>JAEEGL012894883.1_pt1 | contig 14948 bp, 11 predicted proteins | sample 9134231 | NCBI WGS metagenome assembly JAEEGL01 (sample SAMN16246548, study PRJNA631951) | gut metagenome | biome: gut microbiome; feature: rumen; material: fiber-attached | host: Bos | place: Iran: Karaj | collected 2018-10
AAGGACAGAATACAGCAGCTTATGGATTTTGACTTTGATGGGTGTACATTTGGTGGAGTATGCGAGGATATTTCATCACAGAAAACTACAAATTTACAGAAGGAAATGAAAGATGGATTAGAAACCTTGGAAAGTGCTGAATGGGATGATGGCAAGGAATCAAACGAAAATGACTTGCTCCGGAATGAGATAGAAATCCTTGATGAGAACCCGGATTTGGAAGAGCATGTTAGTAATAATGATGAAGCTGCCAGATATGATTCGGGAAGCGGCGAATGTTCAAGTGCCCCGGATTTGGAACATGATGGTGACAATGCTGATAGACAGAACGATGAAGCTGAAGATATCGATACGAGTGATGAATCTGCAGAAAAATGTTGCTCTGTTGATGGAAAAGAACAGGAAGTAAATGCTGACGAGTTACTGGAGGGAGCTGCAAGCGAGTGAACAAAAATGACCCTAATTTGCATTTTTCCATTGCGTGCTATACAATGTAGTTTGTTGTAGTGCAGATAGCACAGTTTTGTGCAGAATGGAGTGTAATAATGACAAAAATTGATATTATTTCAGGATTTCTTGGTGCAGGAAAGACTACTCTCATCAAGAAACTTTTAAAAGAAGCGCTTAATGGAACAAAGGTTGTTCTCATTGAAAATGAGTTTGGTGAGATTGGTATTGATGGAGGCTTTCTTAAGGAGGCCGGCATTGAGATAACAGAGATGAATTCCGGATGTATCTGCTGTTCACTGGTTGGAGACTTTGAGACTTCACTTAAGCAGGTTATGGATCAGTATGCACCTGAGCGTATCCTTATTGAGCCTTCAGGCGTAGGCAAGCTTTCTGATGTTATGAGAGCAATACAGAATATTGCAGAGGGTTCAGCTTCCATGGAACTCAACAGTGCCGTTACTGTTGTAGATGTTTCTAAGGCTAAGGTTTACATCAAGAACTTTGGTGAGTTCTTTATCAACCAGATTGAGAATGCAGGAACCATCATTCTTACAAGAACAGATAAGGCTGATCAGAAGAAGATAGAAGAGGCTGTTGAGCTTATTCGTCAGCATAATTCCAAGGCTACTGTAATCACTACTCCTCTTGATCAGATCACAGGAAAAGAGATACTTGATACATTTGAAGGAAATAATGACCTTGAGGCAGAGCTTCTTAAGCAGGTAATGGAGGAAGAAGAGCATCACCATCATCACCACCATCATGGAAGCCATAAGACTGTAGCAGAGGATGGCTCTGTTGTTTACAGTGCACATCACGATGATGACGATGAAGATGAGTGTGAGTGTCACCATCATCACCATGATGAGGATGAGGAGCATGAGTGCTGCCATCACCATCACGACCATGATGAAGATGAGCACGAGCATGAGCATGAGCATCATCACCACCATGACCACGATGAGGATGAGCACGAACACGAGCATCACCACCACCATGACCATGATGAGGATGAGCACGAACACGAGCATCACCACCACCATGACCACGATGAGGACGAGCACGAACACGAGCATCACCATCATCATGACCATGATCATGCGGCACACGATGTATTTACAAGCTGGGGCATGGAGACACCTCTTAAGTACACCAAGGATGAGATTGAGAAGATGCTTGGCCAGTTAGAGGATGAAGAGAAATTTGGAATCGTTCTTCGTACAAAGGGCGTAGTTCCTACTGCTGATGGAAAGTGGATTGAATTTGATTATGTTCCTGGTGAAGCAGATGTAAGAGATGGAGCTGCAGATGTTACCGGTAAGTTCTGCGTTATTGGCTCAGAGCTTAAGGAAGAAAATCTTGAGAAACTGTTCCGCAGACTTTGATTAGAAAGATATGATTAGGAGAGCAAAATTGAAACCGGTTTATATTATTAATGGATTTTTGGATAGTGGAAAGACAGATTTTTTCCGCTATACAATTGCACAGCCATATTTTAGAACAAAGGGTAAGACGCTTCTTATTGTCTGCGAAGATGGTGAAAATGATTACGAGGAGAAGCTTCTTAAGTCTACCAATACAGTTGTAGAGCGAATTGAAGAGGAAGAAGATTTCAATCCTGACGCTCTTGTTGCACTAGACGCCAAGTATAATCCTGAGAGAATTCTCGTGGAATACAATGGAATGTGGAATTTCAAGAATTTAAGACTTCCTATAATGTGGAAGCTTGAACAGCAGATCACAGTTATTGATGCATCAAGCTTTGAGTTGTATTTCAATAACATGAAATCTCTTTTGGCTGAACAGATTAGAAATTCTGATCTTATTCTGTTTAACAGATGTGATGGAATTGAAGATCTTGCTTCATATAAGAGAAATGTTAAAGCAATTAACCAGAAGGCAGACATCATTTTCGAAGATAAGGACGGCGAAGTTGATGTGACGCTGGATGAGGATCTTCCTTTCGATCTTAATGCTGATCCGATCGAGCTTAATAACTATGGCTACGGAATGTTCTATCTTGATGCGTTGGATCATGTTGAGAGATATGAAGGCAAAAATGTGAAATTCAAGGGAATGGTACTTAAGCCGGAAGAGTTCCCTGAAAACAGATTTGTTCCTGGAAGAATGGCTATGACCTGCTGTGCGCAGGATATGCAGTTTTTGGGATTTGCCTGTGAGTTTGATGGAACCAAGGATCTGGTAGAAAAGGACTGGGTGCTGGTAACAGCTAAGGTTGTAAAAGAGTATGTTGCAGAATATCAGGGTGAGGGTCCTGTGCTTAAGGCAATATCTGTTGAGAAGACAACTGCTCCTGAAAATCAGGTAATTGATTTCTCAAATCCTGAGCAGTAAATACTATCATTCTGAATTATGTCATTATGAAACCCGCAGCTAGTGCGGGTTTCTGACTATATATTAAAAAATATTATTAAAAACATTTGTTGGGGGTTAATGAGTGTTTAATTATATTCCTTCCCAGTGGCTATTTCTGTTTTACTTTTACAGTTTTTTCGGATGGTGCTGGGAATCAGCTTATGTATCATTTCTTGAGAAAAGACCAGTGAACAGAGGCTTCATGAGGGGCCCTTTTTTGCCGTTGTATGGAAGCGGTGGAATAATGATGCTGTTGGTGTCAAAACCTTATTATGATAACGTACTTTTGGTTTACATAGCCGGATGCATAGGGGCAACAGCTTTGGAATTCATTACGGGAATAGTGATGGAATCTCTGTTTAAAGTCAGGTACTGGGATTATTCTCATAAGAAGATTAATTTCAGAGGTTATATCAGCCTGGAATCATCTCTTTTCTGGGGAGTCTGTACTGTTGTGTTCACGCATTATCTGCAGCTTCCGATTGAGAAGCTTCTTCTCTCAATACCTTATAATGCCATATCGATTACGACAATTGTGCTGACAATTTATTTCTGCTGCGATTTCATGATTGCCTTTAAGACAGCTCTTGAACTTCGCGATGTTCTTATTTACATGGAGAAGGCCAAGGATGAAATGCGCAGGATGCAAAAGCGCCTTGACGTAATTGTTGCGTTCCAGGGTGAAGCAGTCAGAGAGGGCCTGGGCTCTAAGGTTGAAGGCCTTAGTGATAAGGTGGGAGAGATTGGATCAGGACTTGGAGATATGGCTTTTGCAGTTGGAAACGGTATCAGCACCAGAATGGATGTACTTAGCAGTGCGCTGGATAAATCCTTTAGCGTTGTTAAGGAGAAGATATCACTTAATCCTTACGAGTATGTTGGAAGTGTAAAAGACGAAGTTGCTGAGCTTTATACCAAGTATCGCATAATTATGGATAAGGTTGCGCCTCATCCGGTTCGAAACTTTTTTGAGTGGTACAAAGACAGAACAATCATGGGAAACCCTACTATGTATTCCGAGAAATTTAAGCTCAGCCTTGAAGAGGTAAAAGAGAAAGCTTCAAGGTTCAGAAATGGTCACAGAGAAAATTGAGAATATGATTTAGCATTTAGGATAAACAAAAAACCTCGTGTCGGTGAGAAGACACGAGGTTTTGTTATTATCAATATATATTGAGTTAAGATTAAGCCATCTTGTTTACAGCCTGAGCAAGACGAGAAACCTTTCTTGAAGCTGTGTTCTTCTTGAATACGCCCTTTGACTCAGCCTTGTCGATAGCAGATGTAGCAGCAAGAAGTGCCTTAGCAGCCTCTTCCTTGTTGCCAGCTTCGATAGCTGAACGAACCTTCTTAATCTCTGTCTTAACTGCTGACTTGATCATAGTATTTCTAGCAGCCTTCTTCTCGTTAACTAAAATTCTCTTCTTGGCGGATTTAATATTAGCCATAATTACCTCCGATATAATCACTAATTGTTATAAAATCATGTTCGTGTGCGCATTAAGCCGGACACGGACAGTTAATGCCACATACTCATAATATTTTAGAGTAAAAACTATATACTGTCAATAGATTTTTGATTACTTACATGTTATTATAATACAGATATTATTCACTTCAATAATAAAATCCTTCTATTTTGGATTTTTTATTGGTGAAGAAATTGATGTTTTTTATGGAAGAGGTAGTGTACGTGAATCAGGATAGAATTAGAAATTTTTGTATAGTTGCACATATAGATCATGGTAAATCAACGCTTGCAGACAGAATGATCGAGAAGACAGGCGTACTGACCAGCAGAGAAATGCAGAATCAGGTCCTTGATAATATGGACATTGAGCGTGAGAGAGGCATTACCATCAAATCTCAGGCAGTCAGGATGATTTATAAGGCGAGTGACGGCAATGAGTATACCTTCAATATGATCGATACTCCGGGCCATGTGGACTTTGGATATGAGGTTTCAAGATCACTGGCAGCATGTGATGGCGCCATTTTGGTCGTTGATGCAACCCAGGGAGTTGAAGCTCAGACACTGGCCAATGTTTATATGGCACTTGACCATGATCTTGATGTATTTCCGGTAATCAATAAAATTGACCTTCCAAGTGCTCAGCCCCAGGAGGTTAAGGATGAGATCGAGGATGTTATCGGTATCGAAGCCCAGGACGCTCCATTAATATCTGCTAAAAATGGCATTGGCATAGAAGATGTTTTGGAAGCAGTTGTTAAGAAGATACCGGCTCCGACAGGGAATCCTGACAGCCCTTTGAAGGCACTTATATTCGATAGTATCTATGATTCCTACAGGGGCGTTATTGTCTTTGTCAGGGTTCGTGATGGCGTGATCAAAAAAGGCATGAAGGTTAGATTCATGGCTACTGATTCTGAGGCAGAAGTAGTAGAGGTTGGCTATTTTGGACCAGGCCGATTTATTGCCAGTGATATATTATCTGCCGGCGATGTTGGATATTTTACTGCATCTATCAAGAATATTCAGGATACAAGAGTTGGTGATACCGTTACAGATGTGGACAATCCTTGCGATGAGGCACTTCCGGGATACAAGAAGGTTATGCCTATGGTATATTGCGGCCTTTATCCGGCTGATTCTGCTCATTATTCTGACCTTAGGGATGCACTTGAGAAACTTCAGCTTAACGATGCATCACTCTTTTATGAACCAGAGACTTCACAGGCTTTGGGCTTTGGATTCAGAGCAGGATTTTTGGGACTTCTTCATCTTGAAGTTATTCAGGAGAGACTTGAAAGAGAGTATGATCTTAATCTTGTTACGACGGCTCCATCTGTTGTTTACAAGGTTCATAAAACTGACGGTACCTGCTTTAATCTGACTAATCCGACCAATCTTCCTGATCCTTCGGAAATTGATTATATGGAGGAACCGATAGTAAATGGCGAGATCATGGTGACTACTGATTATGTAGGCGCCATTATGCAACTTTGCCAGGAGAGAAGAGGTAAGTACCTTAGTACTGATTACATAGAGCAGACTAGGGCTATTCTCAAATATGAATTACCTCTTAATGAGATTATTTATGATTTCTTTGACGCACTCAAGTCAAGGTCAAGAGGTTATGCATCCTTTGACTATGAGCTTAAGGGCTACGAGAAGTCTGACCTTGTTAAGCTTGATATTCTTATTAACAGAGAAGAAGTGGATGCTCTTTCATTTATCGTTCACAAGGAAGGTGCTTATGAAAGAGGCCGTAAAATGTGCGAGAAGCTCAAGGATGAGATCCCGAGACATATGTTTGAGATTCCTATCCAGGCATCTGTTGGAGGCAAGGTTATCGCCAGAGAAACTGTTAAGGCATATAGAAAAGATGTTTTAGCAAAATGCTACGGCGGTGATATCACTCGTAAGAAGAAGCTCCTTGAGAAGCAAAAAGAGGGAAAGAAAAAGATGCGCCAGATTGGAAATGTTGAGGTTCCACAGGCAGCTTTCCTTAGTGTGCTGAAGCTTGATAATACCGACTGATGTGTAAGTAGGTATGATATTTGAATGCTCCATTTTAGATATCATATGTACGATTGATTATTGAGAATATATGAGTTTTGATGAAGTAAAAAAGTTATCAATATATGTTCATGTTCCTTTTTGTGTAAAAAAGTGTCTTTATTGCGACTTTTTATCATTTAAAGCAAACGAAAAGAGCGTTAAAGAGTATTTTTCTGCAATAAATTGTGAAATAATCTTATCATCAAAGAAGTATAAGGATTACAAAGTTCAGAGTATCTTCTTTGGTGGAGGAACGCCTTCCTATGTGGAGGCAGGGCTTATATGCGATACCTTGTCGGCTATAAAAGAGCATTTTACAGTGAGTGATGATGCTGAGATCAGCTTAGAGGTGAATCCTGCGTCAGCTATTATGGATAAACTAAGGGCTTACAAAGCGGCTGGATTTAACCGTATCAGTATCGGAGCCCAGTCCTTAAATGATGAGGAACTTAAGAAACTAGGGCGTGTCCATGACAGCAGGATGTTCTTTGAGACCTTTGAAAATGCCAGGAAGACAGGCTTTGCTAATATAAATGTTGACGTGATGAGCGCTTTGCCTGATCAGAGCTTTGATTCTTATATGACAACCTTGTCTAAGGTGGTGGATTTAAGGCCTGAACACATTTCTGCTTATAGCCTTATCATTGAGGAAGGTACGCCCTTTTATGATATGGATCTGAATCTGCCGGATGAAGAGCTGGATAGACAGATGTATCATGAGACCAAGAGGTTTCTTGCGGCAAATGGGTATCACAGATATGAGATATCTAATTATGCGTTAAGTGTTGAGGATGGCAGTAATGAAGGCAGCAAAGAGACTAATAGGAGCTCGGATGAAGAGGCCGCTTATGAAAAGTATGAGTGCTTTCATAACAAGGTCTACTGGAAACGCGGAAATTACCTTGGTCTTGGCCTTGGCGCTTCGAGCATGGTAGAAAATACCAGATGGAAAAATACATCTGGAATAGATAGGTATAAAGAGATTATTTCAAAAACTGATCTTGAAGCTTTAAGAGAGGATGAGCAGATACTGTCTGAAAAAGAATGTATGGAAGAATTCATGTTCCTGGGACTTCGGCTTACAAAAGGCGTAAAAATCTCTGCTTTTAAAGAACAGTTTGGACACGAAATAGATGAGATTTATGGTAAAATAATTGAACAGTATATTAGCTGTGGGCTGCTTGAGAAATTCGGCGGATATCTTTATCTCACCGAAAAGGGCCTTGATGTCAGCAATACTGTTATGGCAGATTTTTTGCTGGATTAAGATTATAAAGAATTATGGTGAAATAAATAGGGCGAAGATCGATAGGAAGCATCGACTTTTGCCCTATAAATGTCTTTTTACATGGAGGAATATATGGCAGAAACACTAAAAAAACGAAGTGAAGTACCGGAGGAATTAAAGTGGGATACTTCCAGGATTTTTTCATCCGAGGAAGAGTGCTTACAGGCGCTTCACGAAGCTACTGATTTAAGTCTTGAAATTGAAAAGAAATATAAAGGTAAGTTATCAAGCGGCGAGATGATCAACAAGTGTCTCGAAGAGTATGAGACATTTTTGAAGAACGTAGATTATGTATCATCCTATACTTCGCTGAACGTATCTGTTGATTACACAGATTCTGAAGCTCAGAGACTGGATTCTATAGCTACCAACGAGTACATGGAAGCATATAGCAGACTTTCTTTTATTGAAAGTGAGATTTCAGATGCTCCTGAAAGCGTTTTGAAAGAGGCGCTTGAAAGTGCGACTATCGCCAAAAACTATTTGAAAGATATCCTCAGGGACAAGCCTCACAGACAGAGCGCAGAGACTGAGGCTGCAATGGTGGCTCTTAGTGAGACTTTTAGGGCGCCCTACAGAATGTATGAGCAGACCAAACTTGCTGACATGAAATTCGCTGATTTTGAAGTGGATGGAGTGTCCTATCCGCTTGGTTATTCTCTTTTTGAGGATAACTATGAGTATGAAAAAGATACTAAGGTGCGCAGGGCAGCTTTCGAAGCATTTTCCAACAAGCTTCGTGATTATATGTACACGACTGCTGCGGAATATGGAACAATGGTCCGCACTGAAAAGATTCTTTCCAGGCTTGCAAAACATGAGAGCGTGTTTGATTATCTTTTGTTTGGCCAGAAGGTGAGAAGGGACATGTATGATCGCCAGATTGATCTGATCATGGAGAAGCTGGCGCCTCATATGAGAAAGTATGCAAGACTTCTTAAAAAGGCCAATAACCTTGATAAGATGACCTATGCCGATCTGAAGATTGCTTTAGATCCTGAGTACGATCCTAAGGTTACTATAGAAGAGTCTAAAAAATACATTCTTGATGGTCTTTCCATTATGGGAGAGGAATATCAGGAAATGTTAAAAGAGGCTTATGAGAAGAGATGGATAGACTTTGCTCAGAATATCGGTAAGTCTACCGGCGGTTTTTGCTCAAGCCCATACAGAAAGGGATCATTTATTCTTTTGTCCTGGAATGAGCGTATGAGTGATGTCTTTACACTGGCACATGAACTGGGACATGCAGGCCATTTCAGAGCCTGCGGCGATGCTCAGAATTATTATGATAATAATGTTTCAACATATGTGGTTGAGGCTCCATCTACCATTAATGAGCTTTTGATGGCAGAATATCTCAAGGAAAACAGCAAGGATGATAAGAGATTCCTTCGTTGGGTTCTTGCATCACAGATTTCTAATACTTATTATCACAATTTTGTAACACACCTTCTGGAGGCTGCTTATCAGAGAGAGGTTTACAAGCTGGTAGATCAGGGAGAGGCAGTTCCTGCTGAGAAGCTTAATGAGATATTCAGAGGAGTTCTTAAGAAGTTCTGGGGTGATGAGGTTGAACTTGTGGAAGGCTGCGAGCTTACCTGGATGAGACAGCCTCACTATTACATGGGACTTTATTCCTACTGCTATAGCGCGAGCCTTACAATTGCAACACAGGTGATGAAGAGAATTCGAAAAGAGGGAGCACCTGCTGTTGAGGACTGGAAGAAGACTCTTGCTGCCGGCAGTACTGTTGATCCTATTGAATTTGCCAAGATGGCAGGCGTTGATATTACTACAGATGCCGCTCTTCTTGATACTATCGATTACATCGGTGGCATTATTGATGAGATTGAAAAGCTTATGGACTGACGATAATGAAAAGTCAGGAATAATACTGTAAGAAATGGAAGATAAAGATGACTAATTACAATTTTTTTGCGCTTATATCCAGAATGAAATATATCGACAGATGGGCGCTTATGAGAAATACAAGGCAGGAGAATCTGTGCGAGCATTCTATGGAAGTTGCTATGATCGCTCATGCTCTTTGCACTATCGCCAATGTCAGATACGGTAAGAATCTTGATGCCAATAAGGCTGCACTTATTGGACTTTATCACGATGCATCAGAGATAATTACCGGAGACATGCCTACACCGGTGAAGTACTTTAATTCTGATCTAAAGCATGCATATAAGGAGGTTGAGGCAATTGCTGATAGTAAGCTTCTTGAGAAGCTTCCGGATGATATGCGCCCTGTTTTTGAGGAAATATTTATATCAGATGGTACTGAAGAGGATCGCTATATCAGAAAGCTGGTTAAGGCAGCAGATAAGCTTTCAGCACTTATAAAGTGTATCAGTGAATTAAACGTAGGAAATACAGAGTTCAGAACTGCAAAAGAGAGCACCGGCAAGCAGATAAGAAGCCTTTATAATGAGCTTCCTGAGGTTCTTGATTTTGTAAATGAGTTTTTGTCCTCCTATGGCAATACGCTTGATGAGCTCACATAATTTGATTTTTTACCCTTTTGGTCTCATAATTGTATATATGAATAATCGATAATAATATAGCACATTTACGAAGAAGGGTAGAGAGTATATGTCAACTATTGAAGATATCTTAAGAGAAGCCAAGGATAAGGGTGCGTCTGATGTTCATGTGACAGTTGGACTTCCGCCTAAGATGCGAATCAATGGCAAACTGATCCAGATGGATAATTTCAAAAAGATGCTTCCACCGGATACACTTGCCATTGCTCAGGAGATAATGTCTGAGAAACAGTTTCAAAAGCTTGATGAGAACGGACAGATGGATATGTCTTTTTCTATTCCCGGAGTTGGCAGATACAGACTAAATGTGTTTAAACAAAGAGGCTCTGTTGCCATGGCGTTTCGTGTGGTTGCTTCCGAGATTCCATCTGCCGATAGCCTTGGAATTCCTGAAGGTGTTACGGAGCTTTACCAAAAGAAAAGAGGGCTTGTGCTTGTTACCGGTCCCACCGGTAGTGGTAAATCTACTACACTGGCATCAATAATAAGCACTATTAACAACAATAGGGAAGCCCATGTCATCACCCTGGAGGACCCTATTGAGTTTACCTATCAGCATAAGATGTCGATTGTTAACCAAAGGGAAATCGGTACTGACTCCAATTCCTATGCAAATGCGCTAAGGGCTGCTCTTCGTGAGGATCCTGATGTTATTCTGGTAGGAGAGATGAGAGACCTTGAGACTATAGGAACTGCGATAACAGCAGCAGAGACAGGGCATCTGGTTCTTTCAACTGTACATACCATCGGGGCCAGCAATACAGTAGACAGATTGATCGACGTATTTCCATCTCATCAGCAGCAACAGATCAGAATCCAGCTGGCAAGCGTTTTGGAGGCTATTGTATCACAGCAGCTGATTCCTGCCAGTGACGGAGTTTCCAGAGTGGCGGCTTTTGAGGTTCTTTATGTAAACAGTGCGGTTAGAAACCTTATTCGAGAGGGTAAATCTCATCAGCTTCTGACAGTTATGCAGACGAACCGTAAGCTTGGAATGGTTTCAATGGATGACGCTATTTTAGAACTGTATAGGAGCCAGAAGATATCAAGAGAAATGGCAATTCAGTTTGCCCAGGATCAGGATACAATGCAGATGAAAATGCTTAGATGAGAATATTATCTCGAAACCTGATTTCTCTAAACAAAAACGAAACAAAAATTGTTTTCTTCATAAAGTCTAAATAATTTCTTAAGAAAAACGCAAAGATTTTTTGATCGGCCTGCTATATAATTAGCAGGTCGATTTTTTCGATATTGTCTGTGTGTAAAATCTAATATTTTCAGAGGGCTTTTTCGGCCCACTTATCATTTTTTTGAAAAAGAAAGAGGTATTTATGTTTAGTTCCATTGTTTCAGGGGCTGTTCATGGCATTTCGTCATACCTGATGCAGGTTGAAGTGGATGTTTCGGACGGCTTGCCCGGATTTAATATGGTTGGATTTATGAGCGGCGAAGTTAAGGAGTCGGGAGACCGCGTCAGAGTGGCACTCAAGAATATTGGATTTCGGATCCCGGCTTCAAAGATAACTATCAATTTATCACCTGCAGATATCAAGAAAGAAGGCGTTGTGGTGGATCTGCCTGTGGCTATCGGAATCCTGACAGCTATGGGAGAAATTAAGGAGGAGAGCCTTAGAAACGTACTGATTTTGGGAGAGCTGGGCCTGGACGGCGAAGTGAAGCATATTAATGGCACTTTACCCATAGTTATTAAAGCAAAAGAATCAGGCTTTCGGACAGTTCTTTTACCCAAAGCCAATGCAAGAGAAGGCGCGGTAATAGAAGGGATAAAAGTGGTTGGCGTGGAATCACTGCAGGAGGCTGTTGCGTATCTTACTGCCAAAACGGATGAAAGAGACTTACTGATCCCGCCTACCAAAGTAGATATAAATGAGCTGTTTAGAAAGTGTGAGTATGATGACGTCAATCTGGATTTTGCTGATATAAATGGTCAGGCAGCAGTCAAAAGAGCTGTGGAGATAGCGGCAGCAGGCTTTCATCATCTTCTTGTGGTGGGGCCTCCGGGATCAGGCAAAAGTATGGTGGCTAAGAGAATGCCGACAATTCTGCCTCCGCTTTCTTTAAAAGAGAGCCTTGAGGTCTCAACTATTTATTCAGTGGCAGGGATGCTTGGCGAAAATGATACGCTGATAACCAAAAGACCATTCATTAGTCCGCATCATCTGATTACCGAGACAGCGCTTACAGGTGGAGGAAATATCCCAAGACCCGGTGCCATTTCTCTGGCACACAGAGGAATTCTTTTTCTGGATGAGATGCCGGAGTTTCCAAGATCGAAGCTGGATCTCCTTAGGCAGCCAATTGAGGATAGGAAGGTAAATATTGTAAGAAACAGAGGAAAATTTACTTACCCTTCCGATTTTCAGCTTGTTGGGGCGCTGAATCCTTGTCCCTGCGGGTATTATCCTGACAGAAACAGGTGCAAGTGCTCTGATAATGAGATAAGGAGGTACCTTGGGCATATTTCGGGACCTATCCTGGACCGAATAGATATCTGCGTAGAGGCACCGAGAGTAGATATTGCGGATCTGACAGAGAAGACAAAGAGGGTTAATGAATCCAGCAAGACCATAAGAGAGCGGGTTCTAAAAGCACGCAGAATCCAGGTAAAGAGATTCGAAGGCACGGATATTCGCTTTAATTCCGAAATGACACCAAGTGACATAAAGAAATTCTGCCACCTTGGCATGAGGGAAGAGAACTTTTTGGAACAGGCTTTTTGTACTATGGAGCTTAGTGCCAGAGCCTATCACAAAATACTTAGAGTTGCCAGGACAATTGCTGATATAGACGGAAGTGAAGTAATAAAAGAAATCCATCTTATGGAGGCTGTGGGATATCGAATGACTGATGGAAAATACTGGCATCAGCACGAGGAGTAAGAAAATAAAAGAAAGGAATGTCTGGTGGTAAATTGATCACCAGGAAAAGAGTTTAACTAGTGACAGAAAATAATACATTGACAGAAAATGCTTATGCACACTGGCTTTTTAATGTTCCGGGACTTGGAAACAGAGGAATAGATAAGATCCTTAGTGGTGGCATGAGCTGCAAAGAAATATATGATGCAGATTCAAGAGAATTTAAGGGGATGCTTTATCCAAAGCAGATAAAGAGCCTTGAGGATTCAAAGAGGAATTGGGATTTTGAAATTGAGAGTAAGAAGCTTAAAGATAAGGGAATCATGTTTGTTCCAAGAACTGACAGGCTTTTCCCTGAAAAGCTAAAGAGTATTCCGGATGCGCCTTTTGCGCTGTATGTAAAGGGAAAGCTCCCTGATCAGGGAAAACCTTCAGTGGCGATTGTTGGGGCAAGAATGTGTTCGGAGTATGGCAGATTCATGGCCAGAAACTTTGGGAGAGGCCTTGCTCTTGCTGGAGTTCAGGTTATAAGCGGAATGGCCAGAGGAATTGATGGGATTAGTCAGAAAGCGGCCCTTGAAGCCGGTGGAACATCCTTTGGAATAGTTGGAAGCGGCGTTGACGTTGTTTATCCGGAAGAAAACATGGATGTATATAAAGAGCTGGTACTAAAAGGCGGCGTTATCTCTGAGTTTCCGCCCGGAACTGTTCCAAAAGCAAACTTTTTTCCGATGCGGAATCGTATCATAAGCGGTCTTGCAGATGTGGTTCTTGTAATCGAAGCAAGGGAAAAATCCGGAACCCAGATCACCGTTGATACAGCGCTTGAACAGGGAAGAGAAGTTCTTGCTGTTCCGGGACGCGTTACCGACAGATTAAGTGATGGGTGCAATCTTCTGATCAGCCAGGGAGCAGGCGTTGCACTATCGGTAAGTGATGTTCTGGAAAGGCTGCAGGTTGCCCTGGATGATACGGACAAGGCTATTAAGAATGGCTATGTTAACGTCCAGGAAGAAGAAGAAGATTGCCTTGGAAGTGAAAATGAGGGAGAAAAGAACCAGGGTAAAAAGCTTTTGGGACAGATTCTGGATTCGATTGATATTATTCCTGTTTCTTCCTCGCAGATTATGGAAAAGCTGGAAAGCAGCGGGATTAGCATTTCGGTTCCGCAACTGATGAGCGCTTTGATGGAGCTAACCTATGCCGGTAAGATAATTCAGGAAGGCGTGTATTTTAGAAAAAGATTATAGGCTAGAGTGTTACCGCTTGCGCAAAACGTTACCGGAAACGTAACCGAAAACGTTACCGGAGAAAAAGTCAATGTGCACAATGTATAAAAACGCAAACGCTTTATCGTAAAAAGTGCTTAATTGACAAAAAAATGCACAAAGCATAAACTTTTTTATAGAACAACCGATTGCGCGAGCGCAACCGAAAAATGAAACATTTCATTTATTATTATGGAGGAATCTAGAAATGAAAAAGAAATTGGTATCTGTTTTATTAACAGCCGCTATGGGTGCAACATTACTTGCAGGATGCGGCGAGGGAGCAGCAGAGACAGCTCAGGAGACAGCTGAGACTGTTGCAGAGACAGCCCAGGAGACAGCTGAGACTGTTACAGAGACAGCTCAGGAGACAGCTCAGGAGACAGCAGAAGCAGTTGCTGATGTTGATGCTTCAACTTATGCAGGCAAAGAGGTTAAGGTTTGGGTTGCTGAGAACGTAGTTGATTTTACAAATGAGCAGATTAGCAACTTCAAGACACAGTATCCTCAGTATGCTGATGTTAACTTCACAGTAGAGGCAGTTGGTGAAGGCGATGCAGCTGGTAACATGATTACAGACGTAACAGCAGGTGCTGACATATTCGG
>JAEEGL014301894.1_pt1 | contig 14948 bp, 15 predicted proteins | sample 9134231 | NCBI WGS metagenome assembly JAEEGL01 (sample SAMN16246548, study PRJNA631951) | gut metagenome | biome: gut microbiome; feature: rumen; material: fiber-attached | host: Bos | place: Iran: Karaj | collected 2018-10
GCAAAATATGCTTATATAACAGCTAATTGTAATATTTTAGGTCCAGCTGGATTAGTATTAAAGAATACAGTCCATATTGGTTTAGCGATAATAATAATACCTAACATTAATGGATAAGATATAAATGTTATCATTGATACTGCTTGATTTACTTTATTTTTTAATTCAACATGATCTTTTTTAGCAAATGCTGATACTATAGTTGGTATTAAAGACATAGTCATACCCATAGCCATAGCATTTAATATCATACATATTTTAGGAGACCATGTACTTATTGCACTGGCAACAAACTCTACATCTGCACCAGGTATATTTAATCTTTCCAGTGTTCTTAATACAAGTATCTGATCGGTAAAATTATATAAATTAGTTACTACACTTATAATAATAAATGGTGTAGCATATCTAATTATCTTTCTAATAATAGTTTTATTAGATATTTCTACTTCATCTTTTTTATCTTTTTCTTCTAAAGCTATTTCTTTCTTTAGTTTTCTAACATTTCCTAAAAGGTATAAATAAGCTGCTATACCACCAAATAAAGCTCCAGATACAGCAATACCTATACCTAATCTTAATGTTCCATTATAGACCTTTAAACAAAGGAAGGAACCACATAATATAATAAATATACGTACTATTTGTTCTAATAATTGTGAATTAGATGAAGGCCCTATTATTTTATGCCCTTGTAAGAATCCTTTAGTAATACTTAAATATGGCACTACTAAAATAGATGGAGCTACACATCTTATTACAAATGCTACATCTTCATAAGTATTACCACCTTTTAAATTACCTATAATAAAACGACCTATATCATCAGCAAATACAAATAATAATACAAAAGCTATAACAGATATAAAACCTATTATCTTTTTAGCTATACTATAAGCTCTATTTTTAGCATCAGTATAACCTAAAGTATTATATTCACTTATTATCTTACTAATAGCATTAGGTAATCCAGCACTAGATATACCTAAGAATAATAAATATATATTATAAGCATAACTATATAAGGCACCACCATCAGAACCCACTATTGCATAAAAAGGTATAACATATAACATACCTAATATCTTAACTAACACTATAGCAATAGTAGCAATAAATGCCCCTTCTTCAAAACTATTTTTTCTCATTTATATTTCACCATATTCTTCGCATTAAATAATAGAATATCATCTATATTTAAGATGTCAACGATTCCCATAAATATGGGATGTAAATTATGTAAAACATCATAATAATTATACAACAAAAAAAAGTGTTTTTGAAACACTTTTTATTTGCTTATAAAATAATTCTAGCCAACGCCGTTCTCGTCGCCAATGCCTACATCTTTAAGGTTGCTTGTACATTCACTACTTCCTGGTTTTAATAAACAACTGTAGCATCCTTGGAAATCACTTTCACCATCTTCAGATTTACTACTGAAACCAACTAATGTATTGAAAAGCCATAAAACGATTGCTGGAACAAAGAAAATAATAACACCAGCGATTGCTCTATAAAGTAATCTCTTAGCACTTGCTTTGATTTCATCAGGTTTTTCAGCTGTAACAGCTTTACCAAAATCTAACATACCAAAGAAAATGATGATAAATGGAACTGCAACTTTAAAAATTAAAATAGCCCATCCAATAACACGTAAGATGTTTGTTACTCCAGATGTATCGCTACATAAATCTTTCCATAGACTTTCAGCTTGTTGTGATTCTGCAAATAATAGCATATTTATACCTCTTTCCTTTTATATATTAATTATATAAAATTACTATAAGTAATGTCAATAATATTATATTTAATATACACTTTTTTTAGTAATAAAAAAGAATAAGTTTTATAACTTATTCTTTAGTTTTAAATTATAACATTTTTAGATTCTGAATCCTAGTTTTTGTAATAGTTTATTTACCTCATCAATATCTTGATTACGATCATTTACTGGTGGGACATTGAAATAAACTTTTAATCCAGTTTCTTTCTCAAAATCAGATACTTCATTACCATTTACAAAACTCATATTTAAAACGATCTTATCGTTAACATGAGCTGCAAATGCATTACGATCTTTCTTAATCATCTTAGTTAACTTAATATAAGATGGTTCTAATAGATATATGACAATATCGCAATATCTATCAGCCTCACCAAATTCATTTAAGTCAATTATGATGGCTTGAGCATCTGGGCGCTTTTGTATTTCTCTTTCTAAATCATTTCGATTCATACATGATACTAAATCATTTGGTAAATGATAAAATAGTAAATCATTTCTAAACATTTCAATTCCGTAAGCTACAATACCATGACTCTTTAATTGTCTTACCATCATGTTAGTCAACGATGTTGCACCAGCATGTTGTGTTAAATTAGCTAAACCAACAATTAGTCTATTACCTGTCTTCTTAAACCCACCTGGGGTTGCTTTAGGTTCTTCTGGTTGAGCTGGTTGGAATTGTTGCATAGAAGCAGCCGCCTGAGAATCATTCAACACTAAATGTTGAACATTTTCATATGTATTTGGATTATTGTATAAATACATAATACCTTCATAGTTATTAGTTATATTATAAAAACCACTCTTAACTAATGAAGACATATATACTGGACTACTTACAATGGGATTATCATTTAATAAAATAATAACTCTATTTGGATCTACAGCCTTAGCTAGGTCTTTCATAACATTAATATCAGTATAATCTTTGATACTAGTTATATCTATTATCATTTTATTAAAGTATAGATTTACAAACTTACTTAATAATTCACGGATAGTATATGCTCCGTCAATTCGCATCATAATCTCAATATTTAATCTATCAATCATTTGTTTATTTTCATTTGCTGTTACGACGTTCATATTTTCTCCTTCTTACTGTTATTAATGAGTGAATATATCATCTTTTGGATAAGATAAACTCTTTGTTTCACCAGTTGTTACAAATAAGTAATTTTGATCAAATCCAACTGGCATATTAATACTAAAGTATACATATACTTTGTAATATGCTGTAGTTAATTGGTCTGATTCCGTACGAGCAGTTACTTTTTGAACACAATAACTACTTTTTACACCTTCTCCGGGAGTATACGTACATGGGCCATTAACATTACAGCCTACGTATTCAACACGACCAATGTCTGTATTAATACCCTTAGCAGTAACTGTCTTAAAACAATCTCCCTTAGAACCATAATTTATTTCTTGAATAAATTCATTGATTTCTTGGGTAGTTGATTTTGAATAAGCACCGCTTGAATCTGTTATCGGGTTTTGATAAAATCCATTGTTTTTTTCGATTCTCTCTATAATACCATTTTTTACTCTAAACGCTTTAGAATAGTTTATCGAAAATGCTAGATAAGCAGAAAAAAGCGCAACAAAAACGATGACGATTCCCATAATCCATGTTGCACCTATTGCTTCTCTCATAAATTTTTATTACAGTCTCCTAATCCTATCCTGTAACTTTATTTTGGTTAGGACATCTGATAGTTTTTTCACTTCCGTCTGCACCATTACTACTCTTACTTTGATCTAAGTATGTACATTCCATTAATTGAGAACCAGATATTTCTTTACAATTGTATGCTTGTGAACAATATGTACTTCTTCTGATGTTTTCTCTAATTGATGGCCAAATTAATTGGTAGAAAACTAAACCAATAGCAGCGATTGCTACTACAGCAATTGCAGTCATACTTAATTCGCCTGTTGCATCTTTCATTTCATCTACTCTCCTTTATTATATTTTTATTATACTATTATTTATTTCTATATTCAATATATGTTTACACTATAGACACGCTGAAGCTGTAATATTTGATATATCACTTGGATAATAAATTTCGTTTGATTCTCCCTCAACATAGAACGAATAAATTTGACCTACTATTGGAAGAGAAAAACCAAAGAATGCTCCAACTCTATAGTAATATTTTTTTGTATGTGTTGAGCTCATTTCTACTCTCTTTAAACATATTGATGAATTGTTGTAAGTAGTATCTCCACATTGTTTTGAAATAACATGTTCAGAAGGTTTCTTATATCTAACACCTAAATAATTGCCTTTACAATTTCCTGTTGCTGTATAACCATAAGAACCTATTACAGCACCCATACCATTTAATGAATTTTCATTAACACCTTGATTTTGTTCTATTTTAGTTATTAATACACTCTTCATTTGGTATACTCTAGAATAATTAAATGTAATTGATATGTAGGCAATAAATACCATCATAAATACTAATACTACACCATATAGCCATGCACCGTTAATCGCGTTTCTCATGCAAAACCACTTCCCTATTCTATTCTTATTATACTATTTATTAATAGCTAATTCAAACAAAAGAAAAAGAGGTTTACCCTCTTTACTCATATTTGTAAGTATTTTTACTCTTACGTAAGTATTTGTATGCTGAGTATCCAGCAACAGCTACTAATGCAAGCATTATTACTAAGATTAATATAATCTTCCAGCCATTAGATGACTTAGTAACTTGAATAGTATATGTACATTTACTTCCACCTGTACTAGTTACTTCAATAGTAATCTTACTATTATTCTTTAAATCTTTATTACCTATAACTTCAACTTTAGCATCTTGATCATCTGCTGTAGGAGTTATATTTAATGATTTAACATTTTGTTTAAGAGCTAATTTATATTTATGTACTGTCTTAGAATAATCTAAATTATAACCTTCAATAAATAAATCAGCTAAATCACAATTATCAGATTCTTGAGAATATCTAATAATATGAATATTTACTACTTGTTCTTCACCTTCAAGTCCAACTGCTGTAATAACGATAGTGTTTTCTTCGTCATCTTGCATTGCTTGGTTACCTATAACATCCCAAGTACCTGCTGAATCTACTAATGAAACATCAATATTTAAATCTTCAATACCATATCTAACTTTAACATCATAGTCAGTTATATCTTCACTATATTGTGTTAATTCTTGATTCTCAATAAATATCTTATCAATTAATTTAATTGTTGTTGTAGTTGTTGAAGGTTCAGTTGTTGGTTCTTCTGAACTAGTAGTTATATCCTCCGTTGGATCTTCATCCGTTATTGTAGGTATAGTTGGTATTGTTGTTTCCGTTGTTGTTTCACTCGTTGATGAACTAGTCTTTGTTGGACTAGTAGTTGGTTTATTAGTTTTACCAGTTGTCTTCTTACCACTAGTAGTTTTTTTCTTAGTTGTAGTTGTTGTTGTTTTCTTTGTTGAACTAGAAGTCTTTTGTGTTGGTTGTGATGATGTCTTAGTAGCTGTAGTAGCTGTAGACGGTTTAGTTTGTGTAGTAGTTGTTGTTGTATACGCACTACCATTTTTCTTTCTCTTACAATCTACATAAATTACTTTAGTACAATAAGTATAATTAGCAGTATTACATGAACCATTTTCTGGCATTGAACTACATCCATCACTATATGTTTTAACGTATGGATCTGTATTTCCATTACGACATTTATAGAATCCTGAGTTAGCTCCTGATAATGGGGCGAATCTTGTATAGTTAAACTTACCATTACTACATGCTACACGATAGCAGTATGTAAAGTATGTTTCAAAGTTCATACCCTCAGTAATAGTTTCAGAAACCGAGTCTTTAGCAAAACAAGCTTGACTGCTTAAATGATTCTCTCCTTGCTGTTTTGGACCAGCATTAGTGAATGTTGTAAAGCCAAGAACAACTATTACTGCAACTGCAGTTATAAGTTTTAAGAATTTATGTTTTTTCATATAATTCACCACTATTATCTATTATTAATTATAAAGTATTATACAAATTATTACAAGCATTTAAAAAGAAGATATACATCTCCTTTATTATTTACGTCTGTTTTCACTAACTAATTCTAAATCAATTGTTAATTGCTTTATACGTTCAATTATACGTCTAGCCTTTATTTCATCTACTTTCCCTTTAGATTGTGATAAATGCGTTTCTAATTCACTTATATTTAAGTTAGATGTAAAGAATGTTGGTAAATTAGATTCCATACGATATTGTAATATTGTACCTAATATTTCATCCCTATTCCATTCTGATACACTTTCAGCTCCAATATCGTCTATTAGTAAAAGGTCAGCATGTTGTAATTCATACATTTTAGATGCAAAATCATCATTAAATGATTCTCTTAAGTTTCTTAACATTTCTGGATAATATATTATTACAGCATGAGCTCCATTCTTAGCTAATTCATTAAATAAAGCTGCTAAGATGAAGGTTTTACCTGAACCAAATGATCCATGTAAGAAACAACCCTTTAAGTTCTTATCTTTTTTGTATTCTTTATAATATTCTTTAACCCATTTTAATACTTTAGCTCTATTCTTATCTGATATATCTATATCAGCCATTGAAGCATTTTTAATTATTTCTGGTTCTTCAAAACATGTTGAACGTGAAGCTTCTAATTTATCTTGTTCTTGTTTATATTTACAAGCAACATAATTAAAACGTAATCCATCTTCATCATTACTTGGATAATATACTGTACCCATAACTTCATGTTTACAAAAAGCTAGTCCTGGACATTTACTACAATCTTTTAATTCACATACAGTTCTTTCTAATTTTGAAGTATGTTTCATAGCTTCATTTTCTTTTACTTTTAATCTAGTTACTAACTTTTTAAAATCAGTATCTTTTAATGCTTTAGTATATTCTTTTAATAAAGCATTTTCATCTAATTTATAATTCATACTTATCACCTAAATTCTTGATATAAGTTTTCTAATTCTTCTAATTCTTCTTTAGACATTTCTTCTTTAGTAATAGTTTCATTCATCCATGCTGGAGCTTGAACTACAGTATTAGGTTTAGTTACCTTAACTTGTTTAACTACCTTCTTATGATTCTTTTCTGCTAACTCCATTGCTTCAGGTACAGTCTTAATATTATTACGAGACCAAGTACCTGCTATTGTTTCTAAGTAAGCGGGATTTAATCTTCCTTCATTAACTCTTAATACATAATCTACTAAAACATTTATAACACCTGGAGGTAACTCAAAATCGATAGCTAAATGCTCTAATACTTTTAATTCTCTAGTAGTAGGTTTTCTTCCATGATTCTTACTCTTTAAGAAGTCATATGGTTTAGTATTTTCAAATACTTGAATCATTCTACCTCTATTAGATAAATTACCACTAGGAGTCTTTAAATGCTCTGGTTGTGAACGATATACAAGAGTTGGTAATGAACCATTATGATCATATTCATATACTTTTCTTGTATTAGTTCTTATCTTTTCTTTATCTATTACACCAATATCATTAATAGATAATCTAATTAACTCAATCATCTTTAATGTATCTATATTATATATAAATGCTAAATTATTTAATAATTCTTTAGTATTCTTATTTAATGTTCTATTATTAATTAAATCTTTTGGTAAAGAAGATTCAATTAAATCAAAATCTAATAAATTATTTATATTAGGACCTAAACTAGTTTCTTTTCTTATTTCTTCCGTACTAGCTTCATATGGAGTAACTACTCTATAAGTTTCATCCATACTAGAAGTTATTTCGATAAAATCATCTTTCTTTATATTTAACTTCTTATAATATTTTTTAATATCTTCATATTCTAATTCACCAACATTATTTAATAATAAAATATTTAATACTGGATGAGTAAAGAATTCATGAGCAGATAATGGTGAATATAATTCATATAAATATTCATTAACACTATCTCCTTCTTTAATATATGATTTTAATAAACCTACAGCCTCTAATGCTTTCTTAGCATTAGTTATAGTATCTAAAGAACTCTTTAATAAAGTCATTAAATGATGATGATTATAATCTTTAGAAATAAGTTCTAATCTATCTAAATCACTCCATAAAGTTAAATATAAACTAATAGCGTTAGAACCTATAATTGGTTCATATAAATTAATTAATATTTTCTTATCTACTTCAGTAAGAATAGTTTGATTAACAACAGTATATGTATCAGCTGGTAATATATTAATTGTCTTTTTCATATTCTCACCTTCTTGTGTCTTTATTGTATATCAAATAAAAATAATTCTCAATAAAAAACATTGTTAATACAACAATGTTTATCTTGGATTTAATATAACCCATGTAAGTAACGCAATTATTATTACAGTTACTATACATCCATTTATACGATCAGTTTTATCAGATTTACCTTCAACTCCTACAATCATAGTCGCAAGTATACCACCGATTAAACCACCTATATGAGCCCAGTTATCAATAGCACTAGATGCAAAACCTAAAGCTAAGTTAATAATTATAATTGGAACTACATTACTTATAACAACATTACCTAAATATAAACGATAATGATATCCAAAGTATAACATAGCACCCATTAAACCAAATATAGCACCTGATGCTCCAATACTAGTTACTTGAGCTCCATTTATTACTCCACTTAATAAGTTACCGATAATTGCACTTACAAAGTATATAAATAATAATTTCTTTTTACCTAAAGTAGTTTCAATTTGTTCACCTAAAATATATAAAGCATACATATTACATGCTAAGTGAATAATATCAACATGGAAGAAAGCAGCTGTAATTAATCTCCAGAACTCCCCTGCTCTAATAAATCCTGCATTCATACAGAATAAATCAGTATAATTATTTCTTAATAATATATTATTTATAATAAATATAATTATATTAATAGCTATTAAAGCATATGAGAAAACAATAGTTTTCTTTTTAAATGTCTTTTCATATATTTTATTCTTTTCTTCGGTTTTACTATTAATATCATTAGTAACATTAATAAAGAAATCCATATCATCTTCAGCTTCAACGTGATCTTCTTTTAATAAAGGAAATATATTATGTATATCAGATTCATCAAAACTATCAGCATCTGGTATAGCTATTAATTCAATATTCTTTGGTAATTTACTCTTAGTAAAATCAACATTATCTCCAACATTTAATAATATATCGATAGTTGGACACTTAAAAGAAAACATTTTCTTCTTTATTTGTCTTAAAACTGTTTTAGTTTTAAATATATCGAAATCTAATTGATCATTGTTATGAATATAATTATTATTAATTCTAATTACTTCATATTTTTTATCAGTATTCTCTAACCATATTTCATTTTCTAACCCATTAACTACAATTGGTTGATAGTTTTCTTGAGTAACAAAATAATGAACTAAACGCATAGTCATTTCGTCACGGTCACTAATACCTAAACTAATCATATAATCAATCCTTTCTTATTTTTTCTCTAGTGTATTTAAAAATTCATCAAATTCCTTTGGTAGTGGAATTTCAAAATGCATATGTTCTTTAGTAATTGGATGCATAAAATCAATTTCTTTAGAATGAAGATATTGACCAAATTCACTACATTTATCATTAGTATATGCTGGATCATTATATACAGGATAACCAATATATTGCATATGTACTCTTATTTGATGAGTACGTCCTGTTTCTAATTCTAGTTTAACTAATGTATAATTCTTATATTTTTCAATTACTGTTAAATGCGTAATAGCATTCTTACTATTTTCTTTAGTAACAGTCATTTTCTTTCTGTTACGAGGATCTCTTCCTATAGGAGCATCTATATCTGCTGATGTTCCAGTAAACTCCCCTTTAAGTATAGCATAATATGTTCTTTTTATTTCATGTCTTGATAACATATCTGATAATAATTCATGTACTTTATCAGTTTTAGCTACTACTAATAATCCAGAAGTATCTTTATCAATACGATGTACTATACCTGGTCGATATTCGCCATTAATAGTAGATAATTTAGAAGTATAATGCATTAACGCATTTACTAATGTTCCTTCAGGATTACCATTACCTGGATGTACTACCATACCTGATGGTTTATTAACAATTATTAAATATTCATCTTCATATACTATATCTAAAGGAATGTCTTCTGCTTTTATTTCTAATGGTTTAATATAACCTTCTTTAATATCTATTTTAGTACCTGGAGTAACTATTAAATTAGCTTTTACTTTCTTACCATCAATAGTTATATATTCATCATCTATCATTTTTTGAATAGTAGTACGTGATTCTTCTAAATGTTCAGCAAGGTATTTATCAATTCTTTTTTCTTCTTCTACTACTAGAATCATCTTTATTACCTCCAAACAATGTATCATATATTAAGAAGCATACTGCTATTACAATAGCACTATCCGCTATATTAAATATTGGAAAATTATAATTAATAATACGTACACTAATAAAATCTCTTACATATCCAAAGAATGTTCTATCTACTAAGTTACCTAATATACCACCATATAATAAACCAAAGGCTATATCATTTATTTTATTTTCTTTAAATGAATGAGATAACTTATATACTAGTAATAACATTATAATAGTAATTATTATAAGTAAACCAACTTTACCAGATAGAAATGACCAAGCTGCTCCAGTGTTTTGGGCATATGAAAAAGAAAAATAACTAGGAATAATAGTAATATCAGAAGTTAAACCTTCTGCTAATACTTTAGTTATTTGGTCAATTATTAAAACAATAATAGCAACTATAATCTTTCTCTTGTTCATATAAAACACCTTAATTAATTATATTATATTTACGTAATATCTTCAAGGAAATGGAGCAAAAAAAAACTACTAAGTAGTTTTTTATTATATACGATGGAATCCACGTTCTTGAGTATAAAAATCTGGTGTACGTCTATCATCGATATCTACTGGATAACCATCACCAAAATCATCTTCATCTGGATTTGAAACACCATTATAGTAAGCAGCTGAAGCAGTATATTCTCTACGTCCTACTTCTTCATTATAATCTTTACTATAACTTTCTAATCCGAATCGTATTAATCCTTCTCTATTAACTGGATCTAGTACAAAATCAATAATTGGACTAATTTCTTCTGGAAGGCCAAAAGCTTCAGTAAAATCTTCAACCCAAATACAATCAGCATAAATACTATCAAGTACGAATGCTAATTCATCAAGATCTACTGGAGGAATATTTCCATTAGCTAATTCAGCACCATATTCCATAATAATAAATGTTTTTAATTTCATAATTCCACTCCCTTTTTTCTTAAGTTGTTATATTAAAACAATCGATATAATTTGTCAACAAAAAAAGGACTTAAAGTCCTTAAATATTATCTCTATCTCTTAAGAATGGTGGAATATCATATTCCTCATCTACTGGATTGATTGGTTTTCTTGGTAAATCATTAGTTGTATATTGTGTTTCTTGATATGGATCTTCGAAATTACTTGGAGCAGTTTGCTTACTATTTTCGAAGCCAGCATCATCATCGAAACCTGTTGCAATAACTGTAACGATTACTTCATCATTTAAGTTTTCATTAATTACAGCACCGAAGATAATATTGATATCAGTATTAGCAGAAGCTCTTACTACTTCAGCAGCATCTTCAGCTTCAAATAATGTTAATGATGAACCACCAGTAACGTTAATGATAGCATCTGTAGCACCTTCAATACTTGTTTCAAGTAATGGACTTGATACAGCTTGTTTAGCAGCTTCGATAGCTCTATCTTCACCAGTTCCTAAACCAATACCAATTAAAGCATTACCTCTCTTAGACATAACAGCTTTAACGTCAGCAAAGTCTAGGTTAACAAGACCTGATACAGCAATTAAGTCTGAAATAGATTGAACTCCTCTATGAAGTACATGGTCTACTTCACTAAATGCTTGGCCCATAGTAGTTGATTTATCAATTATATCTTTTAATCTTTCATTAGAAATTACTATTAATGTATCTACATGCTTCTTTAAGTTATCGATACCAACAATAGCTTGTTCCATTCTTCTTTTACCTTCAAATCGGAATGGTTTAGTAACAATACCTACAGTTAAAGCACCTAACTCTTGAGCAATTTCGGCAACGATTGGAGCAGCACCTGTACCAGTACCTCCACCCATACCACATGTAACGAATACCATATCAGCACCCTCTAATGCAGCACGAATATCATCTTTGCTTTCTAATGCAGCTTCACGTCCTATTTCTGGATTTGCTCCAGCTCCTAGTCCATCTGTAGTAGTTTTACCTATTTGTAATTTATTAGTAGCAGGAGATGCGTTTAATACTTGTAGATCTGTATTAGCTACAATAAATTCAACACCTTTTACTCCTGATAAAATCATACGATTTACGGCATTCATTCCGCCGCCACCAACACCGATAACTTTAATCTTAGCGATTTGATCCATCTCTAATCCGTTTGTCATAGTTTTTCACTCCCTTAATTGTCGAAAAAGATACCAAATACCTTACTGAATACATTATCATTTTTAGCTTTTTTAGTATCAGCATTCCCCGTCAAAATATCTAATTCGTCTTGCTTAAATATTGAGAACTCTTTGTCTCGCAATTTTAGTTTAGCATCGTAGTATTTAATCATTCCAACACATGCAGCATATTTGTTATCTCTTACACCTATAATTGGAATTTTACCTACGTATGCGGCCTTACCAAATACACTCTCAACTTCTATAGAGAAGTCAGACATTTCTGTAAGTCCACCCGTTATAATTATATAACTTATTTCTTTCTTTGTTAAGTAGTTAATTTCGTTTTTAGCGAAGTTTAGCATCTCATGAAGACGAGACATTACAATCTCTGAAACCTCATATTGATTAACTGTAACTTTGTCTCCAAGAGTGTTAGTTAATACTTCTCTTTCTTTAGAACTAGCATTCTTTTTATGAGCTAATGCTAAAGTTTCTTTTAACTTCTTACTCTGATCTTCTTTTAATTTATATATAAAACCTAAATCATTATCAACATTACGACCACCATAAGGAATTACTAAATTGTTGATAATTATACCTTTATTAATAACAGCTACTTTAATAGTGTCTCCACCAACATCCATTACGACCCCACATAATGTATCTGTTGATTCATTCTTATGAGCATAATAACAACCAATACTAGTAATACTAATATCTACTATTTCTAGTCCACATTTTTCTAATGATTTAACTGTTTTATAAACATCTTCTTTTCGTACAGATACTACTACACTTTTAACAGATAATTTAGATCCCTGCATACCTCTTGGCATATGTGTTTTAATATCATCTACTTTAAACATAATAGGAATAACTGTTAAGAATTCCATATTCTTATTAACTCTGTCTTTTATACTAGATTGAAGTACTCTTATCATATCAGAAGTTTGTATTTCTTTATCTTCTGATGTAATAGTAGCTGTTGCTTCACCTATTTTAAAATCAGCACTATCTTCAGGGATATTAACAATAGTTTTAGTTACTTTAATACCTAGGACTTCTTCGGCTCTTTTTAGTAATTTACGAATAGCATATTCTGTTTCAGCAGGTTCAACTATTACGCCTTTTTTTATGCCACGAGAATCTTCATCAAGTGCACATAAAACATTAAAGCGGTCTTCTAAGATTTCCGCTACTACTAATTTTATTTTGGAACTACCTAGATCTAAACTTGATATAATCTCCCTCATAGTTTTACTCCCATTCTGAGTTAATTATACTATAAAAGACATATTAACAAAATAATTTAACTATTTTATAGTTATTTTTCGATTACTTGTCGTGTAAACAACAAAAAAAGAAAAGTATAGTTTACACTTTTCTTTATTGTTGATTATTATTACCAAATGGATTAAATTGTTGTGGTTGTTGTTGTGGTTGATTTGGTGTTGCTGGAATACTTAAATCACCTGTTACTGGTTTACCACTATAATTATCCGGCATAACTGGAGCTGGTGCTTCAGGTACTGGATCAAGTGGTGCTTGAGGTGGTACAAAGAATGTTGGATCTTTCTTTGGTTGTGGCATCTCAACATCACTACTGTTATTACCATTTGAATTAGTAAATTTATTATCACTTATTCTTTGATTAATTACTGGTTGTTTTTTCTTCTTAAGTAGTATAAATACTACTATACCAATAATTATTAAACCAACTACTATAACTATTATTATAACTAATGGATTTCTTTCATTAGTTACTGTTACACCTTCACTCTTTATATTAATAGTATATGTTTTAGTAGTAGTTCTATCTGAACTAGTAACTATTACTTCTATTTTTTGTCCATTAGTATAACTTGCTGGATATACTACTTTATAAGTAGCACTACTAATTGTAGGTGTTGCTTTAACTTGTACTCTCTTAGTACCAGGTTTTACTAATATATCATATGTATCTTTATCTATATCAAAATTAAGATCATGATCTATTACAGATAAAGATTTTAATGTAGCATCTTTAGTAGATTTATATACGCTTTTACCTTTAGGATTTCTTGTTATATTAAATGTATACCAAGTAATATTCTTTTGTTTAGAAGTTACTACAATATCTATAACATTTAAACCTTCAACTAAATTCTTTGGATCTCCTTGAATATCATAAGAAGATGAATTCATATTTAATTGAATATTAAAGTTTAATGATGTTGTTTCATTTGGTACAGATAAATCATATATCGTATCATACTTACTAAATTCAAAATCTAAACCATTAATAGTAACATCTTTAAGTAATGAATCTTCATGCGTAACATCTCTATTTTTAATATTAATATCTGCATCTTTAGATTTATTAATTATAACATCATAATTAATTAATTCTGATCCTACATATTTATCAGGTGACTCTAAAGATATATTAGTTATTTCTTTATTAACACTATATTCTAAATCACTTATTTTCATCTTATAAGAACTAGTATAAGCTGGTTTTTTAGATACAGTACATGCAATAGTAACTATTGAGTTACCATATGGTGTACCCTTTAAATTAAATGTACGTGAAGAATCAGCAATTATATTTAAAGTAGTAGTAAATATTTCACATGATAAATTTTCATTTTTATCTACTGTTCCTTTAATA
>JAEEGL015049925.1_pt1 | contig 14948 bp, 15 predicted proteins | sample 9134231 | NCBI WGS metagenome assembly JAEEGL01 (sample SAMN16246548, study PRJNA631951) | gut metagenome | biome: gut microbiome; feature: rumen; material: fiber-attached | host: Bos | place: Iran: Karaj | collected 2018-10
ACCTGCAGGCGATATTACATCCGGGACTTACCGGCAGATGGATCCTGCCCGCATTGTTCTTATGGCCTCCGAAGCACGGGTGTGAATTCTGAAGGTCTTTATACGTATTGCTCATATTGCAGATCTGTCTTCCTTATGAATTGAAGAGAGGAGTAGACAGATATCTGTCACCGGAATCGGGGAGCAATGCTACGATGGTCTTGCCCTTGTTCTCGGGACGCTTAGCAAGAATCTCGGCAGCCTTCAGAGCAGCACCGGAAGAGATACCTACGAGGATACCCTCGGATACTGCAAATGCCTTACCTTCTGCGAATGCGTCTTCATTATCGATGGCAATGACTTCGTCATATACCTTTGTATTAAGGACATCAGGTACGAATCCTGCACCGATACCCTGGATCTTATGTGCACCTGCCTTACCTGTGGAAAGGACTGCACTTGTAGCAGGCTCTACTGCTACTACCTTGACATTGGGGTTCTGGGACTTAAGGTATTCACCTACACCTGTGATAGTACCGCCTGTACCTACACCTGCTACGAAGATATCCACCTTACCGTCTGTCTGCTGCCAGATCTCGGGACCTGTTGTCTCCTTATGTACCTTGGGGTTAGCAGGATTAACGAACTGTCCCAGGATAACGGAACCTTCGATCTCCTTATTGAGCTCCTCAGCCTTAGCGATAGCACCCTTCATGCCCTTGGCACCTTCTGTAAGAACGAGCTCTGCACCGTATGCCTTGAGAAGGTTTCTTCTCTCGACGCTCATCGTGTCGGGAAGAGTAAGGATAGCCTTATATCCCTTAGCCGTTGCTACTGCTGCAAGTCCGATACCCGTGTTACCGCTTGTAGGCTCGATTATCGTTGCACCGGGCTTTAAGAGTCCCTTAGCTTCAGCATCCTCGATCATCGCAAGTGCGATACGGTCCTTAACGGATCCTGCGGGATTTAAGTACTCAAGCTTTGCAAGGACTGTTGCCTCAGTGATCTCTCTCTTCTTCGAATACTTGTTGAGCTTAAGGATAGGTGTGTTACCGATAAGTTCAAGTGCGCTTTCTTTAATGTTTGCCATAGTGTTCATCCTCCGTAAATCAGTTCATAAAAAACAGCCGTCGCATTCGTGACAGCTGTAAGTTACTTATTCTGCAGTTATCATCGAAGCGTGTTAATCCTTATGTCGGCGACCGCGACACATCATTCGCATACACATACACATGTACATCGATCTCTTATTCATATCGCGTTCTCCTTCCATTTCGTATTAACCTACTGGGTTGATAGTCAAATAGTATCATACCCGCTGACTCAGGGGAATTCCGCGAGAGTTATCGCTCGTGATAAGTTTTACTTATCACAAGGATCAGTCGATAAACCCCGCCTCTTTGTAGTGTGTCTCATCGGCGAATATGACATAAGCCGTCTTAAGACGCTTAAAACCCCAATGTTCATACAGACCTATATGCTTGGGAGCGGTATACAGTGTAACGTTACATCCTTCTACTCTCTTCAAGATCTCGTCAACGATGACCTTGCCTATACCATGACCTCTGTACTCGTCTCTGACTGCAACATTGTAGATATTTGCATGAGTTATACCGTCGGATATGGCTCTTCCTACTCCGATCACTTTATCATCTGCTTCTATGAAGATCGTCACGAAGCTGTTCTCAAAGACCTTCTTCTGGGTATCGTTATCCAGGTCACTCAATCCGTGGAAAGTCAGGATATCCGTTACTTCCTGAAAGTCTATGTCGTCGATCCTGTCTACGACCTTGTATTCGATATCAGGTACCATGTTTCTTATACTTCTCCAAATCGATATTAATATCACAGTATTCAAGAGCTTCCTCTTCGTGAGAGCTGATGACTACCGTCTTACCCTTATCCTGCTGTTCCTTAAGAAGGGACAGGACATTTCTTACATTCTTCCTGTCGAGGTTGGCCGTAGGCTCATCCATGATAAGGACTTCCGGAGATACCAGTATTGCCCTTGCTATTGCAGCTCTCTTTATCTCACCGCCTGACATCTCTTCAGGGTACGAAGATTTAAGATCACAAAGCCCTAATCTTCTAAGCACCTGATCAGTCTCCTCTGCGCCTTCTCTTCCGGATATCTCACGGGAGAGAGACAGGTTCTCTTCCAGTGTCAGATAAGAGATAAGATCCGATGACTGATTGACGATACCCAGATCCTTTATACGCAAAGAGGAAAGATCACGGTCATTAAGACCCGTGATCTCCTTATCTTCGTATAAGACCTTCCCTGAAGTTGGACGCATAAGCCCCGACAGGATATTAAGAAGAGTGCTCTTTCCTACACCGCTGTCTCCCGTTATGACCACAAATTTCTTATCGGGTATCGTAGCTGATATATTATCGAGGACGGTAAACTCTCTTCGTCCTCTTGTAAATCTTTTTGTTATATTCTCTATCTTTATCTCCAACTTATATCACTCCAATACATATTCGGGGCAAAGTTTCTTTATTCCCGTAAAAGACGTCAGCGGTCCCGCCAAAGCTATTAAGATAAAAGCAACTACAGGTATAAGGAGCATTTCGCTCACATGAGGAGACGTAAAAGGAATATCGCTTGTCTCTTCTATAAGGCGGAACATTATGTAGAAAGTAAAGCTTCCGAGAAGTGTTCCGATAACGGCACCTGCAGCTGAAGTAATAAGGACTTCCTCCAGCAAAAAAGCCTTTATACTCTCTGTAGTAACTCCGAGTATCCTCAGAGTCTGAACTTCCTTGCTTCTCTCGTTCAAGGTGATGTAGTGGATAAGGAACATGATGATCATTCCTATAAGCACGGTGATCGCCACGATAAGAAGATACAATCTTCCCATACTGTTAAGACCTGATGTAAGACGTGCCGACACTGTCTCAGTCGTAACTATATCTACACCCTGAAGTCTTGTGAGCCTTCCTACTACGGAAGATACTTCGGCATCGTCTTCCACCTTGATCAGGACTGCGGATACATCGTGAGAATTGACTTCGCTTATGACACCCTGTCCGGCCTTCTGTGCATACTCCATCAAGGTCTCCATCTGAGAGATATCTATGAAGACGGAGTAGTCCATGGAAGAACCGCTCTGCTCCAGTATGCCCGCTACCGGATAAGGCTCTCCGAACATCTGAAATATATTGCCTTCTCTGACACCTACGTTACTTCCTACGATTATCTCGCCTTCTCCGAGAGAGTCAAGATATGAATCTTCAAGCCATGGGGATACCGTAAAGTCAGATTTGGTATCGATACCGATTATCTGTACCGACTGATCGCAGCAGGAAGCTTCCATAGTCATAAGAAACGTCTGGGGGGAGGCAATGCTCACCCCCTCGACATTCCTTATATCGTCAACTACCGTATCGTCCATATAAAAGTAGTTCTTGGCTGTTGTAAGAAGGATACCTTCAAGATCGTCTCCGTATCCGTCAGGTACTACTATGATGTCTGCTCCCATCCTTGCCTTCACGTTATCGCTTCCGTGCTTCATGCCGACAGCGGTATATGCGATAAAGACAACGGCGAAGGATAAGATAAGACTTATAAGGACAAGACCGATGCTTCTGTAGAGCCTTGATGAAAGACTCTTTAATGTCAGCTTATGCGATATCACTTCTCTGCCTTGATCGATATTGCATCGATAACGGAAACGATCGCGATAACGATCCCCGTGATCACAAGGAAAGGTCTTGTGTATACATAACAGTGCATGGAAGGCATGGAGCATACGGGTGCTATCACGAGAGGCAGAAGGATAGTTACAAGTCCGATGACGACACCTGCAATTCCTATGATCGCATTGATCTTCTTGTCAGATACAAAGATCTGTACAAGACCTGCTGCTGCAAGAACGATCGCAACTGCGATGGCAAGTGTCTTTGTCTTTGCGCAGGGACCCTGCATGGACGTGCAGATGTGTGCGAATGTGTTAATACCGATGATGATAAGTACGGCGATAAGTATATTTACCGCATTTAATACTTTGTGAATACTCATTTCTTTATAATTCCGTTCTTTATTTAATTCTTTTCCGTAAATGTATCCGTCTCAGGATCGTAGACTACTGAATCCGGCACGCCTTCAAGTGTGGGATATACTCTTGCGGTGAATCCCTCAAGATCCAGGTTAGGATCAAGATCGCCCGTTGCCTGAAGATCCGTAAATGTAGACCTGAATGTCTCTCTTCCCAAGGAGATCGAAGGCTCGTAGTTAAGGCTTTCAAGGATCTCGCCGTACCTTACTACATCCGCGTCACTTTCAGAGGGCATGTACTCGTTCTCCACCTGAAGTCTTGCGGCTTCGTCGGGACATGCCTGTACGAATGCTGCGGCCTTCTGGATGGCTCTCGTGTATGCGGCCGCGCCTTCCGGATTCTTATCGATAAGCTCCTGAGATACATATGCCTGGCAGCAGTATTCCTGTGAGAATACTTCGTCTTCACCGATATCCAGGATCTTAATGAAGTCGTAGTTATTCTCTGCGTTGTAAGCAACGGGATCGTGAAGTCCGATGGCATCTACGGCACCGTTATCGAGAGCCGTGGGAAGGTCGGTCATGGAATAAGCCACGAACTGGACATCCGCATCCTCTCCGTTTACCGTGAATCCGAGGCTGTAGAGCTTACGCTTGATCTGGATTATCGAGGAATCGGAAAGTGACGGAACGCCGATGACCTTACCTCTTAAATCTTCAAGTGACTGTACGTCGGATCCTTCCTTCGCATAGAACTTGGTACAGCCTCTGTGAAGTCCCGTTACGTATGAGATGGCAAGACCGTTGGATACAGGCTGCATAAGTGAACCCGTAAGGCCGTAGCCGGCATTGATCTCACCGCTGGTTATCTGCTCTGTTATCGTATCCACGTTAGATACTACGATCTCATATTCCTGTCCTATCGCTTCGAACTCCTCGTCGAAGTAGCCGTTGATGATAGCGATGTGAACAGGTGCCAGACACAAGCTCTCCTTGTTGTTCAGGATCTTGACCTTGAAGTAATCTCCTGTTGCCTGCTGTTCCTGCTTCTTGTTACATCCTGCGATCATGGTAAGTCCCATCGTTGCCGCCAGGAGCACTGCCATTACTTTTCTTCTGATACTCATAAAATAACCTCCTTTATTATTACAGGTAGTATTCGGGTTCTTTGTTCTCACCTGCATAGTTCAATATCTCAAGTATCTTCGTTCTGTACTTTAAGAAGTCGTTATTACCTCTTGCTCGGGGTCTTCCGAGTTCGATGTCGATGACCTGTTCTATCTTGGCCGGTCTCGGCGTCATTATGACCACCTGATCGGACATATAGACAGCTTCGTCTACGTCGTGAGTTACCATCACCATGGTCATCTGCTGTTCTTTCCATATGCGGATTATCTCGTCCTGCATATTCATTCTCGTAAATGCATCCAGAGCACCGAGCGGTTCGTCGAGAAGGAGTATCTTGGGGTGTCCCACGAGAGCTCTTGCAAGAGAAGCTCTCTGGTTCATTCCTCCTGACAACTGATGAGGATATGACCTCTCAAAGCCCTTAAGCCCGACCATGTCGATATATTCTTTTACATCCTGCTTATGCGTCTTATATATGCCTCTTGCCTTGAGGCCAAAAGCGATATTCTTCTCGATGTTAAGCCAGGGATAGAGATTAGCCTGCTGAAAAGCAAATCCTCTCTCAGGACCCGGAGATATTACCTTCTCTTCATCTACATAGACATTTCCGCTGTCTGCAAGTCCCAATCCCGATATGGCACGAAGGAGCGTAGTCTTACCGCATCCTGAAGGCCCTATAAGTGATACGAATGATCCGGGCTTGATATCAAGTTCAACTTCATTTAGTGCTTTAACTACAGATCCGTCAGGATTAGTAAAGCTCTTGCTGACCTTATCGATCTTAATATGTCCTACCATTTGATCACTCCCTTCTGCCAGTTAAGAAGTCTGTCCTTGAACTTAAACAGCAATGTGATTATGAGATTACAAAGGACCGCCAGAAGGATAAGTCCTGCATATACATTCGCGTAGAGCATCATGCTCTTCTGCCAGTTGAGGTACCATCCGATACCGAGCTTACATCCGAACATCTCAGCAGTTACAAGCGTTACGAACGATCCTGTCGTCGCATAGAAGAATCCCAGGAATACGCTCGGGAGCGCTGCGGGGATACCTACCTTAAATACTTTCCAGAGCTTTCCAGCTCCCAAGGTATCAGCTACTTCAAAGTATGTTTGCTGAACATTCTGTATTCCGTTACTTGTCATGACCGTTATAGGGAACCATACTGACAATGCGATCATGAATACCGCAGCCTGATAAGATGTAGCGAAGAGTGATAATACCAGGGGCGACCAGGAAGTCGCGGGGATTGGGCCTATGATCTTTACGAAAGGATTGAACCAGTATGCGGCTTTCTTATTAAATCCTACGAGGATACCCGTTCCGAATCCTATCACCGCTCCTATCGAGAAACCTATGAGAAGCAGCTTGCCCGACGATCCTATACATTTAAGAAGCAACTCCCAATCGTTTACGTATACTCCGAATACTCTGTCGAGCGAAGGGAAGAATAACACGGGAAGAAGTGCCAGCTTACTGCATACGATATTTACGATGTTAAGAAGAAGTACTCCGCCTGCCAGAAGAGGTCCCGTGCTTTCCAGTTTCTTATCTACCGGCTTTACGAAGAACGACAGCAGATACGATACAACGAATACTGCCAGAGCCGCATAGAGCAGATAAAGGAAGTAGGGCTTGGACGCTTCCGGCTGCAGAGGAGAATTCGGCATTCGGATGTGCACCTGTATCGCCAGCAGAGCCGACAGTATCGCACTTACTTTCTTGATCTGTTTGATCACCATTTCTTTTTACCTCCGTCCGAATTCATGATAAGATACTAACGGAAGGAAGATTGCTTGTATAATGCTTAGAACTTATCGTTTGTTATAGGCATTGGTTATCACGGAAACCATAATAAAAAGGGGCTTTCAGAGCCCCTTTTCCTTATACTTCTCGAGTTCTTCTATATAACGTTTTCCTATATCGCTCAGGTTATGGTCCTTCCTCACTATATAGCCTATGGTAAGGGGATCTTCTTCCTTGAGCTTTATGGTCACGACGCCGTCCTTCAAGGCTACGCTCTCCGTCATTATGCCCGTACCGATGGAATAGCCGTGAAGCTTTGCTACAAGCTCCGCAGACGTCGCCCTGTCATTAGACATTATCATCTTATTGAACTCATGGTCTCCCAGAGCCTCCTCCGAGAGATAGAAATCATTATCGCTGCTCTGATCGAAGCTCACACAGGGATATTCCTGCAGATCTTCAAGGGATACTTCCTCTCTGTCTGCCAGAGGATGATCCTTCCACACATATGCATAAGTCTCTTTTACCATAAGAGGATGGAACACAAGCCCGTACTCCCTGAAGAGCTTCTTAAGTATATTCTGATTATTCTTTGAATAAGCAATGATACCTATCTCACTCGTAAGATCCCGTACATTGGTAAGGACTTCTGCAGTCTTTGTCTCGTGTACCGCGAAGATATACTTATCGCGGTCGAATTCCTTAACAGTCTCTACGAAGGCATGTACGGCAAATACATAGTGCTGCATGGATACTGCGAAATGCTTTCTCTTCTTGTCCTTCTCGAGATACCTGTCCTCTATGAGTTCATACTGGCTTACAGCCTGCTTGGCATATATAAGGAATTCCCTTCCCTGCTCGGAAAGAGTGATACCCTTGTTATTCCTCTCGAAGATACGTATGCCCAGTTCTTCCTCAAGCTCATGGATAGTAGCTGACAACGCAGGCTGGGATACGAAGAGCTTGCCGGCAGCTTCTCTCATGGATGAAGAAGATGCTATCGCAAGTACATACTTGAGCTGTAAAATGGTCATCCTTCCACCTTCTTTCTTGCTACTACACGTGCGCCTTTCTCTACGGAATCCACGATAAAGGCATTACCTCCGATCACGGCATCGTCGCCTATGACCGTATCTCCTCCGAGGATCGAAGCTCCTGAATATATGGTCACATTATTACCTATGGTAGGATGACGCTTCATGCCTTTAAGAGACTGTCCTCCCTTGGTGGATAATCCTCCGAGCGTTACTCCCTGATATATCTTTACGCGTTCACCGATGATCGTAGTCTCTCCTATAACGACTCCCGTGCCGTGATCTATGAAGAAGTACTTTCCTACGGAAGCTCCCGGATGGATATCTATACCGGTCACGCCATGAGCATGTTCGGTCATTATCCTGGGGATCATGGGAACATTAAGAGCCCAGAGTTCATGAGCGATCCTATACACGGATATGGCATAGAGGCCGGGGTATGATAGGATGATCTCATCCTTGCTGTCGGCAGCAGGATCTCCCTCATAAGCGGCATCTATATCAGTCTCTAATACTGCCCTTATCTCAGGGATCTTCTTCATGAACTTATATGTTATATCCTCAGCTCTCTTCTCAAGCTCAGCTTCGTCAGCACCCGTATCCTTGTGGGTATACTTAAGAACGATCATAATCTGCTTCTTAAGGTGAAAGATAACATCCTCGATGGTCGCTGCCATGTTATTCCTTAAGCTGTATATCTTATATATCTTGTCGCTGTAATAACCGGGATATAGTATCTTAAGGAGCTTTTCCATCACATAGACTATCGCCTTCTTATCAGGCTGATTAAAGATATCCACACGGTTCACCGTGCGGTCATCCTCATAGTCATTTATTATCATGTCTACTATCTCATCTATCCTGTTATCTGCAGCTCTCGTCATCCTTTATCTCCGCTTTCTTCTACCTTCATCAGAGGATATCCTTTATCCTCTTAAGGCAGTCTTCTATGACCTTCCTCGGTGCGGCCACATTTATACGCTGAAATCCGTCACCCGTCCTGCCGAATATCTTACCACTGTCGAGCCACAATCTCGCGTCATTTATTATCCTTCTGTCGATCTCGTCGCTACTAAGGCCGGTATCCCTGAAGTCGAGCCATACAAGATATGTGCCTTCTCCTTCTATGAACCTTACTCCGGGAAGCTCATTCTTCGTAAACACCCTTACGAATTCGATATTGTCCCTCACATAAGACAGCATAGCATCGTACCAGGTATCACCCTTATCGTATTCGGTCTGAGCTGCCACGAGTCCCAGCGTTCCAAGCTGGCTTATACCTGCCGCATTTACTTCATGTCTGAATGTTCGCCGAAGCTCCGTATTGGGTATCAGGATATTGGATATGAGCATACCTGCCAGATTGAAAGTCTTACTCGGGGATGTACATATTATCGATATGTCCTCGAATTCCTTCTTAACGTTGGCAAAGATCGTATGCTCACCTTCAAATACGAAGTCATTATGTATCTCATCGCTTACCACGATAACATCATGCTTCAGACATATATCGCCGATACGAGTGAGCTCTTCCTTCGTAAACACCCTCCTTGAAGGATTATGTGGATTACAAAGGAGAAAGAGATGTATATCGTTTTCCGTGATCTTCCTTTCGAAGTCATCGAAATCTATGGTATATCGGCTATCGTCTCCCAGGACAAGATCGTTACTAACGACCACCCTGCCGTTATCTTCTATTACTTCCGTAAAGGGATAATATACAGGCTGCTGGATGAGGACCTTGTCTCCGGGCTTCGAGAAAGCCTTAACGGAAGCCGCCAGCGCAAATACCACTCCGGGAGTCTTTATGAGCCACTGAGGCTTTATCTCCCAATCGTGGTGCCTTCTCATCCATCCTGCTACGGCCTTGAAGTATTCACCCTGAACTTCACTGTAGCCGAATATGGCATGTCTCGTCCTCTCGATAACTGCGTCCTCTATGTAGGAACTTGTCTTAAAGTCCATGTCGGCTACCCACAACGGGAGCACGTCTTCAGGCATACCTCGTCTTACGGCAAAGTCATACTTAAGGCAATCGGTGCCTTTCCTCGGTACTATCGTATCAAAATCAAGATTTCTCTCAGGCATGATCTTCCTCCTTAAGCGAAGCGAAGACATGAGTAAGTTCCCTCAAGAGATCTTCAGCATCTTCTATTCCAACGGAGAGTCGAAGCGTCCTGTCCGTGATCCCGTTACGAAGCCTGACTTCCTCCGGTACATCAGCATGGGTCTGTGTCGTAGGATACGTGATAAGTGTCTCTACTCCCCCGAGGCTCTCTGCGAACTTGATGATATCTACCTTCTCCAGGATCTTAAGAGCATGCTCTTTACTATCCACATCGAATGTGATCATTGAGCCGAAGCCCCTTGCCTGACGCTTTATAAGTTCGTGACCGGGATGGTCAGGAAGGCCAGGATAATAAACCTTTGTAACAATGTTCTCATTCTGAAGCCATCTTGCTATCTTAAGCGCATTCTCCTGAGCCTTTTCCATACGTATGCCGAGGGTCTTTACTCCCCTTAATATGAGCCAGCTGTCGAAAGGAGCCAGCCCCGCACCCGTAGTCTTTATGAGGAACCTGAGCTTATCCTGTATATCCGCTCTGTTCGTTACGATAAAACCGGCAAGCGTGTCGTTATGGCCGCCTATGAACTTTGTACCGCTGTGTATAACGACGTCAGCACCGAGCTTCAAAGGATTCTGGAAATAGGGCGACAGGAACGTATTATCCACGATAAGGATAAGTCCGTGCTCCTTTGCTACCTTAGAGACAGCCTCTATGTCAGAGACGTTCATCATGGGATTGGTAGGAGTCTCGATATAGATAGCCCTGGTATTCTCCCTGATCTTGGAAGATATATCCTCACTTGAGCAGTTAAGATACGTGATCTCGATATCGTTCTTCGCGGATACATTATCAAAGAGCCTGATACTGCCTCCGTATAGATCGGCCTCTACTATTATGTGATCCCCCGGTCTGAAGATCTCCATGAGGAGAGTTATGGCAGCCATTCCGCTGCTCAAGGCAAACGCATCGGTGCCTCCCTCAAGACCCGTGATCACCTTCTCCAGACGTTCCCTCGTCGGATTCTGGAGTCTGCTGTAGTCATACCCGGTACTCCTTCCTACGCCCGGGTGCACATATGTTGCCGTCTGATATATAGGGTAGCTTATCGCCCCGTAATGTGTTTCCGTCTCATCTCCTCCTTCAAGATGGAGACAGGAAGTATTTATGCCATAGTTCATTTGTTATTCTCCGATATTTTGTTGATAAAAGATGCCCGAGGGCTGTTAACAGTCTCCCGGGCATCTGGCAAAGTACGTTAGATCTGATGCTTATCTTATCTCAGGATCCGCATCGCTATACTCCGGCCAACCGACTGCCCGGGAGCACAACATTCGACAGCTCATACAACACGACGATGAACGATGCATATAAGATCCTCCTGCTTTTCTTTTCACACTAAGTTAGCATCTTATGCCTACTATGTCAATATGTTTTCTAGGCTTTATTTTGAAATATAGAGCCGGCCGCATGACCTGCGACCGACTCGTAAGATCAGCTACCGTTGTTGAGGACGATCGCCGTAACAGGCGGATCATCAGAAGCTCCATCGTTATTCGGCGAGAACGAATGGACCTTAAATATCAGGATCAATAGGATAAGGCAGGCCAGACCGAGCAGTAATTTGTGTTCTCTTTCAGACATAACATCCACCTCCCGTGATCATACTTTCTGACCTTACTCTACCACGGAAATGAGCCGCATTCCTCCGTATAGACCTATCGTTTTCTGAATATTCACAAGCACCTTAAGGATGTAAACAAAGTGGAACAAAGATGTTTCCCGGCGTCCTTATCCGTTAACGGATCCCTGCCCTCGTATCAGCGTTTCCTTACCATGACAATTGGAACAGAGATGATGTTCGTAGTATAATCAGGACAAGTGACTACGGGATCTGTCATAAAAGGATAGAGGATAGATATGAGAAAGGTTATAGCAGCGTTCATGACGCTGACTCTGCTGGGCGGATGTCTGATGACCGGATGCGTCACGAGACATGATGCCGACGAAGAGGAAGAGACAGAAGAGACGACCAACAGAAGGGACAGAGAAGCTGATCCCGGAAGGATGGAGCCGCTCCATGACTTAAGCGATGTGGAGATGACCATGACCTTCGACGACTTCTACGCCGAGCCCATGACCGGCGAACCCTGGGTACTGGAGAATAATATTCCCTTCACCAACGGTAACGTCAATACATATTACTCACAGTACATCACGGATTCGGCAGGCAACCAGCTCTCGGCTGATATCCTCAATAACACAGCTACGATCTACAGGCCGAGAGTAAGGCACTACCCTGCCGAGCAGGACGGCTATACGATATACGAGATAATCTATCAGGAAGTCTTCCCCATGAGGGCACGGCCCGCATTTCTCTCCAATAACATGAGAACGATGTGGTCGTACCATAATGTAGGGTTCCTGGATTACTATACCGGAACCGAATATCCCCATATCGATATGTCCACCGAGACAGACAGTTACTGTGTAACGGGCAACGTCATCTACAACGGTCAGACATATACAGTCTCATATTATGAATTCAGGGAAGATGAAGACCTTACCAATGAGATAGAGTATGATGAATATGATCACGCCATATGGGATCTTGAGGTATGTATCGACGCGACGGTCTACATAGTAGTTCCCGACGGCTATGACGGAATAGTCATGTATGTATATACTGCAGACAGTTCCGATACCTCATTTGAAGAGGCAATGGAGAACAATACGGATGAATTTTACGGTCCGGTCGTATTCGGCTCGGACGGAGAAGAAAGGATCGAAGATTATGCATTCCTGAGCATTGCAGAGCTCGGATGACAGGAGAGATATATGAAGAGATTTACGGCTTTACTACTTATACTTGCGATGATGACCGGTTGCCTCATGACAGGTTGCGATCAAAGCAGCAGAAGGAATAGGGACAGGGACCTCGAAGAAGAGGAAGAAGACGAGGACGACGATGATGACGACGAGGAGGAAGAGACTACTTCCGGCAGGAGCCATGACCTTTCCCCTCAACACGATTTCAATAATGTCGATGAGAGATTCTCATTTGATAACTACTATGCCGAGCCAATAACGGGAGAGCCGTGGGTCATAGAGAATAACATCCCCTTCTCTACGGGCAATGTCAACACGTACTATTCGCTCTACCCCTACACAGGCAACTATGACCTTATGGAGAGTGCCAATGTCCTGAGCAATGTCGCTACCATAACGAGGCCCATAGTCAGGCATTATCCCGCAGAGCAGCAGGGTTATACGATCTACGAAGTAACATATACAGAGACATTCCCTCACAGAGTGGCGATGCCGAACGGTGTTTCCACCGGCATGATGTGGCGTTACCACGGCGTAGAATTCCTGGATTATTACACGGGTATGGTCTACCCTGTCATCAATCTCTCGTCTGAGACAGAGAGCTTCTGCGTATCGGGCAATGTATTCTATGAAGACGAGCAGTACACGGTCTACTACTACGAGTTCCGTGAAGCCGAGGAGGTAAGTGATAACTGGACTACCGACCCTGCCGGCAACGATATATGGGAAGTTACCTACGTCGAATACCACACGGCATATTTCGTAGTACCTAACGGCTACGACGGAATCGTTATGTATGTCTATACCGCAGACGATTCTGACACCTCTTTCGAAGAAGCCCTGGCAGAGGATGATCCCTATTTCACGCCGCCTGAGCCTTTCGAAGGCAACATCGACGATTATACTTTCATAAGCATAGCTGATCTGGGTTGACGGATATGAAAAGGTTTACTGCATTACTTCTGGCGACAACGCTGTTGGGATGTTTCCTGACATCCTGTTCTGTCAACAACGGCAATGACAGGAACATAGACGGGACCGAAGAGACGACCGGAAGGAGAAGACGCCACGACGATCCTCTCGAGCCTGCTCACGACTTTAGCGACGTCGATGAGACGATGAGGTTCGATGACTTCTTCGCGACTGCTCCTGATACCCCCTGGGTGCTGGAGAACAACATCCCCTTCACTAACGGCAATATCTACGAATACTATAACCAGTTCCTGTATAAGCCTTCGAACCGCACTCAGATACCCACGACGGTATATAATTCCGTAGCTACGATCAACAGGCCTGCAGTAAGGCATTATCCCGCGGAGCAGGACGGGTACACCATATATGAGATCACCTATATCGAATATTTCCCTACAAGGATAGGCGTTCCCGTCAGCAGCGACTACGATACCACCTGGTACTACCACGGTGTAGGCTTTATGGATTATTACACGGGCACGATCTATCCTCGTATCGAGATGTCTTCCGACATCAACAGCTTCTGTGTATCGGGCGATGTCACATATAACGGAGAGACCTATACCGTCTATCACTACGAATTCAGGGAACAGGACGTGCTCGTCAACGAGATGACGCAGGACGAGGACGGCAATGACATATGGGAATTCGAAGTCACTGAGACGGAGACCTGCTATTTTGTAGTTCCCAACGGATACGATGGTATCGTCATGTTCGTCTATTCGGCAGACGATACTTACAGGACCTGGGATGAGATAGAGGCAATGAACAATCCCTTCTTTACTCCCCCTTCGGTATTCGGCGAGAACGGCGAGAACATAGACGACTATACATTCATAAGCATCGCGGAATTAGGTTGATACCGAAAGGAATGAATATGAAAAAGAAGATAGCACTCTTCATGGCTCTTATAATGATCACAGGCTGTTTCTCGACGGGTTGTGGCAGCCGTGACAACAACAGGGACCAAGAGGTCGAAGAAGACGAAGATGACAGACCGCAGATAACTGTGAGAAGGCCGTCAGGAAGCTTCGATCCGGAGCCTGTCGATGTCACTGAGACATTCGATACATATTATGCCGACCCGGTCGATACGCCCTGGGTACTTGAGAACCGCATACCTTTCACCCACGGTAACGTGATCACTTATTTCAACCAGTTCATCACGACAGGAGGCGGTTCATCCGAAGT
>JAEEGL016481923.1_pt1 | contig 14948 bp, 15 predicted proteins | sample 9134231 | NCBI WGS metagenome assembly JAEEGL01 (sample SAMN16246548, study PRJNA631951) | gut metagenome | biome: gut microbiome; feature: rumen; material: fiber-attached | host: Bos | place: Iran: Karaj | collected 2018-10
CTTCTCTTTCGTAAAAACGGGTACCGCCTACGATCTTGTACGGGATGGCGTTCCTGATCATTATCTGTTCAAAACTCCGGCTGAGATAATTTGCCCTGTAAAGGATGGCAAAATCGCCGTAGGAAGCATTGTTTCTGGAAAGAGAGGAATTGATGGAAGCGCAAACCTGATTTGCCTCATTTACGCCGTCCGAAGCGTTGATGAGGGCAAGAGCCCTTCCGTCATCGTTTTCCGTCCAGATCTTTTTGCTGTTTCTTTCGCTGTTCTGCCTGATGACCGCGTCGGCAGCCTTCAGAATATTTCCCGTGGAACGGTAATTCTGTTCCAGAAGATGTATCCTGCAATCGGGATAATCCCGTTCAAAATTAAGTATTATGCTTACGTCGGCTCCGCGCCACCCGTATATGGACTGATCGTCATCGCCTACGCAGAAGACGTTTTTCCATTTTCCCGCAAGAAGGGTTATCAGCTTATACTGCGAATAATTGATATCCTGATACTCGTCAACATGGATATAGCGGAACTTATTCTGATAATGCTCCCTTGCCTCTTTGTTTTCCTGAAGCATTTTGACCGCAAAAAAGATCAGGTCGTCAAAATCGTAAGCATTGTTTTCCCGCAGGTATTTATAATATTCCGAATATATCCTTTGGATGGTCCCCGCATCGGCGCCTCCCATGGCTTTTGCGTAATCCTCGGGCATCACAAGGCGGTCCTTTGCCGCGGATATCCTGGGAAGGACGTATCTCGGCACGTATTTCTTTTGGTCCAGCCCCATTTTTTTGATAAGGTCCTTAACGGTCTTTTCCCTGTCGTATTCATCGTAAATACTGAAGCGGCCCGAAAGGCCCGAGGAATTGCCGAATTCACGCAGCATCCTTATACACACGGAATGAAAAGTGCCGCTCCACAGCTGCCTGACGCTTTCGCCCATATAAGTCGCAAGCCTGCTTTTTATCTCTCCGGCCGCTTTGTTGGTAAAGGTGACGGCAAGGATATTATAGGGAGGGACAGAAAGTTCGTTCACGATATACGCTATACGAAGCGTGAGGACGCGGGTTTTTCCCGAGCCGGCGCCCGCCAGGACCAAAACGGGGCCTTCCGTATCTGTTACAGCGTCAAGCTGCTGCCGGTTCAGTTTGTCAAATGATATATTAGTCAAAAAAGGTTCTCCAAAAAAAACAGGTGACCGATGAGGGAATCGAACCCCCGACGCTCTCCTTAGGACGGAGACGCTCTATCCACTGAGCTAATCGGCCACTATAATTATTATATCACACAAAAGGGATCAAAATCAATATCACATATGCTTGGTGGCAACTGTTTCTACGCTGGCTGCAAGCTCTTCGCAAAGATCGATACAGGATTCAAGGCTGTTATAGATCTTATCCCATTTGATGACCTCTATAGGGTCGCTTTCTTCCTTGAACAGACGCGATACCGCAGCCTTGTGGATACCGTCCGCCACGTTTTCAAGCCGATTTACTTCGATCCATTCCCTGCGCATGGGCTCTATATCCCTTATATCGCTCATCAGGCCGACAAGATCGCGGCATTTCCCGCAGCAATCCACCAGAACTTCGGCAACGTTCACGGCCTCGTTGCGGATGTTTTCGACGTTATAAAGCACCAGGTAAGAGGCTGTTTCGTCGATAAGATCGATGATATCGTCGGCCTTGGTGGAGATATCAAGGATATCCTCTCTGTCGATAGGTGTGATAAAGGTGGAATTCAACCGGTCGATCACGCTGTGAGCGAGCTCGTCCCCTTTGTTTTCAAGCTGTTTGATATCGTGTATCTTTTTCTCGGTATCGGTATATTCCTTAAAAAGATCCATAAGAATAAGACCGGCCTGATACGCGACTTCCATCTGCGAAGAAAACATTTCAAAAAACGTATCATCCTTCGGAATAAGACTAAAACCCATTTTATACCTCAAGTTATAAAAAATGACGTCACAAAAAACGCCGCAGCACCGACGAGAGCGGCCGCAGGTATGGTGACTATCCATGCCCAGACGATCCTGCCGGCTACTCCCCACCTTACGGCAGAGAACCTGCGGACGGAGCCGACGCCGACTATTGCTCCGGTTATCACGTGGGTAGTGCTTACCGGAACTCCCAGGTGGGATGCCGTCAGGATACTTACGGCCCCGCTGACTTCCGCGCAGAACCCGTTTACCGGCTTGAGCTTTGTTATATTGAGCCCCATGGTTTTAACGATCTTCCAGCCGCCGCTCAGCGTTCCCGCGGCGATGCAGCCGAAACAGCCGAACATAATGAGATCGTACCACATATTGCTGGGGCCGACGTCGGAAGGCAGCTTGCCGGCGGAAATAAGCAAAAACAGTATTATCCCCATGGTTTTCTGGGCGTCGTTGGAACCATGGGAAAAGCTGTATGCTCCGGAAGAGACAAGCTGGATCTTTCTGAAAAGCCTGTCAACGGTCAGAGGCTTTTGATTTTTCAGGATCCACATCATAAGGATCATCAGAAAATAGCCTAAAAACATACCGGCGCAGGGAGCGATCACTATAAAGGAGCAGATCTCGGCGATCTTCTTCCAGTAAATGACGCCGTGAACATTATGAAGCACCAGCTGGCACCCCGAAAGGGCCGATCCCACAAAGCCTCCTATCAAAGCATGCGAAGAACTCGACGGAAGCCCCATGAACCAGGTGACAAGGTTCCAGACTATGGCTCCCAGCAAAGCGCAAAATACTATGGAAGCAAAAAAGACCTCCGGAGACGTTCGCGATCCTGTTTCGGACAAAAGAATACCGATAAGTTCGTTATTGACGATACCTTTGGCAAAAGTACCGGATACTGCGTGGTTCCCCCAGAACGCGGCGGCAAAATTCAACGCTGCGGCATAAATTACGGCGGCCCCCGGAGACAGGACTCTGGTGGCAATAACGGTGGACACGGCGTTTGCGGCGTCGTGAAAACCGTTGACGTAATCAAAAGCGAGGGCGATGGCCACGATAACTATAACAAATATAAAAAAAGGATCCATTGGTATTCTTCTTTGTCCTGTGAGCTCTATTTCTATTATATCACAACAGGCTTTTTATTCCAAAGAGCGTTTCGGCGTTGCCGTCCGTCACCCTCTCAAGGAGATCGCGGTCCGCGCCAAGAAGCTCTGCAAGATATTCCAGAATGAACCGTATCATATAAGGTTCGTTCCGTTTGCCCCGCATGGGGACCGGAGCCATATACGGGCAGTCTGTTTCGAGAAGCAGCCTGTCTGAAGGAACGTATCGTATCACGTCCCGAAGATCCCCGGAGCTTTTAAAGGTCAGGGGGCCGTCTACTCCGATATAAAAGCCCATATCCAAAACCAGCCGGAGTTCATTGCGGTCCCCGGTAAAAAAATGGATGACACCCTTTGCTCCGGGATGTTCCCGAAGCAGAGAGACTGTATCGGCCATCGCATTTCTGGAATGGACCGAAACAGGCATATCCAATTCCTTCGCAAGAGCGAGCTGATCGCAGAAACACTCTTTTTGAATGGTTTTTATATCGGAATCATAGTAATAATCAAGGCCGATCTCCCCTATGGCGACCACACCGTCCGACGCTGCCGTTTTCCTTATATCGTTAAGCGCGGACGCGCTCCAGCGGGAGCTGTCGTGGGGATGGACCCCCACTGCGGCGTAAACGCCGTCATATCCTTCCGCAAGCCTTACGGCGTCAAGGCTTGACGCGTGGTCCCAGGAACAAACTATCATCCGGCCGACGCCGTTGTCCCGGGCCCTTGCGATCACTTCCGGTATATCGGCGGAAAACTGCGGGTCGTTTAAATGGGAATGGGTATCTGTCATTATAAAGGCTGTATGTTTTTCTTCAGAAATTCCTGTAAAAAGCTGTTATACACATCAAAACGGGCAGTGTTGGGAAGGCTTGCGGCGCCTTCTATTATCTCAAGCTCCACCGGATAATCGCCCCGCAGATAATAAATATCGGAAGCAAGCTTTTGAACAAGGGGGTGTTCGTTCTGCCCGTTTATTATGAGAAGCGGCGCGGAAAGAGACGAAAACTCGGATAAAAGGAACTGATTGTTTTTCAAAAGAGCATAATATCTGAAAAGGAAAAGCGACCTGTTTTTTCGTTTCAGGACAGCATCGATAAAATAAGAAAGGCGGTTTCCCGTAAGCCTGTATTCTGGAATGAAATACCTTACCGTATCGTTCACCGTGCCTAAAAAACCCACCGAAGAGGCTATGACGCCGTTTATCATATTGGGGTGCCTGAGGGCGTACGCGCAGGCCAGATAACCGCCGACGCCGCAGCCGGCAATAAAAAACTGCCTGAGCTCCTTGAACAATGCAAATTCATCTATTACCGAAACCAGTTTGCTTATAGAAACCGAGCTCATATCTATGGCAGAAAAATCAAGCCTGAGGACCCTGAAACTGTTTGACAGTTCGGAGACCTGATTATGCCATACTCTCGGCCGGGCGTCGGGCCCCGGGAGAAAAACGATTGCGGGGCCTTTCCCTTCATCCGTATAATATACTTTGTTTTTAAGTAAAGTACAAATCATGATCACACCTGATAATCCTGCAGCAATGCGGCAACTCTTCCCGGGAGCCTGGCTTCTATATACGTGCCGTAATCGAGATATTCTTCCGTAAGCACACATCCCTTGCTGTGGCACACGGACAAAAGCCCGCTTTCCTCATACGGGATCACAAAGGATACGTAAACGAACAGGCCGCCGATGACCTGTGAGACACAGGAAAACAACTCGTTGATCCCCCTCTTTTGAGTCACGGATATGACCACGGGGTTTTCCGCGTCCCGGCACATATTGAGCAAACGGGTCTGGTCTTTCACGAGATCGCATTTATTGAAGACCGTGATGCGCGGCTTACCAGTTATATCCAGTTCGCCGAGCGCTTCGTTGACGGCTTTTATCCGTTCGGGCATCCCGTCTTCGGAACAATCCACAACGTGTATAAGAAAATCACATTCCGCCGCTTCCCTGATGGTGGCCCTGAAGGCTGCAATAACACTGTGGGGAAGACGGGACAGGAATCCGACTGTATCGGTGAGGTAAAAATCATATCCGCCGGGACAGCGGATCCTTCTGCACGTATTATCAAGGGTAGAAAACAGCATCTCGTCCGAAAAAACGTCTGCGCCGGACAGAAGATTCAGCAAACTGGACTTGCCGGCGCTGGTATATCCCACAAGACATGCCGACGGGATATTCGACTGCCTGCGGCCGGAAGACGCTATCTCTCTTTTGTCCGAGATCACAGCGATCTTTTTTTTCAGAGCCGATATCTTTTGCCTTATGCGCCTTTTGTCGGTCTCAAGCTTGGTTTCCCCCGGCCCCCTGGCGGCTACGCCGGCGCCTCCGCTGATCCTGGACATTTCGATCCCTTTGCCGGTGAGACGCGGAAGCAGATACTGGAGCTGGGCAAGCTCTACCTGAAGCTTTCCTTCATTGGAATGGGCTCTTGCGGCAAATATGTCCAGTATGAGCTGGGTCCTGTCAACGACCCTTACGCCGGTAACGGACTCCAGGTTCTTTATCTGTTCCGGAGAAAGGTCTTCGGAAAAGATGATCATATCTGCGCCGTACTCATACGCAAGCATCCTGAGGTTTTCGGCGTTTCCCGAACCCGTATAGGTCTGAGGATCCGGCGTCCTGCGGCTGAAATCAAAATCGCAAAGAACGTCGGCGCCGGCGCTTTGGCACAAAAGATGCATTTCTCTTGAATTATAGTCCGATTCGGTTTGACTCTTCAAGGCTGCGCATGCCAGGATAGCCCTGTTCATAAAAAGCTCCAAAAAAATCCGGGGCTAACAACTGACGGAATATCCTGTCGCATGCGTTTTTTGTTTATCGCTGCTACATCTCTGTCCTGACGAGATTCACAAAACGGACCACCGCAGGATTCCGCCAGATGTTAGCCCCAGACTGCGTACTATTTAATTATATTAAAATATGTCGCTTTTGTCAAGGTCGTATTCAATGACTACCGCGTTTTTCTTGCCCATATAATCCTTTTTCAGGTATTTATCCTGCATGGCCTCGCCGTTCCAGCCTATCCTGTCCTGAACGAATTCGGGACAAACGCTCCCCGCCGGCACGAACCAAAGCGTGAGCTTGTATTTGTCCGAGGCAAAAGGATAAAAGGCCTTGTCTTCCTTTTTGGAAAAGTCCACAGTGTCCGAAAACTTGCCGTTCCGCACATAAATGGAATCCCACATAAGGGTCTGGTTCGGGTTCCTGTCCCAGGTCCCTTCCGCAAGATCGTTGTGGAAAAACTCGTCCGAGAGCCTCCAGTAAACGCGGGAAGTATCTCTCCAGGTTTCCCCGCGGCCGGAGGCGTCGGAATAAAACTTGGTAAAGCATTCCGATGCAAGGCCCTTGTATTCGGATACGGGTATCAGATTTATACTTCCGGATATCCTGAGCTGACCGGGTTTGACCTTTTCCACCTTGGCGTCAAAGCCCATATCCAGGGGCTTTGCGGTATCGGCAAAAGGAACGCCCGAGGCAAGCCTTGCATTATAGTCTTTTTCCGCTCCTTCCACGGCCCACTTGGCATGGTCGGTCTTTTTGGCGATATCTATGCCTTTCTTATAGGCTTCCATATCGCCGTAACGCCAGGCCTTTCTGAGATAAACGAGAGCAAGGTTTTTATTGATCACCGTAAGCTCGCGTTCCGTTCCCGAGGACCAGTCCATGGTTTTATCTCTGTCCTGAAGAAGGGCCTCGGCTCTGGCATAAGCCACCTGCCATTCTCTGATGGCTCCTTCTATATCGCCGGTCTGTTCCAGCGCGTGGGCCAGCATTCTTTCCACAAATTCGGGCCTGGGGATCCTTTTTCCCGTATTGGAATCATAGCCTTCATGCTGCGTAGCCAGCTTCATATATTCGGCCGCATGAACGAAATCCTCAAGCTTTTTCTGATAATGCACCCATGCAAGTTCGAAATACAGGTCCCACCTGTCGGGGTTTTTGGCGATCCCTTCCTTAAGAAGCTTTACCGAAAGAGCGATATTCCGCTTGTCAGATTTTTCGGAAGAATCGGTAAAGTTGTAATCCATATGCCAGGCGCCTGTACAGAAAACGTCTATGTTATGGGGATCGAGCCACGTTACGAGCCTGATAAGCGGGATGATCTCCTCATAATTGCCGCTGTGGAAGAACTCGTCGGCCCTTACCCATAAGGCGCCGGAGATAACGTCCTTGAAACCGGAAAACATGGCAAACATAAACTGCCCCGGCATCTGCAGAAGCAAATTGTTCATGTCTTCCTGTTTTTTGGTATATTCAACTATCTGCTTTTCCAGTTCCGATTTTTTGCCTGTCAGCGCTTTGATCTGATCGTCGTCACTTGCCGTTTTCAGTTTTTCATCGATAACACTTATCTCGTCTTTTGCATTCCGAATATCCACCGAAAGCGACAGATCGATACTGTTTCCTCCCATTTTTCCGTAAATGGGCCTTGTCCGCGTAGCGATAACAGCGCTGATAACCAGACACAGAACAACTCCCGCTATGAGAAGTTTTTTGCTATTATCTGATCTCATTGCAAATCACACTTCCTTGTTATAGAATATGATAACTGCAATCAAAGTCGCCATCAGGGAATAGAACAGGGAATATACAAACAGATATCCCAGATATCCCCACGTAACCGGATTTGCATTGGGATGCAGCAGGGTGTTCGTCACGTTGAACAGGTCGAAGTTCGGTATGATCATATAAAACAGATTATACAGAAACTTAATTACCGGCGAAAGATCGGAGGCCGTGTTTTTCAGCGTTTCGATGATTGTGATGAGAGAACCGACTATATATACGCCGATCCCCAGGAAGAAGTTGACGGTAGGAGTCACGATCACGGAAAACATGATTATGATGCTCGAAAGCAGCGCAGACTGCAGAAATGCAAGTATGACCCCGTAAACCATATTGATATCGAATATCTGCACGGGGACCGTGGCGGCATCCTTCAGCCCGGCGGCCACCGCAGTGGAAGAAGCGGCGTTTCCTCCCGCAAGAAGAATGGCCTTCACCGTAACTATTATGATGAAGATGACTCCCATAAGGCCGACGACGGCGGCAAGGGTAAGCCACGAGCCGATTATCTTTCCGAGGATGAATTCCCATCTGTTGACGGGCTTGGAAAGTATGGTATATATGGTTTTTCTTTCTATTTCTCTCGGTATCATATATACGCCGGTCATGACACAGATGAGTATGGCGGCCAGAGTGATCATACCGAGACCGAAGTTTTTGATGAATGACAGATCTCCGGTAGCGCTTTGCGTAGTAAAGGTCAGCGTATTTGCAAAAGCAAAAGACATAATGATCAGCGCCAAAGCAACTATAAGGAATATCTGAAGTGTTTTCTGGCGCATAGCATCGCCAAATGTAGTTTTCGCAATAATCCAGGTAATCATTTATTTGCCTCCCCTGACTATTTCTACAAACAAATCTTCAAGCGATTGCCTCTGCGGAACGACAGAAATAAGACTTGCGTTGTTTTTCTTTATGAGATCGATGACCGTATAAACGTCGGAATACTCTTTGACGTAAGCGTGGAGCCTGCGTCCGTCTTCGGAAATATGTTCGCACATGGGTTCAACGGCCTTGCGAAGCTCGTCTGTGCCGTTATCATAGGAAACCACGGTGATGCCTGCCTGCAGCAGTTCTTCCATGGAACCGCATCTGACAACGTGCCCCTTGTTGATGATGGCCACTCTGTCGCATACCCGTTCAACGTCCGAAAGCTGGTGGGACGACATAAATACTGTCTTTCCGGCTTTTTTCATATCGAGGATGATATCCTGGATGTCCTTATGGGCTATGGGGTCGAGGCCCGAAGTAGGCTCGTCGAGGAACAGCAATTCGGGATCGTTCAGAAGCGTCTGGGCAATTCCTACGCGCTGAAGCATACCTTTGGAGTATTCCTTAAGGGTCCGTTTGGCGTCGTCTCTGCTGAGGCCGACCCTGTCTATGATCTCGGGGATCTTTGTTTTTCTGTCCTGTGAGGGGACCTTGAACAACTGCGCATAGAAATCCAGTATCTCGTACGCGGTCATATGCTCGTAAAAATACGGGTTTTCGGGAAGATAAGAGATCTTGGACTTGATATCCACGTCTCCCAGCTGTCTGCCCAAAAGTGTGATCTCACCCGACGTGGGGTGCAAAAGCCCGAGCAGAGTTTTGATGGTGGTGGTCTTTCCGGCGCCGTTGGGGCCTATATAGCCGAATATCTCACCCTGTTCAACATCGAAACTGATGTCTTCCACTGCATTTTTGTTGTCTCTTCTGTCTTCATATTTTTTACAGAAGTCTTTTACGCTGATGGCAAGTGCCACATCAACACCTCCTGATGATCATCTGTCGGTAAAACGTATAATACAAATATATTATATCATAAACCAACGCAAAAAAGCATTAGATATGATTGTAATATCTGATATTCGACTATATGAGGGCTTCATTTGTTTCTTATAAGAGAAAGAAACTCGTTTCTTGTGGACTGATTCTTTCTGAAAAGCCCCAGCATGCATGAGGTGGTCATCTGCGAGTTCTGCTTTTCAACGCCCCGCATCATCATACACAAATGCTTGGCTTCGATAACGACTCCCACGCCCAAAGCGTCGATAGCCCCCTGTATCTCCTCCGCTATCTGCCGGGTAAGGTTCTCCTGTATCTGCAGCCTGCGGGCATAGCAGTCCACTATACGGGCGATCTTGCTGACGCCCAGCACCCTGCCCTTTGAGATATAACCCACGTGGCACTTGCCGAAAAAAGGAAGCATATGATGCTCGCACATACTGTAGATCTCTATATCCCGGACTACGATCATATTATCGTTTTCCTGGGAAAACCTTGCGGAATTGATTATCTTTTCCGGATCCTGGGCGTATCCCTGAAAAAGGAACTCATAGCTGGCCGCCACCCTGTCCGGCGTACCGGCAAGCCCTTCTCTTTCGGGATCCTCGCCGATCTCGACTATGATCTGGCGAACCAGATCGCTGATCCTTTCTTTATTCATATTTTCCCCGTGTGATCTCTATCACGGCATCCGTTTCTCCCAGAGCGCCGGGTTTGCAGACTGTCACCCTGACGCCGGAAGCAAGGCCCGAAAGCACCGTGTCCGCTATTCCCTGGGCCAGGGCTTCGCACAGAAAGAAGGACGAATGCGAAATGTAGTTTTTGATTTGTTTCACTATAACGGAATAATCCGCCGTATCTTCTATTGCGTCCGATCTGCAGGCCTTCTGCAGATCCAGGCAGACGGCGACGGATACCTCAACGTCCTGGGGCGAAAGCCGTTCTTCCGGCCGGACGCCGATAATACATTTTTCCCTGATATTCCGAAGATATATTTTATCCATTTCTTTCCCTGATATGCCTTCCGCCGTCCACGAAGACGATCTGGCCGGTGGTGAATTCCGCCGCGGCAAGATAACAGACCGCCCCGGCCACGTCGGCAGGAAGCCCGGGCCTTTTCAGGGGCAGCTGCGATCCGTCCCCTTCGCCGATAAGCCCCGGAGCGACTGCGTTGACCCTGTGCCCCGGGCCCGCGTTCCTTGCGGCTTCTATGGTCAGTTCTTTAAGCAGCAGCTTTGACATATGGTAATTGAAATGCTTGTCGTCGGGGCCCGTGATCCTGGAATCGAGGACGTTGACGACGCATCCCGAAGCTGTCATGGAACAAAACCTGCGGGTAAGGTCAAAGGGCTGCCACGAGTTTATGAAGAGATCCCGCGAAAAAGAGTCCCAGTCCGTATCATGATAACTGCTTTCGGAAAAAACGGAAAAACAGTTTACAAGAACGTCCGCTCCGCCTGTCAGCCCGAAACACTCCCGGAGAAACTCTTCTGCCGAAACGGCGCTGAGATCCGCGCGCACGACGGCGCCTTCTTCGGGCTTATGAGATGCATAATGCTTCAGCACCTGCCAGCCGCGCCGTGAAAATTCGTCGCATATATAAGGCCCGAGCTTTCCGCCGGCGCCTGTGATTATCACCTTTTTCATGATCAATTAAGATAAAAACTCTTTCCTTTTCCGCCGAACAAAAACAAAACGAACAGGATCAAGAGCGCCGCGGCCGTGTTCAAGACAAGCTGGACGCCCGTCAAAAGCAGAAAATCACAAAAATCCCGGGGAGAAAACAGATACAGTATGCAATTGGTCACAAGAGTGATCCAGACCACCGAAACAAGAGCCGTGATACTGCTTTTGCGGGAAAGCATTTTGCCGGGGTTCGACGCAAGGAAACCGGCCGCGCTGCCGGCAAGCACCAAAGCGCCGAAGCCGAAACCGGCGGAAAAATAATAAAGCAGGCCGGTAAAAAAACCCGCATAAAGCCCGAATACGGCGTCCATCCTGACGCAGATGAATATGAGCGTCACAAGCATAAGATCGGGAGCCGCGGAAAATATGCGAAAGCCAAGGTTGATCTGTATGATAAACGCAATCAGTATCAGGCCGATATATGCGATCCTTTTATCTTTCATTTTCGTTGACCGCAACAAACACTATGCTCACCTTGTCAAAATGGACAAAGGGCTTTACTCTTGCTATCTTCGTATCGGAGGTCTTATCGTATCTCACAGAAACAACTTTTCCGATGGGTATGCCCGGCGGGACCAGCTGCCCGTCTCCGCTTGATATGCAGACGTCCCCTTTTTTGATATCGGCTTCGGGAGGAAGATAATTAAAGGTGAGGCAAGCGGAATAATCCCCCTGGACAAGCCCGCGTGAACCGGAACGTTTTATCATTCCTCCTATAGAACTCCCGCCGTCCGTTATGGAAGATATCACCGACATATCCTGCCCCGCGCTTACTATCTGGCCGATAAGCCCGCTGTTGTTGAATACAGCGCAGCCTTTTACCGCATTCTGTTTTTTTCCTGCGTTTATGGTGACCGAATGGAACCAGCTGCTGGCGGAACGGTACATGACCTCTGCCGGTATGTTTTTGAAGGGGATGGACTTTTGAAGCTTCAGCTGCTCTTCAAGCTCCGAAATGCGCAGCCGCAAGTCTTCTTTTGCAACGGCTTTTCTTTTGAGACCCTCGTTTTCTTTTTCCAGCGTTTTTATCCTGCCCCTGAGGGCTGCCCGGGAAGCAAAAAAAAGGGCGGTGTCATCGTAACGCGCCACCGCGAACGAGGCTGCCGATCTGACCGGAAGAAAAGCGGTCCCCAGAGCGTTGCTCACGGGGGAAAGGCGTTTGCTGTCCGAAACGCTGATCCAGCGCCCTGCGGCCAGCAGGACCAGAACGATAAAAACAGGAAGAAAAGGCGAGCTTTTTTTCATCAGTTCAAAACGTCGGATCTGTAGGACGAATTCATCAGTACCTTTTTCAATACGGGTGATCTGTCCATTTCCTCTATGGCGATGGCGGCGCCCATGACAACGCAGTTGAGAGGTTCGTTGGCGATATGCACGGGTATCCCGAGCTCTTTGTTGATCAGCCTGTTGAGGCCTTTGATATACGCGCCGCCGCCGGCCATATACAGTCCGTTTTCCATGATATCAGCGGCAAGCTCGGGAGGGGTCACCTCCAGGGTAAGCCTCACAGTATCGACTATTTCTTTGAAATGCTCCATACAGCATTCCCTGATGGCCTCGCTCCTGACTGTAACGGATCTGGGAAGGCCGGTGATCACGTCTCTTCCCTTTGCTTCGTATTTCAGTTCCTTCTCAAGGGGAAAGGCCGAGCAGATATTCTTTTTGATATCCTCGGCAGTCTTTGCCCCCACCAGAAGGCCCAGCTCCTTTTTCATATAATCAAGTATATCGTCGTCCAGCTTGTCGCCGGCGGTCCGCACGGATCTGCTGGCGACGACGCCTCCCAAAGAGAGGACGGCAGCCTCGCTGGTCCCGCCGCCTATATCAAGGATCATGCTTCCGTTGGCTTCGTCCACGGGGAGCCCGGCCCCGAGGGCGGCGGCATGGGGTTCTTCAATGGTGAAGGCCTCCGACGCGCCGGCATGGACGGCCGCCTCGCGCACGGCTCTCTCTTCTACTTCGGTGACTCCCGACGGGATGCCGATACAGACTGCCGGAAAGAAGCCGCTGGAAGCGCTTACCCGGCGGATAAAATACTTGAGCATCTCAAGGGTCTGGTCATAATCGGCGATAACTCCGCTTTTAAGAGGGCGGTTGGCGATAATGGACCCCGGCGTCCTGCCGTACATGGTTTTTGCTTCATTGCCCACGGCAAGCACCTGTCTCGTATCGGCGTCCATGGCTATAAGAGAAGGCTCATTCAGCAGTATCCCCTTGTCCTTGACGTGGACGAGAGTATTTGCAGTCCCCAGATCGACGCCGATATTCCTTGAAAACTTTCCGATAAGCCTGGTGAAATAGTTGATCATGATATCATTCACCGATTATTTTAAGCAGGACCCTTTTTCTCCGCATGCCGTCAAATTCGGCATAAAAGACCGTCTGCCAGGGACCGAAGTCCAATTCGCCGTCGGTGATGGGCAGGACTACCTGGTTGTGGGTAAGAAGGTTTTTGAGATGAGCGTGGCCGTTGACCTCTCCGGTCCTGTGATGCCTGTAATCGGGGCCTTCGGGAGCAAGGTTTTCCAGAAGCTCCATGGCGTCGGCAAGTATCCCGGGTTCGTTGTCGTTTACCCATACGCCTGCCGTGATATGCATAGCGGAGACCAGCATCAGCCCTTCACGGACTCCGCTTTCCCGCAAAAAGTCTTCGCATTCTCCGGTTATGTTTATCAATTCCCGTTTTTTTGCTGTATTGAACCAAAGATATCTGGTAAAGGATCTCATGTGTATACTCCCTGCTTTTGATACAATATAATTATAACATAAGAATCACATAATAAACAATTGCCGCGCAAAAGGAAATACAGGTTTGCATTACGGCGGTAAATAAGGTACAATAAATGTGACGTTTTTTATAACTAAGGAATCGCGATATGAAGTTTGTTTTGTTTTTGTTTTTCCTGTTTCTTTCCCTGGAAGCGTGGGCCGTCGCCGACGAAGAATTAAAAGAGATGGTATCACGTCCGAGATGGCTTTCGATCCCGGGAAGCAGGATAGTCCTGAACCCTACCGGGATCTCCCACACCGGCGCTCTCGTATCCCATTTATCGGGGGGAGCCCTGACAGGTATGGTCCTCAACGCAGGTTATTTTTACGGCGAACATCCGGAAAGAGTGGCCGATATATGGAGCTGGAAGCCCTCGGACCCGGAAGCCGCAGGAAACAGCCTTCTGTCAGGCCGGAGAACGGATCTTGTAAGCCTGAACTGGAAGGATACGGGTTCCCGCGGGAGAAAAGAAGGAAATAGGATCATCCTTACGCAAAAAGACGAAAAATACGGCTATATTGAGTGCGAGGCCATTAAAACAGACGTCTCAAAAGAGCCCCTCATAATCCTGGATATCAAAAACGGCGACGGAGCAAAATGGGCGCTGAAGGTGGGCCTTGAGGGCGAACACGACATAAGCATCAACCCCGGCTGCAGCGAAGACGGCCTGTTTGTTTTTGACCTGACAGGCTACATAAAAAGCAATCCGGAAAACAAAAAAATGTACGTCCGGGTATTTACCGTGGGCCCCCGGGGGTGCAGCGTAACGGTGAACGCCCTGTATCTGCAGGGGATCGGCGACTCGGCCCGGGGTTTTGAAGAGATCACCGAATTCTGGCAGCCCGGAAGGATCACCCATTCCGCAGCTTCCGGGTCAAGGGATATCTCCGTAAACGGCGTTACCTTCTTTGCGGACGAAGACACGGTGGCCCGCCGGACCATCGTCACCGGCGGCAGCAGCGATCTTTTGCTTCAGGGCGTATGGAACAAAGGAACCATCGGCTATAAAGAGGGCGCGTTGATCCTCACCCACCCGTCTTATTCCATAGTTATCGCTGCAAGCGGAGAACCTGAGCTCTTCTGCTACAAAGACATAACCGCATATCTTGAAGGAAAAACC
>JAEEGL017167687.1_pt1 | contig 14948 bp, 17 predicted proteins | sample 9134231 | NCBI WGS metagenome assembly JAEEGL01 (sample SAMN16246548, study PRJNA631951) | gut metagenome | biome: gut microbiome; feature: rumen; material: fiber-attached | host: Bos | place: Iran: Karaj | collected 2018-10
CATTGTTCCCATTGGCCCATCTCCATCAACATTTGCATTTTCTCTTTTAGCATTCTCTTCTGCAGCACTTTTAAGTCCCAAAGACTCAATTGCTTTTACAAATTTGTGCTGTTGCTTTTCAACAAAAGCTTCACGAGAAGCTGTTCTTCTTTCTCTATATCCTTTAAAAGATTCATATACTTCATCATATTTCATCTTCTTAAGCATTGCTTCTATAGCATCTTGTATATCCTCAACACCAATTGTTTTTCTATCTTTATAGTTCTTTTCAATATATTCAAGAACTTTTTCTTTGACATTGTTTACTAGTTTTTCATCATAATCTTCATAAACACTATCGAATCCCTTTTTAATAGCTAATGCTACTTTAGTTTCATTGAAATCAACTCTTTGTCCACTTCTTTTGACAACGATAATTTCATTAAGTAAATTTCCTTCCATTTTATTTATCCTCACCTTCCTATGATAATAATACTACAACCATTTTTAATGTCAATGTTTTTTTGATTGGTTTTTTTAATTTTACACAATTTTACTTTTTTACGTTTTTTAAAATTTTTAAATAAAAAAACATTTGCTTTTTTTGCTTATATTTTATAGGGTTTTAACATAAATTTTATTGGGTGATTTATGTGTTAAAAACAATAATTGAGTTTTTAAAAAAGTGTATGTTCTTTACAACCAGTTACTCTATAAATGTATTTCCAGATCCTCTTTCAAAAACGGAAGAAGAAAACGCTATTAATAAAATGCTTAAAGGAGATAAAGATGCTAGAAGTTTATTAATTGAACATAATTTAAGATTAGTAGCACATATTGTTAAAAAATATGATAATTTAAAAGAAGATGCTGATGATTTAATAAGTATTGGAACTATTGGTTTAATAAAAGGAATAGATTCATATAGTCCAAATAAAAATGTAAAGTTAACAACTTATGTTGCTAAATGTGCAGAAAATGAAATACTTATGTATTTTAGAAGCAATAAAAAAAATATGAATAATGTTAGTTTAAATGAGCCTATTGGTTTAGATAAAGATGGCAATGAAATAACTTATGAGGATGTTATAAAAGAAAATAGTATTGAGATAATAGACGATGTATATTTAAAAGATAATATAAATCTTTTAAAAAAATATATTAATGTTTTAAATAAAAGAGAAAAAAAAATAATTATATTAAGATATGGTCTATTAAATAACGAAGAACAAACGCAAAAAGAAATAGCAGACTCCCTTCACATTAGTAGAAGTTATGTTTCAAGAATAGAAAAAAGAGCATTAATTAAAATGCTCAGAGAATTTATCAAGAATAATAATTAATTATTTAACTCTTTTTCTAACTTTTTTAGGTTTTATTTTAACTTCATTATAATTACCAGATAAGTTATCACATTTAACCGGATATGTACAAGATGTAACTAATAATTTATTTGAAAAGCCTGTTAAATAGCCAACATTTTTATTATCAATATTTAAACAACATAACGGGTTTTCCATTTCAAAAACACAATCATTTAAGGTAAGTCTCATAGTTGATTTCCCAATTATTCCACCAACATTGTTAAATCCTTGCGAAAATCCACTAAAGTACGAATTATTTATAACCCCATTAAATACTCCACCAACAAGTCCAACATTTTCTCTTCCTTCAACATTTCCAGTTAATTCTAAATCTTTAATCGCCATCACCGAATCACCAAATGTATTAAATAAACCAACATTATCATTATTTGGTAAAGAAATATTTAAATTTGTTATACTATGAAAATTTCCATCAAATATAACATTTGTATTTATAAAATTTATTGGTTCTATGTGATAATCAGTTAAATCTAAATTATTACATAATACTATTAAATATTCATTATCTTTTAAATAATGTAAATTATTTAAATCTTCTTTTGTATAAACATATATTTTTTTCATCCAAAACCTCCTTTCCTTATATTAATTATTTACAATTAGGGCAAACTATCCCTTTTTTAGTTTCAACCATCAATGAACCACAATTAGGGCACTTTTCATTAACGGGTTTATCCCAAAAAGCTAATTTGCATTTTGGATAATTTGAACACCCATAAAATGTCTTGCCTCTTCTTGTTTTCTTTTCTATTATTTTACCACTACAATTAGGGCAATCACAAATCTCAACTAATTCTTTTTCTGCTTTTTTAATATATTTACATTTAGGATATCCACTACATGCAGTAAATTCTCCATATTTACCTTTTCTTATTACTAATTCACTACCACATAACGGACAAATTTCACCAGTTGATTTAGGAGCTTCCTTTTCCATATTTTTCATTGCGGTTTCAACAAGAGGTTCAAAATCATTATAGAATTTTTTTAATAATTCATACCAAATTTCATTACCTTCCGCTACTTTATCTAAGTCAGTTTCCATATTAGCGGTATACTCTACATTTATAATATTACTAAAGAATTCTTGTAATTTATCAGTTATAGTAATACCAGTTTCAGTCGGATGAAATTTTTTATCAATTATATTTATATAATCTCTTACTTTTAAAATATCTATAATTTTAGCATATGTACTAGGTCTTCCTATTCCTAAATGTTCTAATTCTTTTATTAAAGATGCTTCTGTAAATCTAGAAGGTGGTTCTGTAAAATGTTTTGTCTTATCTATTCCAGTAGATACCAACACTTTAGATTTATACGTACTAAAATCCGGTAGTATTACATCTTCTTGATCTTCATATTTATTATATAATTTTAAATAACCATCAAACTTTAACACTGAACCAGTAGATTTAAATTTATAATCATTATTATTTAATATAATTGTTGTCGCATCCATTTTAGCATCTGCCATTAAAGAACACAAAGCTCTTAAATATATTAAACTATATAATTTATATTCATCTGGTTTTAAATACTTTTTAATTGATTCAGGAGTCCTATTTATACTTGTAGGTCTTATCGCTTCATGAGCATCTTGAATATTTTCATTCTTTTTAGCTTTCTTTACATATCCAACATATTCTTTACCATAATTTTTAGAAATATATGCATATGTTTCTTTTATAAAATTATCAGATAATCTTGTTGAATCAGTTCTCATATAAGAAATTAAACCAACTGGTCCATCTCCTATATTAATTCCTTCATATAAAGATTGCGCTATTTTCATTGTCTTAGATGCAGTGAATCCTAATCTATTAGATGCCATTTGTGTTAAAGTACTTGTTGTAAAAGGATATCTACTCTTTTTATTTTTTTCTTTTGTTTCTGCACTTTCAATTTCAAAAGCTTTAGATAAATTAGATATTATTTCATCTGCTTCTGATTCACAAGTAACTTTTATTTCATCACTTTTATATTTATATAATTTAGCTTTAAAATCTTTAAATATAGCATCTATATTCCAATATTCTTCCGGATTAAAAGCTTCTATTTCTCTTTCTCTATCAACTATTAATTTAAGCGCAACACTTTGAACCCTACCAGCTGATTTGCCACTTGTTTTTTGTTGCATTAATTTACTTAATCTAAATCCAATTATTCTATCAAGGATTCTTCTTGATTCTTGAGAATGCACTAAATCTTCATCTATCTTTCTAGGATGTTTAAAAGCTTCTTTAATAGCATCTTCTGTTATTTCATTAAACACCACTCTTCCATATTCATTATCTTTAATATTAAGAGCATCTTTTAAATGCCAGCTTATAGCTTCTCCTTCTCTATCAGGATCGGTTGCAAGTATAACATTATCAACATTTTTAATTTCTTTTTTAAGTTCATTAACTAAAACATTTTTACCTTTAATTATTATATAATTTGGATTAAAATTATTTTCAATATCAACGCCAAAACCAAACTTACCAGTTGTTGATAAGTCTCTTATATGTCCCTTACTTGATAATACTTTATAATCTTTCCCCAAATATTTTTCAATAGTCTTACTTTTACTTGGAGACTCAACTATTACTAAATTTTTCATTAGTGCTCCCTTCCTTATAATTATTATATTTTTTTACTAGTTTTGTCAAGTCAATTGTTTTTTTATAATTTAAAAAGAAGCTTATAAAGCCTCTATAATTAATTTAATAGCAGTTTTTTCTTCACCATTAATAATTATGTCCGAGAAAGCTGGTACACACACAAGATTAATTCCTAACGGGGCCACATAGCCTCTTGAAATAGCGATTGCTTTTATAGCTTGATTTAATGCTCCGGCTCCTATCCCTTGAACTTCAACTTCTTTTTCTCCATTTCTAAATGCATTAGCGATTGAACCAGCTACCTTTTGCGATACACTTTTACTAGATACCTTAATAATTTCCATATTTATTCACCTAAAACATTATATGAAAATATAATAAAAAAAATCACTTTTAAGTGATTTACTTTTTAACTATTCTATTTATTTTTTCAATATCAGAATCATTATTTGATATTCTCTTTAATTTCTCTTCTTTAGAGAATTCTCCTTGAAGCATTTTTTCAAAGTTTCTTGGATTTAACATTATAAGCAATAGAAATTCAAAAAATGAAATAAAACCATATGTTATAAAATAATATCCTATTATCATGCTTTGCATTTCACTTACTTCTCTATATAAATTTTGAATTGTTAATATAGATATAAATATTACTAATATTAATGAAATCATTCTAAGTAACCATAATGAATTATTTTCTTTTTCTAATTTACTAATATGATATAATCTGTTTACTATAGTTAAAAGTGAAAAACTAAGATATCCTGTTCCAAGTGCATAAGGAAGTGTTGCATAATGAAAAGCAAGTAAATAAGCACCTGTAAATGAACTTATTAACGAAAAGAATAATAATTCATATGTTTTTCTATTATCTTTTGTATAAAAATATCCTAGTAAACTAACAAAAGCTAATACAAAAAATATTATTGATGAGTAAAAAGCTGGTTTTGCAACTCCTATTTTAGGAAACAATAATGTTATACCACCTATTACAATCATTAACAAATAAATTATCAATTCATAAACTTCACTCTTATTTTTAAATAATTCCATCTTATTCTCCTATCATAATATAATTTTACATACTTTAATTATTTTTGTCAATTATAAAGGAAGGACTTTTGTCCTTCCTTATTGTTCTTTGCTATCTAAATTTAATTCTATAGTATTTATTTTATAATCACCTTTTTGTTCATTCAAATTAAGATTTTCAATGAATAAAGTTGCCTTAAAATCTTTAATAGAACTATTAATTGCATCTTTCAATTCTTTACTTAAATCAATATCTAATTCTTTAACCGGAGTTTTTAGTGAAACATTATTATTTGTTTTTTCACCTCTAACATCACTAATTATATTAACTATTTGATCTCCATATTTAATTTCAGATTCAAAATTAAATTCTAATGGTTTTATTTCAGTTAAATGTAAAGATACTTTATCATGATATAATTCTTGATAAATTTCTTCAGTGATAAATGGAAAAAATACACTAAAATCTTGAAGTAGTTTATAAAGAATAGTATAAACTGTTTTTTGACCGGAATATCTAGGAGTATCTCCAAATTCTTCAGGTCTATACAATCTATGTTTTACTATTTCAATATAATTATCGCAGAAATTCCAGAAGAATTTTTCAAGAGTATTTAATGCAAGTCCAACTTCATAATCATCTAAATATTTAATAAATAATTTTTCCATTTCTTGATATCTACCTAATATCCATTTATCAATATATTCATAATCATTAAATTCTGAATCTTTATAATCTTGTAAATGCATTTCTATAAATTTAGATACATTCCAAATTTTATTTACTAGTTTTCTACCTCTTTGTAAAGTTTCCTCACTAAATGTTATATCTGTTCCAAGTCTTCCAGAACCTGCCCAGTATCTTATTACATCAGCAGAATACTCATTTATTAAATCAATTGGTTCTGCTTTACTATTTCCTTTTGATTTACTAATTTTTTCTCCTTTTGAAGCCATTACAAAGCCAGAAATCATAACATTATCCCAAGGTTTCATTCCAAAGTGATAAAAACTTTTAACTATTGTGTAAAAATCCCATGTTCTAATAATTTCTGAAGCATTTGTTCTTAAACTCATTGGTTTTAAAATATCTTCATAATTATCCTTTTCACCATATCTCATATTAATAAGTGGTGTTAATGAAGAAGTTGCCCAAGTATCCATAACATCTGTTTCAGGATTAAAATTAGTACATCCACATTTTGGGCATTTATCAATATGTGGTTTATCAGTTAATGGATTAACTGGTAAATCTTCTTTTCTTGCAAATACCGGTTCCCCACAATCTTTACAATACCATACAGGGAAAGGTACTCCAAAATATCTTTGCCTTGAAATACACCAGTCCCAAGCTACATTATTTACCCATTCTTCATATCTAGAATGCATATAATCAGGATACCATTTAATCTCATTACCTATTTTAAGAAAATCTTCTTTATGATTCATAATGTCTATAAACCATTGATTCATTACTGTATATTCAACTTCAGTTCCACATCTTTCATGAGTTTGAACTTCATGTTCTAATTCTTCTACTTTTACAAGACAGCCAGCTTCATCAAAATCTTCTATTATTTTCTTTCTAGCTTCTTTTATTTTTAATCCACCATAGTTAGGAACAAAATCAGCAATTTTACCATCATCTGTAAAAATATATTTAAGTGGTAAATTATATTTTTTCCACCATTCAATATCTGTTTGATCACCAAATGTACAACACATAACTATTCCTGTCCCTTTATCAATTGCAACTTTTTCATCTGACATAATTGGTACATCAACATTTATTACTGGAATATGTGCAGTTTTACCTATTAAGTGTTTATGTTCTTCATCATTAGGATTTACAAATATACAAACTATTGCAGGGATTAATTCTGGCCTAGTTGTTGCGATTGTAAATGTTTCCCCATCTGTTGTTGAATAATTTATATAATTGAATGTTGTTTTAATTGTTTTAGTTTCTAATTCTGCTTGCGCAATTGAAGTTAAACACTCATGACACCATAATGCAGGACTTTCTTTATGATAACAATGACCTTTTTCAAGTAAGTCAAGAAAAGAAGTTTGGCTTATTTTAATAGTAGATGGACTTACTGTTTTATAATGTATATTCCAATCAGTACTTACTCCTAATCTACTAAATAATTCTTTAAAACTTTCTTCATACTTATCTGTTGTTTCATAGCAAAGTTTAGAGAATTCTTCTCTACCTATTTCAGCGGCTTTCTTTCCTTGCTCCTTTTCAACTAGCCTTTCGCTTGGAAGTCCATTATCATCAAAACCGAATGGATAAAATACATTAAATCCTCTTAATCTTTTATATCTCGCTATCATCTCAGCTTGTGAATATGAAAATATATGTCCTATATGAATTTTACCATTAACAGTTGGTGGAGGTGTATCAATCGAATAAACCTCTCTATAATCTGGCTTGAATTCATAAATCTTTTTCTCATTCCAAAAATTTAACCACTTTTGTTCTTTCTCTTTTGCATCATATTTTTTATCTAACATAAATCCTCCTTAAAAAATAAAAACCACAATAACCCCAAAGGACGAAGTTATCGTGGTACCACCTTATTTTTTTCTCAAATCTGTAACGTAGATATACGTAATATTCTATTTACTTAAATATTAAACTCCAAAGCTACCTTCAAATATAATATTTATTAGTTTACACCTTCCACTAACTCTCTATAAAATATTTATATTTTACTCCTCTTCTTCAACGTTTTTAACAATTGAAATTATAATATATTATAGTGTTTTTGTCAAATTTATGATTTTAAAAATATAGTTCAATTTTCATATAAGGTATTATGTGTCTTTTTAAAAATTATTTTATAGTATTTTCAAATTTTACTTACACAAAATATGATAATTAGTCATTTGCATAGCTAAACTCACTATGTTAATATGACCTAGACACACCTTAATAGATGTTAGTTGTGTGCTTCCTTATTCTATAAAAATAAGGGAGGTGATAATTATGAGTCAGCATGATAAAGCTTATTTTTTCATAATCATCTTATTATTCATATTATTATTTATAGTTTTAATATAATAAGAAAAGCACACTAACATCGAAACGATGTTAGTGTGCTCAAACAACTTGAAGCACACCTACTCTTTAAGGTATGTCCTTTTTTATTATATGAAGTTTCCTTCAACATATTTATTTTAACATAAATACTTTTTTATTTCAATTTAAAATAAAAAAAAGGATTACTCCTTTTTAGAAGATTCCTAATAAAGCTAATATAATTAAAATTAAAGCTCCAGGTAATCCAAGTATACCAACAACAAGGGCAGTTACAATGTTAATTGGTATTGAAACAAGTCCAGTATAATTAATTAACCAAAGAATAGCAAAACCGATTAAAGCATTAACAATTAAAGCTATTAATTTACTTCCATCAACATTAAACAAAAATTTAGAAAGCAATATTACAACTATAGCTATTCCAAGTATCATTAAATAGTTCATATTAAACTCCTTCCTACTATAATTTTACTACAAAAATATAGTTTATTACAATTATTTATTTAAACTTTCTATTTTTTGAAGTTGAAACCTATATTTTTGCTTAATATTAGGATATTTTTTACGATCAACTTCACTTGCAAACATATCATATGGTCTTATATACAATTTGGTATCTCCATATAGTGCCCTATAAATAACATATTTCTCATTAGTTTCAGAATGAATAGCAAAATCTTCCACTAAATAATAGTCTCCTTTAAAATGTTTATAAATACCTTTAATTTTTATCTTTTGCATAGCTTTTCTCCTTATTTAAATACTTATCTATTTTATTTATATAATTAATAGATTTTTTTATACTTTTTTTATACAATACATCTAAACTTTTATTATCAAATAAATCTATATTTTTATTATCATTTATAAACTTATTAAATCCAGAATATTTTTTTAATAAATCTATTCCAAATATTTTATATAAATATTTAATTTTTTTATATAACCAAATATTAAATTTATAGTATCTTGATATATTGTTCACACTATATGTTTTTTTATATGCATAATCTATCATATTAGAAATTTTTCTATTCATTTTACCTTTAAACAATAAATCATTATCATACTTATCTACTCTTAATTCATATCTGGTATTGCATAAATAACTATCATAATATCCTTCAATTAGTGTATGATTTTTCTTACTTTTAACACAACTCTTATCAATTTTTCTAATTAAAGGATGTATTTCATTGTCCATGATATAATGGCATATATGCCCATATAAAACACCCAAACATTCTTTATCATTTATTAAATTATTTTCTTTTAAATAATCAGCCATGATATAAATAAATTCATCTTGTTTAATTCTATGTGAATCTTTTCTACATTTAGAATATTTGCATAAGTCTCCCCCAAGTGAAAAAGTCAGCATATAGTTTAAATCTACATTTTTACTATTTATTTTGTTATAAACATCTTTTGCCATTATAGTATGACTTACATATCCAGGCATATAATCACCACATCAATTATACAAAATAAAAACAACTAATTAAAGCTGCTTTTACTTTACTTTGTTAATAATAAAGAATTATTTCTTTCAACACTATCAACTATTTCATTATCTTTAAAACAAACATTTAGAAAGTTTCTAGAAGCAATATAATCACACAAATGAATAATTATTTGTTCTTGAGTTTTAGGAACTGGCATTATAACATTTCCTTCTTTGTCTTTATTCCATGGTCCCATATGAGTTAAAACTAAATCAGATACATATTTTGCATCTCTATCACTAATTAGTAATTTACTTTTATTATCTAAAATAAAATTACTCATAATCACAGGATGCTCACTGCAAGTATGCCCCATGTCCTCTAGCCCAGATTTAAATCCATCATGTAAAATTAAAGCCATTCTCATTAAATCTTTTGTATATTCATCATAAATTCCAAAAGCCTCATCTTTAAACATTTCTTCTAAAATTCTCATTGCAACTTTAACATGTCTTACAAGACCACCTTCGCCCAATGAAAATGATGGATGATATTTTCCTGATGAAGAAGCTGGTATTTTATAAAAATAATCAGGTAACATTTCCAAAATATTTTCAGTACTATATCTTACATTTTCATTTTTGATTCTTTCAAGTTCAACTTTAAAAATATCTTTTTTCATATTACTACCTACTTTTCTCTTTTTAAAACATATGCTGAATGATGTAAATATGTATTATTAGTTAATGGCTCTATCCATTTTTCTTCAACACAACACATATCTTGTGATGTCTTTTTAACAATATATCCACTATTTAAACGAGATACAAAATCTTCTATATATAATATTTCTTTGCCATAGCCTTCTTCTATTGATTTTAATTCAATTTTATAGTTATTATTATCAGAAAGTTTATATCTATCCTCTACTATTTTACATTCAACCCATTTTTCACGGGTACTATCAGATTTATACCATACCATTCCAAAACCAGGAATTACTAAATATTCCAAAGGATGCATTAATAAAAAATAATGTGCATCTCTATCAATTTTATTATTTAGATTCATTTCGATTTTCTCCTTTTCTTATTAATAAATCTTATTTCTTCTTTACATTTTTGCTTAAATAAACTTCTTAACTATGCTATGTAAAATAATAGCATTGTAATTTTCATTAACATTTTGCATTAATTCACAATATATAATTAAAAATTGTTTCATTCAAGCAACTGCACTATATTAACTATTTTCTTAATTGAAGTTTCTTCCATTCTTTATATTCTTCTTTCATACAAATAGCACAAGGTCTATATCCTGATTTAATAGCTGTTTCTTCATCTTTAAAAAATACTCTATAATTTACATACTTACCTTTTTCAATCCATCTATTAGCTGAAGGACAATCAAGTTTTCCATATATTTTTAATTTTTTATGTCCTCCTAATAATCCAGGAGTATCACTTAAATATTGTTTTCCATTTTCATCTACTAATTTAAATTTTTTACCTTGTGAAACTCTTATAGACTGTTTTAAATTATATAATAATTTTTTATATCTATTTTTAGTATCTTCATTGCTTAATAAATATTCTCTTGTTCTTTCTTCTCCTTTTTCATATTCTGGGATTTCTCCTTGAAACTGTTCTACGGTTAAATCAACAATTTCTTCATCTATTAAATTATAATAATGACTTCCAGAAGATGCCATACATCTCATTATCTTTCCACCAAAATAATCATTTATGATTAATGCAGTAATAGCACATTGTCCAAGTGATGGATTATTTTCATTCCATTTACTTTTTAATCCAGGTGAGCAAGTTTCTAAGCTCCAAGAATTTTCTAATAATTTTTTTAATTGATTTATATCCATAATACCCTCCATAACTCTATATTATAAATATTTATTAAATTTATTTCAAGAAAAAAAGCCAATAACGGCTTTTTAAGTTAAAACTCTATAAATTATCTTATTTTTTTTATTAATGATACTGCTTCTGAATCAACATTATTCTTTTCTACTCTATCTTGGTAACAATATGGTTTTCCATCTTCATCATAAGCAAGATACCAACCAAGTGGAGCAGTATAAAGTGTTGTTCCATCTTCTTTTATTATTTTTATCGGAGCAGAAAAATATCTATTAGTTTGATAATTTTCATTATAACTATAAATACTTTCGTTATTAATTATTTCTTCACTTGGATCTTCAGTTTTCTTTGAACAATTTTTTATTGAAGCACATAATAATACAGTTCCAGAATAAATCCCAAATAAAAATAATGTTTTAGATATTATTAACTTTCTTAATTCTTTTTTGTCAATTTTTTCCATTTTTAATATTCTCCCTTTTTCAAATGCGATTATATTATATTTTTTCAGGGATTTAAAGTCAAGTTTCAAGTTATATTTCAAAATAAAAAGATAAGATTACTCTTATCTTATTATTATGGTGTGCTAAAATAATTTATTCTAAGCAACAAAAAAAGTTAATAAATAGTATTTTTTACAAGCATAATAACACAATTATTAAAAATACCAAAGTCTTTTCAAAAGAAAAAGAATTATTATTTAAATATTTTCCTTTTTCAATTGTAACAATTTAACATTTACTGGTTCTGGATTTTTCAAGTATTCTTTAACTGCTACTAAATTAAAGTTAAAACATTCTAACGTCTCTTTATATAATTCATTTAAGCCTTTATAATCATACTCTATTTCATCATTTTTACCATCACGAATTGTAATGTAACCATAATTTTCTAATTTTTTTTAAAATTTCTTTTAGTTTTTCTTTATCATAATCAACAAAATAAAATTTTTCATTAAATTCACTTTTTTCAATATAATTCATATAAACTTCATTTATAAATTTACATTATAAATATTAATTATTTTATTTTTGATTATTAGGAATAAGTCTTCTTGTATTATTTATATTATCCAATGTATTACTAATTAAGTATTCAATAGATAATTCTTTATTCAAACCATATGGAATTAAGTCCTCCCATATTTCAGATAGCTTGCCATCTATTAAATCTTGCTCTTTTTCAGTTTTAGCAGCATCCAATTGTTGTTCTAACATAAGTTTTTTATAATGCAAATCTAATAAATGATTTCTTTCGTTTTCATTTATAATTTTTGCTTTATATAATTCAACTATTCTGTAGACTGTTAACAAATCAACATTTCTATATGATGCATCTTTTATAGTAATATTGCAATCATATTGACTGTTTATAAATTTATTTGCATATGCAAGCAATTCTGTTAATAATTCTTTATCGTTCATATAACCTCCCTTATGTCTTAATATTATAATTAATTGTTAACTATATTTCAAGTTATATTTCAAAATAAAAAGATAAGATTACTCTTACCTTAACTTAAAAATTTTTAATCTTAATATAACACATTTTCATCAATAGCCAAAATCACTTACTATTCAATAACAACCGTATTCATGAAGTCATTAACAAAGTTATCTGTATAATTACCAAGGAAAGTAAAATAATACTTTTTATTATCTTTTAAAATATTTACTTCAATTATATCTTTATTTGTTTTAAATATGTATCCTCTAAAGTCACCATCTACTTCTTTTGCAAATTCTATAGATGGTAACATTGATGATTTAAACTCATTAACTGAATATATCTGTTTTTGTCTTCTTGTTGTCATAAAGAATTTAACTTCATCATCATTATGTTTTTCCATATATTTTAGAAAGTCAAAATCATCTTTAATATTTTCTTTCTTTATAACATTCTTAGATAAAGTTTTATATTCTTTATTATTATTAATTATATAAACATATTGATTATCGATTCCAATGAATATAGCCCTATCTATATTTCCATTTTCTCCTTTAAAAATCATTTTATATGTATCAGTTTCTTCATTAAGTTTCTCATAACCATCAAATATGTTTTTAAATTTTAAATTTCTAAAAGTAATATATTCACTATCACTCAAATCAACATGATTAATAATCATTTTACCATTTATTTTTACATTAGATAATTCTAAAAATGAACTTGATTCATACTTTTTATAGCAATAAAATTTAAATCCTAAATAAATTAATATTAATAATGATATAAAAATAATTATTTTTTTTATTTTCAAATTCATATTTATTCCTCCTATAATATTATAACACAAATAAAAACTCAAAACTAAAAGTTCGAGCAAATTTCCTCTTGGTACGCTCTTTATAAATATTTGAGAAAAAGCGAGATAAAGCTTAATTACGTATCAAGTATAACTCATCATTTTAAATTTCAAAGTAAAATTTAAAAAACTTATTTTGTTTTCAGGTTATATTTAAAAATAAAAGATATTGATTACAAACCTGAAGTTGTAAGATAAAAGTAGACACATAAAAGATGTGTTTACTTTTTCTTTGATATAATTTAATAAAAGGAGATGAAAATATGCAAGGAAGACCTAAAGGTGGTAAGAATAAATATTATTCTAAAGAAGAAAAGTTAAAATATGTTAAACAAATGCTAGAAGGAAAAAGTTGTTGGGAAATAGAACGCGAAGATGGTATAAACCACTCAATTACTAATAATTGGTTAAAAAAGTATAATGAGAAAGGAATCGAAGGATTAGAAAACAAAAAGAAACCCGGGAATCCATTAAGTAAATATTCGAATAGAAAAAATCTATATATTTTCTTAAAATTTCTTTATCAATATTAACTGCATTATAATAAAAATTTTTATTAATTAGACTTATATTATTTGTAACATGTGTCTCATATTTATCATCTTCAACCCAAACATGTAGAAATGTATCTTCCACATCTACAAGACTTTTGTTAGGCTCATCAATGTGTAACATTAATGATTCATTATGCTTATTATTTTTGTATGTTTCATAATAGTATACAAGTGATAATTTTTTTCCAAAATAATATTTTGGAAATAATGACAAATCTTTTTTAAAATTATTATACACATTATTAAAAGATGAAATAAAATCATATAAGCTAATTGTATTTTCTTTCTTTATTGGTTGCTCTTTTCCACCATTTAATATCTCACACCATTCTTGTATATCTTTAGTAGTATGTGTGCTTGCTAAATTAAATCTATATTCAAAATCCTTTATGTTCATATTAAACCCTTTCATAAATGTTGTTATATATTATATAAAGCATAGCAATAAAAGTCAATTCCCAGGTTATATTTCAAAAGAAAAAGGTATTGATTTGTAAATCAATATCTTTAAAAACATAAATAAATCTATTTTTTTAATCTTCTAACAGCAGCTTCTTCCATTATTTGAGATAATGGTTTTCCTTCTAATTCTTTAAACGGATCTAATTCGGGATTTTTTTCTAACTTTTTTTTATAATTATGATATTGTATTGAGTTAATTGATAAAGGAATTTCTTTAAACCATTTACTATTAAATGTTCCATCTTCGCTTTTTTCAA
>JAEEGL011768889.1_pt1 | contig 14947 bp, 12 predicted proteins | sample 9134231 | NCBI WGS metagenome assembly JAEEGL01 (sample SAMN16246548, study PRJNA631951) | gut metagenome | biome: gut microbiome; feature: rumen; material: fiber-attached | host: Bos | place: Iran: Karaj | collected 2018-10
ACGGAGAACGTCACGAAGTTCAACATCTACCTTTCGCCGGCGATGGGCGACCTTGGAAAACCTTTCACGGTCACATGGGACGACGGCCGCACCGTGACGCTCAAGAGCGAAACCGTCGCAGGGGACCGCGACTACACGGCCCGCATCGCCGTCACCGTGCCTTGACCATGACGGGACTGAACTACCGCCTGGCGCGACGCTCTATCTTGTAGCTCACCGCCCCCGGCACCGGGCGTACCGAATACCAGCGGCCATTGCGCCGCACTTCGGCAGGACCGATCGCACGGCCTTCCTTGTCCAGCGCGGTGGCGTCGCCGCCGTTTATGCTGAATGCCGCCTTCGCATTCCCGAACAGGATGATCTCGTAGCCGTCCTTCAGTATGCGGCACACGGCTGGCCCATTCGAACGGGCCCTTTCGCGAACCGTCATGCGCCCGCGTCCGTCGATGTATATGTAGTCCTGGGATACCGCGTAGTCCGCCTTGCCACCGTCGCGGTCGGAGCATTCCGAAAGCACCCTGCCGTCCGCCGAACGCACCCTGTACCCGCATGGAGGCAGATCGCATTCGCCGTCCGCCATGCGCACGCGCATGCGCTCCGTGAGATTGCCGTTGGCGGCGACTTCCGTCCCGTCGGCGTACCGCACGTATATGTGATTGCGGGCGACGGCGTCCGAAAGTATCGCGGACGTCGCGTCTTCAACGGTGCCGTCGGCGGCGATGTAGCCGATCTGCTCCACGTCGCTCTGCGTATAGCGCGCGGCCGCAGCCTGTATCATGTAATAGCTGCGCAACGCGATCGGGATTCCATCGGCGAATGCGAAGCGCCCGAACTTCGCGGGGCCGTACGCCGGGCCGAACGTGCGAGGCGGATCGAAGCAGTATTCCGCGATGAGGAACCCCGTATGCCCGAAGGCGACCGTCGCCGCCAGAAAACGGTCTATCACTAGCTCGCGCTCGGCGGTGGAATCGAAATGCGGCAGATAGTATCGCTGCTCCTTGAGGGAAATGTTGTTGGGATAGAACATCGAGAGCGTCCCCATGCCGAAGTCGCATTCAAGAGGATGCAGACGCAACAGGTCGAAGTCCACTATCCACGGCTGCGTCTGGAACTTGTAGCCGCGGTCGTCGGCGTAGTTGCCGTCGATCAGCCCGGCATAGAGATAGCGTATGGCCCCCTCGGAATAGATGGGGCCATCCCAGTCGCGGCGCTGGCACAGAAGCAGGTCGCCGAAGGCATAGAACGCGGCGGCGAACGTGCCCGCGCCCGGCACGCGCGCGTCATAGTCCGTGCGGCCCCAGGGCGAACCTGCGGTATGGCAGTCGCAGTAGCATGTGTTGAACATCATCTCGCGCTGGACCCTGGGCACGATCCGTTCCGACCAGTACGGGGCGGTCACGGCCTTCGGCGCGTAGCAGCGCATCCAGCTAGTCATGTAGGAGCCGTCAGAACGGATCGTGACGTTGTCGAACGTGAAGTTGGGGTTGACCGGCGCGTAGTCCCAGAAATTGTCGTACGGACCATACACGTAGCCAAGACCGTCACGCATGAAGCGGGTATATTCGTACTGGCCGCGATTGCCGCCCTTGCCCTCCGCGAACGAAGTGCGGAAGGTGTACGATTCGCCGCCGTCGCGCCACATCGTCTCGTGGTCGTTCACGACGACCTCCGTGATTCCATAGCGGTGGAGCGTCTTCCAGAAGCGCATGTCGCGCGCACGCGACGCCGAGGATGCATGCGCCCGCCAAAGGCGCTTGCCCGTGACGTGCTTCCAGGGAGACGGCGGATTGGGTATGGACGGCAGGACTTCGGCGAAGTTCGTGCTGATGTTGATGAAAAGACGCTCCGAAAGCGGCACGTACCTTCCGTCGCTCTTGGGACCGTACATGAAACGCTGCATCGTGCGGCCAGACGCACCCTTCGCGCCATCCACACGGCTTGCGTTGCTGCGGTACCAGTCGAACGCGGCATAACGGAACAGCGTTCCGCCGCCGTCAAGATCGAAAGCCACCACTGGCGCACGGCGCGGATCGGTACCCTTGACGGCGTCAGGGCCATACGCGAGATAAGGCACCGTAAACGACTTGCGCACCTTTTCGGACGTCACGTCGCCGGTGGACACCTCAGCGACCGTCCCCTTCTCGGCCCGCATGTCCACCACCATCGAGTTGCCCATCCGCCGATAGGTGTACACGACCACCGCCTCCGCATCTGGCGCCGAATAGCTCCAGCGTTCCACCGTGTCGTCACCTGCGGTCTTGCGGTCCAGGCGTTTCGTGGAGGATGGCGCGACCGCCTTGCCCGACGCCGCCACGATGCGCGTGACGCCACCGCCCGTGAATATGTCCACTGGGCTGGATTTGCCGCGTGCCACGCGGAAATCAGGCCCCGTCGCACCCTCCTCGCAGGAAAAGACCAGGTCGGCGTCGGGTTGGGCCGGCGGCAGGATCGTCTCTTCGCGCACGGGAAACGGCAGCACGCCCTTGCCGGTATTCACGCCCTGGTCGGCATCGGGTAGCGCCTTGATGTTGCGCTTGGCGCGAGGATTGATTTTTATCGGGCCGCGCGGATCGTGGAAAACCGCCAGGTTGTCGAAATGTATCGACTGGAATTCATTTTGCATCTCGCCCTCGAGCGAAAAACCGAGGAACCCGGACACGCCCGTCTTGACGTCCGCCGCAGGGAAGCGATACGCCACCAGGAACCAGTCCAGCCAGGTCATCTTGGCGATCCGGTATTTGCGTACCTGGCCGTCATTCAGGCGGAACGACGCGAAAAGCGTCGGCGAAGGCAGATCGAACTGTCTGTTGGCGCCGTGTCCCCAATGGTTGCCGCGAACCCACACCGTCATCGAATCCGCATCCTTGGCCGTTACCGGGATCGGCGAGGCGCATTCCAGCCGGACTACCGAATTCGAGCCTGCCGAGCGGTAGCGGAGTTCGCCGGTCTTCGCGCCGAACAGCATCCGCGTGGCGTTGCAGTCGAAGGTGGCCTCGGCGTTTTCGGCGGAGACACGCCAGACGGCGGCATCCTCGAAGTCGGCGCATGGCGCGCGGAAATCCTCCTTGCGGTCGACAAGGCGAAACTCATATGGACGCGTATCGGTCGCATTTGGAGCCGTTGCAGCGAAAAGCGCCAGCAGAAACATGCTTGTCATTTATCTTCTCCTTTATCGGTGTGCTGTGAATCAATGTTCGAAGGGAAAGCCTCGCCTGCGGCGAAAGTCCCCCCCATCTCAAGCAGATCGGGACGGCGCCGGCTCGTGAGGTCGAAAGCCTGGCGCTTGCGCCACGAAGCGGTCTTGGCATGGTCGCCGCCGACAAGCACTTCCGGCACGGCCATTCCTCGGTAGACGGGCGGGCGCGTATACTGCGGCGCCTCCAGAAGCCCATCCGCCCCGAATGACTCGCATTCCGTCGCCGCCGCCCCGCCGCCAAGCGCTCCCGGCAGAAGCCTCACCACGGAATCGACCATGGCCGCGACAGGGATCTCGCCCCCCGTCAGGACGAAATCGCCCATAGACACCTCGTCCGTCACCAATCTGTGGACGCGTTCGTCGATTCCCTCGTAGTGTCCGCACAGGAAAACCAGATGTCCGCAGCGCGCGAACTCCTCCGCCTTGCGCTGCGTATACGGCGTCCCGGCCGGCGTGGTAAGCACGACCCTGCCATCCTTCCCACGGCATGTCTCTATCGCCTCGTACCAGACGTCCGGCTTCATCAACATGCCCGGACCGCCCGAGTAGGGCTTGTCGTCGATCGTGCGCCTCTGATCCCGCGAGAAGTCGCGCAGGTCCACGGTGCGCACGGACACGAGCCCGGCGCGCGACGCGCGGGCGATCATGCTTTCGCCTAGAAATCCCCTGAACATTTCGGGGAACGCTGTGATGATGTCTATCTGCACGGCGTGTATTCTACCAAAAAAAGGCCGTCTCCGAAAGGAGGCGGCCTTTCCATGCACACGAATTCGCGTGGACTATTTCTTCACGAGCTTGCGCACGGCCTTGTGGCTGCAGAACGTGCGCTCGGTGTAGAGCTTGGCGCGCCATGAGGGGTTGCTCTTGACAACGACGATCTTCTCGATGGCGGGCGAAGCGAACGGGAAGAGCTTCTCGACGCGCACGCCGTAGCTGTCGCGCGAAACGGTGAAATTGCCTGCGGCGTTGCCACGGCCGTTATCCACCGCGAGGACCTTGCCCTCGAAGTCCTGGATACGCGTCTTGTCGCCTTCCTTGATCTTGACCGACACGCGGACGGTGTCGCCGGCCTTGAAGCTGGGAAACTTCTTCTCGGCGATTTTGGCCGCCTGCTCGGCGTTGATCTTGTCTATGAGAGTCGCCATTGCTTAGCCCTCCTTCTTCGCTTCGGCCTTTTTCGCCGGGGTGGCGTGATGGGGCTTCAGGTTGGGATTGCGCGTACGGCGGATGAGCGACGCCACGGTCGTGGAGGCCTTGGCGCCCTTCGAAAGCCAGTAGTCGACACGCTCGAGATCGAGCTTGAAGTTGTTCTCCTTGAGAGCGGTATCGTACCAGCCGAGAATCTCAAGGAACTTGCCGTCGCGGGGCGAACGTTCATCCGCCGCCACGATACGATAGGCCGCGTGGTTCTTGCAACCGGTACGGCGCATTCTGATCTTGACCATTTTCTTGTTGTCCTCTCTTCGTGTGAGGCGCGTATTTTACCAAATCCCCTGGCGGTATGCAAGCGGAAAAGACATAAACGAAAATCGCGAACCTGCCCGGGAACGGCACGGACCGCTCCGGGCAGGCCGGAAGTAGACAACGTCTATCAGTATACCACGGCAGGCGCTACCACGGCAGGCGCAGGCGCCACCACGGCAGGCGCAGGCGCTACCACGGCTGGCGCAGGTGCTACCACGGCAGGCGCTACCACGGCAGGCGCAGGCGCTACAACGGTGGTCGCAGGCGCTACAACGGCAGGCGCTACAACGGCAGGCGCAGGCGCTACCACGGTAGGCGATGTGTACGGCCAGCCGTAGGCGTCATACCACACGCCACCAGCCCAGCAGCTGCGGTAATGAAGATGCGGCCGCGGACCGCGATGCCATCCGTGCAGACTCGGTGGCGGCGGACGGAAACCCGGCCCGTGATGATGGAAGCCAGGACCGTGGGGACGGGGACCATGGTGGAATCCCGGACCGGGGCCATGGCGGAATCCCGGACCGGGATGCGCCATAGTGGCTCCTATGAAGGCGCAGACGAACGCTGCTGCGACAACAAGTTTGTTGATGTTCATGGTTTATCTCCTTGTGATGTGTTCTTTTGGTGTGTTTTTCATGTCGTACATAGTAAGGTATTCTCCCCGCGTGAAACTGACAGATCCCTGGAAGAAAAATCACATTGGGTAATCGAGCGCCTCCGGAATCATGACCGTCGTAAGGCATTTCGCCGCACGATCCTTCGCGAGACGCGTTCCCGCAAGGGCCTCGTCAAGCGTGTTGCGAAGCGCAGCGAACGCGGCCTTGTCCTCGGCCGAAGCCGCGTCAAAGCCATAGACGACACCCGCGCAAATCTTCGCAGCTTCACCCGCGACATCCGCGACGACCGTGCCGAGAAGGTCGTTGAACGTGTTGAGGTAGCCCTGAAGCTCCGGCCCGACGACCGGATGTTCCCTGCCGTTGAGCGCAAGGAACTTGATGTCCGCATGGAAACTCTTCGCCGCCATCAATCCCGCAAGCGCGTCCGCAAGCGGGAACACGACGCCGTGGCGCTGCGACGAACCGAGCTTCTTGCCGGAAGGATCCTTCGCGCCGGCGGCGAACGCGCGCGTCCACGCCCACAACCTGAGCGCGGCGGCCAGTGCGTTCGCGCCGTTTTCCGCCGCGCAAGGGCATGCTTCAAGTTCCTTGGCCCATGCGTCCAACTGCGCGACGAACACGGGGTTTGCCATCGTCTCGGATATCTGGCGGCGCTGGACGGCCTCGGGGCCCTCATACGTCGCATCGAGCTGCATGTCGGTCCACTTGTAGAAGAGGAAACCGGGGCAATCCTCGGTGATGCCGTAGCCGCCCATCAGCGAAACGGCCTGACGCATCACGTCCGCGCCGTGGCCGGTATTCCACAGCTTGCAGCTGGGGCACAGAATGTTGCAGAGCGCCTGCAGGTAGACGTAGCGTACCGTGACATCCTCGTCCGCAAGCGGATCCTTGCCCTCGGCAAGCAGCGCGGCCGCCTTCTCCATGGGCGCTTTCATGTTCTTGAGCATCTCGCGGCCTTTGCCCAGCTTTGCCTTGGCTTCGTCCTGGATCGCCTCGAGCTCGTCGAAACGGCGGGAAATGTCGAAACCGAGCGAAGACGCCGCCTCGGCGGTGGCCCACACGTCGGCGAGACGCTCGGTGACGTCTTCCTTCATCTGCAGGCCCTGCACGTAGCGGGGGCTCTTCTCGTCCACCCCCGCCGCGCCGCGGAAGCGGGTACGCTGATAGCGGATGACGGGCTCTATGGCACTCATGAGCGAGCCCGCCCCCATCACGCCTACGCCCACACGGGTCTTGGAGAACACCTGCGCTATTATCTCGGAATGACCGAGCCTCGGCACGATCTTGCCGTCCACGATGTCATAGCCGCCCACGATGCGCGAAGCCGGCACGACCACATCGATCACGGGATCGCCCGTGTTCGAGAGCTGGTGCACGAGCTTCTTCGTCTGCGCGCCGCGGTCGAACTTGCCGGGGTCGGTCGCCTCGACGATCACCATGCAGCTTCCCTTGATGCGCTCGTCGCCCGAGTTCGCCGCGATCGTTATGTAGTCGCAGATGGCGATGTTGGTGATGAAACGCCCGCGCTTCTCTACGCGGATCTTGGGTTCTTCGCCTTCGTTCCATTCGGCGACCGAGACGCGTCCGCACAGCACGCCCGTGTCTACGCCGACGTACGGAAGCGGCTCTGTGAGCGCGAATGATCCGCGCCATGTCTTGCCGGAAGGATTCCCCGGCGCGCAAAGCGACATGTAGCGCTCACGCTGCTCTGGGGTGCCGAGCTCCGAGATCGGCCCCATCGCCAGATCGTTGACGAAGGACGACGTGGCCGCGCCGTTGTCCACCCAGGACGTCTCGTAGGAAAGAAGCGACACGGCGAGGTTGCGCGGACCCTCGAAAAGCCCGCCATACGCCTGCTCCAGTCCGGCGGCGGTCTGGCCAGAGGAATCGAAAGCATCGAACATCGACTGCTTGTCGTCCGTCCAGTCATGCGTTGCGCGCTGGCCGTTCGCGACAAGCCGCGCCACCAGCCCGCGGGCGACGGAACGCGCACCGGCTATAGCCATCTGGATGTCATATCTTTCGGCAAAGCGCCACATGATCTGGCGCACTTCGTCGCCAGGGAGCATTTTCATTACCGGACGTTCGTTCTGGTTTTCCATTATGTTCCTCTTTTGTTTTCAGGTGAAAGGATGGTTACTTTATATCGACGACCTGCCCGCCGACAGTGGCGAGAAAATCGTTCAGTTTGGGGTCATCAAGTATCGCGCGACGACGGGCGGTCGTAAGCGGCGGCGCCTGTTCGGCGGTTATTGCGGTCTCTTGGCCATTAGGGGCTTTAGGGGCATTAGAGGCTATAGGGCCATTAGAGGCAACAGGGGCGTCAGGGGCTTTAGGGACATCAGGGGCTTTAGGGGCGTTAAGGCCGTTATTATCGCCGCAACCGCCCATGGCCTTGAGCTCGCGCACCGCCTTGAGCAGTTCTTCGATGGTCGCGACTGTTGCGATGCGCGATGCCTTGAGAAGCGTCATCTCGATGAAGGTGCGCACGCTGAGCACGTAGCGGAGCTTGTCCTGCATCTCCGCCAGAAGGTCTGTGACCTTGAAGATTCGCGCCGGCGGGCACAACTTCGCCTGTTCCGTGAGCGTCTTTATCTGGTCGGGCGTGGCCTCGAGGCTCGACGCCTTGCCGCCCAGGGTCTGGAACACCACAAGATTCCTGAAATGCGCCATAAGTTCGGCCGCCAGGCGGCGCATGTTCTTTCCGGCCGAGTCGAACCTGTCGACTGCATTTAGGATCGTCGCGGCGTCGCCCCCGAGAATCGCGCCTGCGAGAGACTCCAGTTCGCTGCGCGAGACGAGGCCGAACACGCTCAACGCATCTTCTTCCGTGACTTCCCCGCCCTTGAACGCGATCAGCTGGTCTAGCGACGACAACGCGTCGCGCATGCCGCCTTCCGCGCCGCGGGCGATCGCGAGCAATGCGTCGTCGCTCGCCTTGATCTTCTCTTTCCCGCAGATGTACGAGAGGCGCGAGACGATCTGGTGCGTCTGGATCCGTCTCAGGTCGAAACGCTGGCAGCGCGATACGATCGTCGCCATCATCTTGTCGCCCTCGGTCGTGGCAAAGATGAACCTCACGTATGGCGGCGGCTCTTCCAGCGTCTTCAACAGGGCATTCCATGCCGCATTCGTGAGCATGTGGCATTCGTCTATGATGAACACCTTGTACTTGGACGTGGCGGGCTTGAACTGCACGGCCTCGATTATCGGCCGGACATCCTCGACTTTGTTGTGGCTGGCCGCGTCGAGCTCCGTGACGTCTATGGACCGCCCTTCGGCGATCTGGCGGCAGTTCTCGCACTCCCCGCACGGTTCGACGCCCTTGGGCGACAGGCAGTTGAGCGCCTTTGCGAATATGCGCGAAAGCGTGGTCTTGCCGATACCGCGGGGGCCGATGAAAAGATAGGCGTTCGCGATACGCCCGCTCTCGATCGCGTGGCGCAGGGTCTTCACGACATGCTCCTGCCCGACGACATCCTCGAACGTCATCGGACGGTACTTTAGCGGCAGTGCTACATGAACCTTGTTTTCCATGTGGATGATTATATCATATACGGCGTTCCGATGTACTGGGAATTTTCAACGCCTTGCGGTATTTCGCGACGGTACGCCTCGCGATATCGACGCCTTTGGCCTTGAGTATCGCCGCCAGGCGCTCGTCGGAGAGCGGGTGCGACCGGTCCTCGGCATCCACCAGCGCCTTGAGCATCTGCTGGACGGCCGTGTTTGACATCTGTTCGCCGGATTCCGTCGCGACGCCCGACGTGAAGAACCGCCTTAGTTCCACCGTGCCGAACGGCGTCGTCATGTACTTGTCGCGCACGGTGCGCGAAACGGTTGCGCTGTGCACCTTGACCTTGTCCGCGACGACCTGCATCACGAGCGGACGCAACGCCGAGAACCCCTTCTCGAAAAATCCCGGCTGCGCGTCTATGATCTCCTGCGCTATGGCCCGTATCGTATCCTGCCGGCGTTCGACCGACTCGATGAGCGCCCCCGCCGCCCGGATCTTATCGCGTACGTACGACTTGACCTCGTCCGATATTTCCGGGTCGCTCAGCATCGCAATGTACCGCGGGGATATCCTTATTTCGGGAAGTCCCCTGTCCTCCACCACCGCGACCCACTTCCCGTCCTTGCACACGGCATGGACTTCCGCATGGACGTATTCAGGCCGGTCGGTGGCGGGCACGAAACGCTTGTCCAACCCCGGATAGGGGTTTAACGTGCGCAGCGTCGCCAGCGCCTGTTCAAGTTCATCGCGTGTAAGGTGCATCTTCTCGCAAAGGACGTCATGGCGATGCGCGGCGACATCGTCGAGATGGCGGGCTATGAGCTTACGCACCTCGCCCTCCCATGGCGAATCGTCAAGCTTGTCCATCTGCGCCAGCAGACATTCGCGCGGATCGCGCCAACCGCAACCGGCCGGATCGAACTTGAGTATGCGCATGCGAACGGCCTCAAGCCTTTTCTCGTCCGCGCCCGTGGCCATCATGATATCCGGGTAGGACCCCGTGAACTGGCCCGAGTCGACTATGTTCGAGATCAGTATCTCGGCCAGCATGCGCCCGTTCTCGTCCAGGTCGGTGAAAGGCACTTGCGAAAGAAGATGCTCCTGCAAGGTCTCGGAGGTACGCTGCGAATCGAAAAACCGCTGCCTGCGCGAGGAAGCCTCTTCATCGCCGCTGGCGGACTCCATGTTGCCCATGAAATAGTCGAGGTGTCCGTCGTCGGCGCCAAGAATGTTCTCGGCCGCCTCGCCATCCGGGGTGAAGTCGAGCTCCACGTCGCGGTCCGCCGCCGACTTGTCGGCCCGCTCGTCCGGCGCGACTGCGGACACAAACGTCTCTGTAGGGTCGCGCACATCCTCGATGACGGGGTTCTGGGCCATCTGCTGACGCAATTCGGCGGCAAGATCGAGCGAAGTCATCTGAAGCATCTTCAGCGACTGTCTCATCTGTGGCGCCAGGGTCTGCGTCTGCGACATCACCTGCGTCTGGTTGTATCCTATAGCGGCCATGCAGGTTGTATTATACCAAATTACGCCAGATTGGCTAGTCCAACTCGCGATTGGACGTGATTGAAGAGAACCGCACCCGCGCATGCGTCAAAAAGCGCATCGTGCCACGTACGGCCCGGGCACAGCTCCATGACCTGCCGTTCGAGGGAAAACGTCCTTATTATGTCGCCCAGCGCATACGACTTCAACAGCGGCCAATACCTGCGCACGAGCTTGAGCGTATCCACCCATGGCCCGAACGGCGTCATCGGCGCCATATGCTCGAGTATGGTGCGTTCCGTCGCGGCATTGTGGGCGACAAGCGGCACGCCGATGAGCCGTTCGGACACCTCCGGCCAGATTTCCATGAACGCGGGCGCCGCATCCAGCACGTCGCGGATCTCCGCCCAGCGTCCCGGCGCCCTCGGCGAGAACGGACGCGCGGCATCGACGCGGAAATACGTCTCCCATCTCGTCTCGGGTATTGCGCGACCGTCCTCGATGGCGACCAGCCCCAGCTGCCAAGGTTCGTTCGGGAACCCGGCGATCGTACCGGTCGTCTCGAAATCCAGCGCGACGTACCGCATGGCGTCAGGCGCGAGGCGGCGGGAAAGTGCCTGCGGCGACTTCGGCGACATACGCGGAAAACGCCGCCTTTGCCTCTTCCGCGAGGTTGGCGAATTTCTTCACGAACGAAGGCACATGCCCTTCGTTCAGTCCGAGCAGATCGTGCATCACGAGCCACTGGGCGTCGCAGACCGGCCCCGCGCCGATGCCGATCGTGGGTATTCGCAACGCGGCCGTTATCTGTGCGGCGAGTTCGCCGGGGATGCACTCGAGCGTCACGGCGAACGCGCCGGCGGCCTCGACGGCCTTGGCGTCGTCCATCACCTGGTCGGCCGCCTCGCGCGTCTTGCCCTGCGTCTTGAATCCGCCGTACGCGTTCACGCTTTGCGGCATCATTCCGACATGCGCCAAGACGGGGATGCCTGCCTCTGTCATGCGACGTATGAGCCCGCATACGCGTGCGCCGCCCTCCAGCTTCACGGCATCCGCCCCCACCTTGAGGCACGCGACGGCATTGGCCATCGCCAGATCGTCGCCGCACTGGTAGCTGCCGAACGGCATGTCGGCGACGACAAGGGCGTCCTTGACGGCGCGCGCGACGGCCGCCGTCGCGCTGAGGGTTTCCTCCATCTTGACGGGCAGGGTCGTGGCATAGCCCAGAGTGGTCATGCCCATTGAATCGCCGATGAGGATGCAAGGCACGCCTGCCTCGTCGGCAAGGTGCGCGAAACACGCGTCGTACGCGGTGCAGCAGCCGAGGCGCATCTTGCCCTTCGCCGCCTGGAAAGTTGCAACAGTCCACTTCTTCATCAGTGTATGTTCCCCCTTGAAGGATGAGATTTCTTCTTTGGCGCGTCGAGCTTCAGGAACGTCGCGAACTTGAGCGCCTCGGCCGGGATCTCGTCCCCCGTCGTGTCCGGCATCTCGCTGAGCGGTGGCGGCGCCTCCTCCAGATGCAGATGGGCGCGGGGCTTCGGATTGACCAGCACCCGCAGGGCGTCCTTGAAGGCATCCAGCCCCACCGGACCGTCGTAGTCCTTGAGGTCCGCATACTCGCGCAGGTCCTTGAGCGAAGGTTCGCACGAGAGCGCGATGGGCTTGACGCCGGTCTCCTTGACGAAACGCGCAAGGTTCCGGCGGGCGGCGGCGCGGTCCATCTTGTTCGCCACGACTATCGACGGGCGCTCCGGCATGTCCATGCCGTACTCGGCGATCTCCTTGGAAAGTATCGCGTAGTCGTCCCACGGTTTGCGGTTGTCGGTACCCGCCATGTCGATCACGTACACTAGCACGCGGCTTCGCTCGAGATGCTTCAGGAACGCGAGCCCGAGCCCCACGCCCCTGGACGCCCCCTCGATGATTCCCGGTACGTCGGCCATGCGTATCTGCGCGTAGTCGGGATATTCGATGGTGCCGACGATCGGGTTTATCGTGGTGAATGGATATGCCGCGACTTTTGGCGTCGCGCTTGAAAGCCTGCCGAGCAGCGAACTCTTGCCGGCGTTGGGGAAACCTAGCAGTCCTGCGTCCGCAATAGTCTTGAGTTCGAACTTGAGCCGTCTTTCCTCGGCGGCTCCGCCTGGCGTGTGTTCGGTCGGGACCTGGTTCACGGAACTCTTGAAGTGCACGTTCCCGAAACCGCCCGCGCCACCCTTCGCGACGACCACCTTCTGCCCCGGGGACGTGATGTCGGCGACGACAAGACCCGTCTGGGCGTCGGTCACGAGCGTGCCGCACGGAACATCAACGACAAGATCCCTGCCACGCCGCCCGAAGCAGCGCCCGCCGGACCCCGGCACGCCGTTCTCGGCGAAGAGGCGTGGTTCGAAATAGAGCGCGATGAGAGAGTTCACGTGGGTGGAACCGCGCAGGACCACATCTCCGCCACGGCCGCCGTCGCCACCGTCCGGACCGCCGAAGGCGACGAGCGCCTCGCGCCTGAACGAACAGGAACCGTCGCCACCCTTGCCCGAACGGACCTCGACCTCCACTTGATCTATGAATGTACGCGTCTTCATGCCGTCACGCACCGGATGATTGCGTCATCCACACCAAGGGTCTATGCCAGACAGACCCGGATGTCGGGTATCCTTTTCAGACAACAGCGGCTTCATGCCGAGATCGGGCCATGGAATGCCGATGGCGGGATCATCGTAACGCATGCCACGCTCGGAGGACGGTTCGTACAGATTGTCGCACTTGTACGAGAAAAGCGTATCGTCCTCCAGGACTATGAAACCGTGCGCGAATCCACGCGGCACGTAGAACTGCTTTCCGTTCTCCGCCGAGAGCGTGATCGCGGCATACTTGCCGAAAGTCGGCGAACCCGCGCGGATGTCCACGGCGACATCCCAGACAGCCCCCCTGATCACCCGCACCAGCTTCGCCTGGGTATGGGGGGCCGCCTGCCAGTGAAGTCCGCGTAGCACGCCCTTCTGCGACTGGCTCTCGTTGTCCTGCACGAAATCCGCCGCGATCCCCGCCGCCTTGTAGCGAGCGGCGTTGTAGGTCTCGGTGAAATAGCCCCTGGCGTCCCGGAATATCTTCGGCGTGACGATCTTGACGCCCGCGATGTCGGTCTCTTCGATATCCATTGTCTGCTACCCCTGTACGAGATTCCGTAGATACACGCCATATGTGGACTTGCCGTAGCCATCCGCAAGCCGGTGAAGCTGCGCGTCGTCTATCCATCCCTTGTGCCACGCGATCTCCTCGATGCAGCTCATCTGAAGCCCCTGACGCTCCTCGATGGCGCGCACGAACGACGTCGCATCCGCGAGCGACTGGTGGGTGCCGGTGTCGAGCCACGCGAAACCGCGGCTCATCAGCTTCACTCGAAGGCGGCCCTGCGAAAGATAGACCTTGTTGACGTCCGTGATCTCGTACTCGCCGCGCGCGGAAGGCTTCAATTCGGCGGCGATCTGCACGACGTCGTTGGGGTAGAAATAGAGTCCCGGAACGGCGTATGACGATTTCGGTTTCTCCGGCTTCTCCTCCAGCGATTCGACCCTGCCCTCGGAATCGAACGACACCACCCCGTAGCGCTCAGGATCGTTCACCCGGTAGCCGAAGACCGTCGGGTTGGGATCCGCCGAAGCCTCCTTCAAGAGGTGCGGCAGCTCGGCCCCGTAGAATATGTTGTCGCCCAGGACGAGGCACGCGTCGTCGGCGCCCAGGAATTCGCGCCCCAGCACGAACGCCTGCGCAAGGCCGTTCGGCACTTCCTGCACCTTGTACGAGAACTTCATCCCAAGGTCGGAACCATCGCCCAGCAGACGTTCGAAGTTGGGCAGATCCTGGGGTGTCGAGATCACAAGCACCTCGCGCATGCCCGCCAGCATCAGCGTCGAAAGAGGATAATATATCATTGGCTTGTCGTAGACGGGCAGAAGCTGCTTCGACACGACTTTCGTAAGCGGATGCAGCCGCGTCCCCGCGCCGCCCGCAAGTATGATGCCTTTTCTCATCGTCCTCTCCTTCCGGCGTTTCAAGCCTTTGCCACCGCGATCTTGGCGGCATGGCCGTTCAAATCGATAGGTTCCGCTTCGACCGAAGCGAAAGTCAGCGAAGTCGCCAATATCTCGTTGGTGACGTAGTCGCGGTTCGCCTCGATCGCGGACTGCGTCTCGGCATCCGCATCGACCGTCACCGCTATCCGCTGCGTCACCTCGAAATCGGCCGCCTTGCGCATGTTCTGCACATGGCTCACGAATTCGCGCGCCAGGCCCTCGGCGACAAGCTCCGGCGTCAACGCCGTCTCGAGCCCCACGACAACGGCGCCCTGCGCGGCCACCACGAGGCCGGGCTTCGGCTTGCGCGTGACGAGCACGTCCTCGGAGGTGATCTCAATTCCCTCGATGACAACAGACGGGGACTCTGGCGTCCCCGAACCCCGCCCATGGAGCCCGGCAATGCCGGGCACATTTCCTGCTATCGCCGCCGCGACGGCCTTCATCTTCGGCCCGCACTTCGGGCCCAGTGTCTTGAAGTTGGCCTTGTACGTGACCTCGCAGAGCTCCGTCTCGTCCGCCACGAACACGACCTTCTTGACGTTCAGCTCGTCCTCGATCAGCGCCTCCAGCCCCTTCACGTCGCCGCCCG
>JAEEGL012388661.1_pt1 | contig 14947 bp, 18 predicted proteins | sample 9134231 | NCBI WGS metagenome assembly JAEEGL01 (sample SAMN16246548, study PRJNA631951) | gut metagenome | biome: gut microbiome; feature: rumen; material: fiber-attached | host: Bos | place: Iran: Karaj | collected 2018-10
CATCATGATGATCTTCGGCGTGCTGATCCTGGGGATGAACCAACTCAGTCTTAAGAGCCGTAAGAATTACACCACCGTCACGGGAAAATCCGGACAGTTGACCAAGCTTTCCATCGGAAAGGTCGGCAAGTACCTGGTGGGTATCATTTTCATCCTGATCACCTTCTTCACCAGTATCTGGCCCATCCTGCTCTTCGCCCTGGAAACCTTCCTGCCAAACCCGGGGGATTACAGCTTCCTCTACACCGGAAACCTGGCCCATCTGACGACCAAGTGGTGGGTGACCAATGAAAACATCACAGAGAACGGCATGTACGGACAGCCGGGAATTCTGTATAACAATACGATCTGGCACGCATTTTTCGGAACCCTGTTCCTGGCAGTTGTATGCGCACTGATCGCCGGAACCATCGGAACCCTGATCGGATACGCTGTCGCCAAGAAGAGAAGAAACAAATGGGCGAATTACGTGAACAATGTGGCATTCCTGCCTTACCTGATGCCTTCCATCGCCGTGGGAGCTGCTTTCTTCATTCTCTTCTCCAATGAACATGTGAATCTGTTCAATACATATACCCTACTGATCATCGCCGGCGTAGTGAAATATATCCCCTTCGCCTCCAGAAGCTCCCTGAACTCCATGTTGCAGATCAGCAACGAACTTGAGGAAGCGGCGATCATTCAGAACACACCCTGGATCAAACGGATGACGCGGATCATCATCCCCATCCAGAAATCCTCTATCATCAGCGGATACCTGCTTCCTTTCATGACCTGTCTGAGAGAGCTGTCTCTGTTCCTGCTGTTGTGTACCCAGGGCTTTATCTTGTCTACAACGCTGGATTACTTCGATGAAATGGGCCTGTACGCCTTTTCCAGCGCCATCAACCTGATCCTGATCGTGACGATCCTGGTCTTCAATACTTTGGTAAACAAACTGACCGGCGCCAGCCTGGACAGTGGCATAGGAGGTAAGTGATCATGCCTGAGATCAAACTTGAAAACATTACGAAACGCTGGGGAAAGTTCTTCGGCGTCGATAACGTAAGCTTGAATATCCCCAATAATTCCTTCATTACCTTGCTGGGACCTTCCGGCTGTGGCAAGACCACCATTCTGCGAATGATCGCCGGTCTGGAAACCCCGACGGAAGGGCGGATCACCATAGGCGATAAGGTCGTCTTCGACTCCAATGCCGGTATCAATGTACCTGCAAACAAGCGGAAAGTCGGCTTCCTCTTCCAGAACTACGCGCTCTGGCCGAATATGACGGTCTATGAGAACATCTCCTTTGGTCTCAAGAACATCAATGAGGAACTGCCGGTTGTTGACATCGCGGCCAAGCAGACCGGAGATATGATCCGTGCGCTGGAGAATGGCCACAAGGTAAAAGAGGTGGTGGAAGAGTGCCGTGACAAGACCGGTAAGATTGACGAAAACAAGGCACATATCAAGCTGATCGATGCCTTCAGCCTGTCCATCTTTACAGCGAAAGAACTCTACGGTCTGGGCGTCCATACTGCGTCAGATCCCGCAGCTGCCGCGAAGGCAAAACTGGGCGAGTACGAGGAGAAACTGGCCTCGATCCGTAAAAAGTATGAAGCGGAAGGCAAAGCGCTCAATAAGAAGTATGAGGTGACCAGGGGCGGAGAGCCCGTAATGGCAAAGCGGAAGCTGACCAAAGAAGAGATCGATTCCCGTGTACGTGCCTGCTCCAGAGTGGTAAAGATCGGTATGTTCATGGATCGTTACCCCGCAGAACTGTCCGGCGGTCAGCAGCAGAGAGTAGCTATTGCGAGAACTCTGGCACCCGAACCCCAGGTCCTCTTCATGGATGAGCCTCTGTCCAACCTGGACGCAAAGCTTCGTCTGGAAATGCGCTATGAGCTGCAGAGACTCCATCTTGAGACCGGAAGCACCTTTGTATATGTGACACATGATCAGATGGAGGCCATGACTCTGGCTACCCGCATCTGCCTGGTCAATAACGGTACTCTTCAGCAGTATGCGGCACCCCTTGAGGTCTACAACCGTCCCGCGAACCTTTTCGTTGCTGACTTTGTCGGTAACCCCTCCATGAACTTTGTGGATGCAAAGGGAACACAGAATTCCGACGGATCTGTTTCCATCGATATTCTCGGTGGTCTGAAGGCGAGATTTGTTCCCAATGAGGCCCTTTCTCTGGCGGATTGGAGAAAGGCCCGGGATCAGGAGGCTGCGGACAAGGCAGAATACGAGCGTAAGCGTTTGCAGCAGAAGGGCGCAGTGGAAAAGTCCAACAAGGACGAAGTCTTCAAGTACCACATCCAGAAGGTGGAAGAGGAAGATGAAAGTTTGATGGAGGAGCCGGTGATCACAGACGAGGATTTCGTCATCGGTATCCGCCCGGAAGCGATCGATATCGACGAGAACGGCAAGATCGACACCACCATCTACGGTGCGATGCCCACCGGTATGGAATCCACTTTGAAACTCCGCATTGGTGAATACCTGCTGACCAGCGTGATCTTTGGCGGTGTGGTCTATCAGATCGGCCAGCAGGAAAAGATCAGCATCAGCGGAAAGGATATCCTGCTCTTTGATCGCCGTTCCGGCAGACTGATCTGTGCCGGATCGTTGGAAATGTAGTTTATCCTCCCTTATACGTAAATATTTTTGGAAGAGCCGGACTGCAGAAGCAGCCCGGCCTTTTCCTTTGTGATAGAATAGAAAACAGATTGGGAATGGTCTGCGGTTGTAAGCAGATTCCCATGCAGAACAGGAGACAGCTATGTTTGCACATCATGACATCAAACGAGATTCTTTCATGCTCCACGGTCCTCTTGCTCTCCGCGGCTACGACTGGTGGTGGCATTCCTTCACGGCGCAGGATGCAGAGACCGGGGAGGACAAGCCCTTCTTCATCGAATTCTTTACCTGCAATCCCCTGCTGCGGGAGGATGAGCCTGTCCTGGGTCAGCTCCCTGCGAACCGGGAGGCAGGGAAAATGCCCAGTTATGTTATGGTCAAAGTCGGTACCTGGGGCCGGGACCACATGCAGCTTCACCGCTTCTTCGCCTGGAAGGACGTAAAGATCAAGCCCCACGCACCCTATCATGTAAAGGCCGATGACTGCTACGCTTCCGAGACCCGGCTAAGAGGCTCCGTATCCATCACCCCCGAGGAGGCAGCTGCCCATCCCGAGTGGATGTGTGATGCCGGAGAGATGAGCTGGGATCTGAAGCTGAAAAAACAGATCACTTTCAACGTAGGTTACGGGGCCAGTAAGCCTCTGCGGGATGTGGAAGCCTTCGCCATGTACTGGCATGCGGAGGGTATGAAGACCTTGTACAAGGGAACTATCCGCTGCAACGGCCGGGATTACATCGTCACGCCGAAAAAGAGTTACGGCTATGCCGACAAGAACTGGGGACGGGATTTCACCAGTCCCTGGGTGTGGCTTTCCTCCAACTGCCTGGTGAGCAAGAAGACCGGCAAGCAGTTAAAGAACAGCGTCTTTGATATCGGCGGCGGACGCCCGAAGATCTATCACCTGCCCCTGGATCGCCGTCTTCTCGGCGTCTTCTACTACGAGGGCAAGGAATACGACTTCAACTTCTCCAAGCTCCATCTGCTGGTAAAGACGGAGTTTTCCTTCGAGGAGCGGGAGGATGTGGTGGTCTGGCATGTCCGCCAGGAGAACATCCACGGTGCCATGGAGACGGAAGTTTTCTGTCGCAAGGCGGATATGCTCTTTGTAAACTATGAGGCTCCGGACGGAAGTAAGAAGCACAACCGCCTCTGGAACGGCGGGAACGGCTGGGGCACCGTGAAGCTCTATGACAAGAAGGATGGTAACCTCATTCTTGTGGATGAGATCGAAGCCACTCATATCGGCTGTGAATATGGGGAATATGACCCGGAATAAGTGGAATGTGGGTTTGACGATAGATAGGTAACGTGGTACTATAATTGCATAAAAAGGTGCTACCGGTAGACGGTTAGCCCTAGGTTAAAAAATGGCGAAAATAGCCGCTCTCAAACTTTCCGGGCTTGGGCGGCTATTTTTGCGTCTTGGAACCATGCTTTCCATGCATGAATCCAAGACTGTACATGGTCGCACATAATGCGAGCACAGCAATCAGATCACTCATGGTGAGCATATGCAAGTACCTCCGATCCAAGATTTCTCTTGCGAGATTTCTATGTTAAACAGAGGTCACAGTCCTCTGTGAGAAGGACGAAACCGCCTACCGTATGTACTGGTAGCACCAATTATTATTATATCGAACATACGTACGAAATTCAACGATAGAACCGTGGAACTATGGTTGCCCAAGCACTAGACTTTTCAAAATATTGGAGAAAAACTGGTGAAAATGTTAGAATTAAAAAGTGCAATCCCGATTGGGGGAGGATTTTTGGTCTATACTAAAAGTATCCTCAATTGTAGAGGAGACTATCATGACAAAAGATTTTAATCAGCAGTTGCACATCAAGAGCCTCGCCATCGATTGGAATAGGATTGATCCAGACAGTTATCTGCGGGGAATTGAATCTTTGGCAGGGTTGGAGCGTTTGGATTTCCACAAATCTATAACTTTTTTTGTGGGAGAGAATGGTAGTGGGAAGTCCACGCTTTTGGAGGCTATTGCAGTGGCATGTGGGTTCAACCCGGAAGGTGGAACCAGGAATTACAACTTCTCAACCTTTGATTCCCACTCGGCACTTTGTCATGCCATCCGTTTGAGCAAGGGTATCCGCAAGATGGGTTGGGGGTATTTCCTTCGGGCGGAGAGTTTCTATAACGTGGCAACGGCGGAAGATGAGTACAGTCGGGAAGTAGGTGGCAAACCACAACATTTTCATGAAAAGTCTCATGGAGAGAGTTTTCTTGCGCTGGTACAGAATACCTTTAAGGGCGGAGGTTTGTACCTGTTGGACGAGCCGGAGGCCGCTCTATCGCCTCAACGGCAACTCACATTACTTCTTGAGATCGCAAACTGTGCTCGGGAGAATACACAATTTATCATCGTAACCCATTCCCCGATTTTGTTGGGTATGCCAGGTGTGGAAATACTAACGTTTGATGACGGTCAAATTCATCCTTGCGAATATGAGCAGACCGACAGTTATCAGGTGATGGAGATGTTCATTAACAACCGAAAGCAGATTCTACATCAACTGTTGGGCGAGGATAGGAAAACGTAAGACAGAGATAGGAATTAGAAAGGGTTTTCTGGTAGGAACATCGTTTGGATTCATGAGGGACAACGACATATATTGCTAGCGTTTAGCAGTTGAAAGGGGGTCATTAGGTGAATAGAGCGTTATCAGGAATTGTTAGCTGTTTGTGTGTGTTAATTCTTATATTGTCCGGTTGCGGACAATCGGAAATACCATTGGATTATGGTGACGCTGGGGCCTTTGAGGCGGCATTAAATAGGGGAGAAAATCTAGAGGGAAAAACAGTTCGCTTTTGTGCGTCAGAGCTACATCCGGACTCGGCATTTGGCTACAACGTATGGGCTGGTGAGCATCTGAACTTTATCTCGGGCAGGAACCCTGATATCAAAACCGGTGAGTATGTTGATGTAAGAGCAACGGAAATCCTTAGTTCATTAGGATCATGGATCATTAAATATGAGAAAATAGAAAATGCTGTGATTTCAGAAAAAACCATATTTAGCGAAGATACTGTAAATGCAGTAAATAATGGAAAGCTAAACGGTTATGAAGACGCTGTCACAAATGGTGGTAAGCAGACCGAGCAAATCATGCCAGAAGGGACGGATGGAGCTACAGCAAAAACTCAAGCGGCAGATCCTCAAGAGGAATTAGACAAGATTGAGGTTGTAGATGCGGGTATAGAGGTGTTTCGCACTTATGGTGGGGTGTATGTTAGTGCATATATGGCTGTGCAAAACAATAGTAGTATTAACATATCTTTTTCTGACATGAGATTTGAGTACGTTGATGATGACGGAAAGCTGTTGTCTTTGGATGATATGGTGAATTGTATCCCTGAAGCAATCAAACCTGGTCAAGTAGGCTACATTTACTCATATTACCATGATATAGATAACGTTGATTTATCAAACGGTTTCACTTTTCAACCAGATGGAACGGTGCAGCAGGCGAGCAATTTCTATGAAATTGATGTGAGTGATGCAACCTTTACCGTTGATTCGCTATGGGGCATTAATGTTATAGGACGAGGCACAAATAACACAAATAAAGATCATTATCTCGCAGAACCCGGGGCAATATTCTACGACAAAAACGGAAATGTTATGGGATTTTGCTATGGAATTGAATCTTTCGAGGCAGGCCAGACCAAAGCATTTGAAATACAAGGGAATCTATTGTCTGAGGAATTTGATCCAAAGGATGTTAGTACTGTAAAAGTCTATATTCAGGGTGATGATTGGTACTAACCGAGGTTAATCATGTTTTGACCAAGGATGGAATGTTGAATCCAAGTATGGACGGGACATGAATAAGATGAGAACCTCAGTGCTCACTGTCCTGCCGACAGAGAATTCCATCAGTTTTACAGAGGCGAAGTTTACGCAAGTATGTCGCCAATTATTTCCTCAGCAGCTGAACCTGGCGAGTATGTCAGAAGATGTGGTCTGTGATATGCATAATAATCAGGTGCTTTATGATATGTATATTGGTGAAAGGGTTGCAATTATTGGAGGAGAAGATTTATGGTCGTTGGTTTTGTGATCTGGAGTGTGGTCTGTCTGATCCTTTTGGGAATTGGCATCTGGGATTACAACGCGAAGGATCCTGTGAGTTTTTGGACCGGATCAATGGCGCCGGAAGTCAAGGATGTGAAGAAGTACAACCATGCGGTAGGCATCCTTTGGATCGTGTATGCCATCATTTTCGAGGCATTGGGAATTCCCCTGCTCTTCCTGGAACAGAATTCCGCCGGATTTGTTCCCATGATGTTTGGCGCCATCGCAGCTAGCATCGGATTGATGGTGGCCTATGTCTTTGTCGAGAAAAAGTGGAAGAAGTAACCCATGAAGAAAGAAGAGAAAACAAATGTCTGCCGCGTGCTGGACGCGAAGAAGATCAGCTATGAACTGCACACCTACGAGCCGGATGCGACCCTGACCGGTGAAGAGATCGCCGGGATCCTGGGGGAGGATGTCACAAAGGTGTTCAAAACACTGGTCACCCAGGGCAAGAGCGGTGGATACTATGTTTTTGTAGTGCCCGTGGCGGAGGAACTGGACCTGAAGAAGGCAGCCAGGGCCTGTGGCGAGAAAGCTGTGGCTATGATCAAACAGAAGGAACTCCTGCCTCTGACGGGCTACGTTCATGGCGGCTGCTCTCCCGTAGGGATGAAGAAGCAGTTCCCCACCTTCATTCATGAGACGGCGGCTGGGTTCGACCGGATCTTCGTCAGTGCCGGAAAGGTCGGGTACCAGATCGAAGTTGCACCCGGAGAGTTGATGGGGGTGGTAAACTGCAAGACCGCAGATATCATAGTATAAGGTTGTATTTCACAAAGGGGAGATCATGGACAAGAACAAAGAACAGATTGAAATCAATGAGACACACCTCGGATTCATTCAAAATACTATTGATCGGATGGGGCAGAATTCCTTTCATGCCAAAGAGTGGTGCGTAACGGTCATTTCTGCGTTGGTGGCGTTTTATCTGACTCAGGATGCAGTCCCGGTACGGTCAGTTGTCGCTGTCCTTGCGGGAGTAGTTGCTGTGTTGTTTGCTTTAGTAGATGCCTATTATCTTCACCTGGAACGTGGTTATCGGTATCTGTATAAAGTCGCAGCACAGCTGGAGAAAGACGATTCTGTTCGCCCCTATTCCATGAGTCGTCCACGGAAATATAAGGGATTCAAGCCTTTCATGAAAGCACTGTTTTCATTGTCCACAGGATTGTTTTACCTGGTAATCCTGGTGGGTGTAATATGCTTGTATGTGCTGATCTGATAAATATCTGTTTGTTTTGTGTTTGCTGATAAGGGACATAACGATAGGTATGTGTGCAGGCTAACGAAAGGGAAAAGCAGCAAGGAATGGGATTGTTTCGAAGCAGAGAAGAGAAAGATCTGGATGCCATCATTCAGCGTCTGAAGATGAATATGTCCAACAACTACAAGGACAATGCCCAGAGTAACTTGAAGGAGTTGGAAGCGGCGATCGAGGATTTCCGCTCGAATGGCACAATGAAAGAAGCAACCCTTCGCCGGTATGACACCATTGTCGGTGAGTACAAGGAGAAGATGAAGGGATACAGCCACAAGGACCAGAAGCCGTATTGGCATTGATCAGGAAGGACAAAGGAGAAGACATGAAGCGTTTGGTGGTGTTCTATTCGTTATCCGGGAATACAGAGGAAGCGGCGCAGAAGATTGCAGAAAAGCTCGGAGCAGATCTCTTAAAGCTGGATACCGTGAAGGCCATGCCCAAGAGTTTTGCAGCCCAGATCTTTGTAGGGGGCGGTCAGGTGGCCTTCAATTATGTTCCGAAGCTGAAACCTTTCGATAAGAATCCCGAGGATTATGATGAGATCATCCTCGGGTCACCAATTTGGAACAGCAAAGGAGTCCCTGCCATTAACGCGTTTCTGAAGGATGAGAAAGCAGCGGAAAAGGTAACATCCCTCTTCTTCAGCAGTGGTGGTGGAGAAGTGGAGAAGGGTCTGGAGGCTATTACGAAGCTTCTTCCCAACTTGAAGAACACTGTCTCTTTGTTGGATCGCAAGCATGTGGACAGTAAGGATAACGATGCAAAGATCGAGGAATTCTGTAAGAAGTTTAAATAAGGAATGATCAGGTAATGGTAAAGAAGATTGTCAGAGATCCATTCTTTCTTCAACAGAAGTCAGAACTCGCAACAGAGGCTGACAAGCAGGTAGTGACAGATCTTTTGGATACACTGGGAGAGAATCGTGAACGATGTGTCGGCATGGCTGCCAACATGATCGGCGTGAAGAAGCGGATCATTGTGGTGGCAGCAGGCCCCTTCGCTTTTCCCATGATCAATCCGGTGATCACAAAGAAAAGCGGCAAATATACTACCGAGGAGAGTTGCCTGTCGTTGGACGGTGTCCGTCCCTGCACCCGATACAAAGAAATCGAAGTGGACTATTTGGACCGTGAATTCAAACCACAGCATGCCAAATACTCAGGTTTTACTGCTCAGATCATCCAACATGAGATCGACCACTTTGAAGGGATATTGATCTGAAACCATCAGGAGGTATCAAATGCCCCATGTAGAGATCCATTGTTTTGAAGGCCGTACCGATGAGCAAAAGACGCTCTGTGCAGAGAAGATCGCGGAGGTCATCGCAGAGACCTTGGGATGTAAAACCTCCAGTGTCTCCGTAGCCATCAAGGATGTAGCAGAACAGGACTGGAAGGAAAAAGTCTGGGACAAGGCTATCGTCCCGGATGAGGAGTATCTGTACAAGAAGCCGGGATATACCTGCGAGTAGTGAAAAAGAGGAGGGAGATATCATGAAGTTTGAAAATGTACTGGCAAAGGTTCGGAAAATGGCAGAGGCAGCGGATGTTTCCGGTGTGGATTTTCTGGCGGTTCAGATCAATCTGACGGATTGCGATCCCGGCGTGTTTTACGTCGAGGTAAAGGATCATCAGGTTCATGTGGAACCCTATGATTATCATGACAGAAATTGCGCCATTACCATGAAATCTGATGATTTTAACAAACTGATCAGCGGAAAACTGGATCCGGTGGCGGCCTTCACGATTGGCAAATTGAAGGTGGACGGAGATGTGGGAAAGGCGCTGGAATTCTCCAAGCTATTGAAGTAAAACGAGGAGTTCATAGTAGAACCATGGAATTATACAAAGGTAGACCAAAAACCGAAGAGGGGCGGCAGCCTCGGGAGATCCGGACCTATGACTTCCTGGATTCTCTGGGGATCGAGTATGATCGGGTGGATCATCCGGAGGCCAAGACCATGGAAGCCTGCGAGGAGATCGATGGGATCCTGGGAGTGGTCATGTGCAAGAACCTGTTCCTGTGCAATCGGCAGAAGACAAACTTCTACCTGCTGATGATGCCCGGGGATAAGAAGTTCAAGACAAAGGAACTATCCGCGCAGATAAACTCGGCGCGGCTTTCCTTTGCCGAGGGCGAAGATATGGTAGAGTACCTGGATATCGAGCCGGGATCCCTCAGCGTGATGGGGCTCATGAACGACCGGGACCATGCAGTGCGCCTTCTGATCGATGAGGATGTACTGGCTTCGGAGTATGTGGGATGCCATCCTTGCCGCTGCACGTCCAGTTTGAAATTGAAGACTTCCGATCTGATCCGGAAGTTTCTTCCTGCCACCGGCCATGAATACCAGGCTGTACATTTAGTGGGTGAGGATTAAGGAGTTTGCCCTGTGTAAAGTTAGAGTGCAAATGCATCACGGGGAAGACCGGGACTATTATTTCCGTGACTGCAAGTTTGACGTGACCGATTACTAAAGAAAAGCACCCGAATCTCGCGAGAGGTTCGAGTGCTTTTTTGATCAGTCGGTAAAGAGCTGTACCCAGTAATATCCGTAGGGTGAGTCGGCGGAGTACACAATGCCCACGCCGATGTGATTGAAACTACCGTTCAGGATATTGGCCCTGTGGCCTTCGGAGTTCATCCAGGCATCCATGACGTAGGAGGGAGAATGCTGGCCGGCGGCGATGTTTTCGCCGGCGTAGCCGTAGGAGACTCCGTATTCGTCGAAGATGGTGAAGCAGGAACTTCCGTTAGGTCTGGAGTGGGAGAAGAGAGAGATGATCTCATTCGCCCGGGCCTGTGCCGCCGAGTTCAGTTCGGAGGTGGCGGTAACACTGCCTAGCCCGGCATTGGCACGCTCGGAGTTCACCAGGCTCACCACCTGGGAGGCATAGCCGGAGGTGTCGGGTGCCGCGGGGACGTAGTCGATCCAGTAACCGCCGTAAGAGATGTCGTCACTGTCGGAAGAGGAACTACCGGTGTCGGAAGAACCGGTATCTGCAGAACCACCACCGGAGTTGCCACCGCCGGAGTTGCTGCTGCCGGAATTTCCGCTGTTTCCGGATCCGTTGTTCCCGTTGTTTGCGTTTTGCTGCTGTTTCTGCTGTTCTTTCTTCTTGGCTTTCTCAGCCGCCTTTGCTGCCTTGGCAGCTTCCTCATCCCGGATCTTGGCCTGGGTGACATAGAGATTCAGCAGCTGAACTCCGGTCTCATCTACGGCAGGGACTTCTTCCGCCGTGTACTCTTCGAAGGCATAAGTCTTTACTTCCAGAGTGGAAGTATGTGCGCTTTCCTCCTCTGCATCACGCACAGAGCTCAGTTCCACGGGAGTGGTGTCTACTTCCCGGTACACACTGCAGGAACTGAGGATCATCGCACAGGGAAGCAGCGCAAGGATCAGTTTCTTTCTCATTGCCGGATGCCCCCTTCCGCAGCGGTGGTGTCATTGGCTGCCTTTTTCTCCAGATACTCATTCTGGATGGCTGCCATCTTCTCGTAGAGGGAGATGAGGTTGTCCCGCTCCTTCTCCGTGTATTTTTCTTTGTTCAGATAGGTGGTGAGCTCCTCATAGAGCTCCTCGTACTCCTGGTTGTTGGCCCGGAGATAGGACACCATCTCGTTGTAGGCTTTCGCTTCTTCCTCGGCAGCCTTAACTTCCTCGGTCAGAGCTGCCACACGGGCTTCCTCCGCCTTCAGGGCTTCTTCCACCTGGGCATTGTGATCTGCGATGGTCTTCTCGCTGTTTTCCAGATTCTTCTGAAGTACGGCATAATCTGCCTTCAGCTGTTCCAGCTCCTCGGCTGCACCCTCCCGCTCAGCCAGAAGAGCATCGTACTTTGCGGACAGCTCAGCGTAAGCGGACTCGTAATATGCATTCAGTTCGGCGACTTTCTGCTCCTGTGCTTTCAGGAAAGTTTCATTATACCAGTACCCGAAGCCCACGGCGCCGCCCAACAGAAGCGCCAACAGAACAGTCAGGACTACAAATACCTTCGATTTCATGATGATTTCCCCCACGGCAATATTTACTACGATTATAACAGAAAGCACCCCGAATTCAATGGAATCGGACACATTGGCAGCCCTTTTAAGCCAGGCTGAAATTTGTGTTATAATTGGAAATGGTGACCCTTCGAGGAGCCCCGGATGCTCCTCTGAACGGAAAGGAACAGAATCAATGAACAAACAGCAGGAGCGCACGAGTGCCCCGAAGGGGGGGAGGATCGTCTTCCTCATCCTTCTGGCCATCGCAGCAATCAGCAGCATCCCGGTCTTTACGGGGTACTGTATTGACGGACATGATCTTTATTTTCACGTCATCCGCATCGAAGGTCTGGCGGAGGGGCTTCGGAGCGGACAATTTCCGGTTCGCCTGAACCCTACATTTCTGAATGGATACGGATATCCCAACCCCATCTTTTATGGGGAGATCCTCATGTACCCCGCGGCTGTGCTGCGGCTTCTGGGGGTGGGGTTAAGCAGCTGCTATCTCTTCTATGTGGTATGCATCAATCTGCTGACGACATTTGGGTCATATTACTCTTTTCATGGGATCTGGAGAGAGCGGAGCCTGGCAGTAGGCTGCACTCTGCTCTATGTTCTGGCCCCCTATCGCCTGGTGGATCTCTATCTCCGTGAAGCCGGCGGCGAGTACGCCGCTCTGGCATTCCTGCCCCTGGTGCTCTACGGAATGTATCGGATCTACACCGAGGATTTCGCGGAGGAGAGGAGCAAGTGGTGCTTCCTGCCTCTGACCATCGGTCTCAGCGGTATCGTCCAGACCCATGTTCTGACCGGAGAGATCACTGGGGGAGTCATCTTCGTGGTCTGCATCATTCTCTTCCGGAAAACCTTCCAAAAGAAGCGATTCTTCGCCCTTCTGAAGGCAGCCCTGGCCACAGTGCTGTTCAATCTGTGGTTCCTGGTGCCCTTCGCGGACTATATGCTGACCCAGGACATCTGGGTCTTCCATCGGTCCATGACGGTAAAGATCCAGGCCACCGGCGCATACCCCACCCAGCTCTTTGCATTGTTCCTCAAGTACGCCTTGGATCAGGGAGGACCGGAAGTGGCAGTGGCCGACGAGATGCCTCTTCCTCTGGGACTGCCCCTGGGGCTGGGACTGCTGCTCTTTGCGGTGATGTTCTTTGTGTTGCGGGAAAAGCGGGTGGAGAAATCTCGGGGCGGCCTCATTTTCCTGGGGGCGGTGCTGGCCGTCTGGATGTCTTCCATCTATTTCCCCTGGGACGGACTCAGCTCCCTGAACTCCGTCTTTGCAAAGCTGATCTCTTCTCTCCAGTTCGCCTGGAGAATGCTGGCTCCTGCCACGGTTCTGGCGGTGGCCTGCACCGGATTCGGACTCCTGCTCCTTCGGGAGAAAGGGGGTCAGCGGATCGCGGTAGGCGTAATGACGGTCCTGGCAGTGCTGACCGTGGCGGTGGCCGTGCATTTCATGTGGCAATGCCTGGAGGAGCAGCCTCCCATTCGGTGGGAGTCCGCGGAGGATCTGCCGGTGGATACGGTATACGCCGCCAGCAGTGCAGAATATGTCCTCAGCAATTACAACCGGGAGGTTCTGATGACCTGCTCGGAGCCTCGGCTTTCCGATGGCATCACCCTCACGGATTACAGTAAGGAAGGGCTGGACATCACCTGTACGGTGAGCGCTTCGGCAGATGGCTGCATGTTCCTGCCTTTGCTGAATTACAAAGGCTACGAACTGACCTCCGAGGATGGCGCGCTGGATTCCGGCGCGCTGGCAGAAGGAGACGGAGCGACGGTCCGGGTGAACATCCCTGCCGGGTACAATGGGACCATCCACGTCCGCTACGCCGGAATGTGGTACTGGCATCTTGCAGAGGTGGTCTCGGGGCTCAGCGTCTTGGGGTTGATCCTTTTGCGGGTGTGGTACAGACGGAAAGACCGAAAGTAATTAATGGAAGAAAACCAGGCCGAGGAGGCCTGAGATCCGCCGAGGCGGAAATATATCATTTGGGGGATTTATTTCATGGGACGTTTGATCTATGTCAGAGCCGATGCTTCCCGGGACGGCAACGGAAGCAGGGAGATGCCCTACCGGCATATCAATGATGCCGCTCAGGTGGCCAAGGCCGGGGACGAGGTGATCGTGGCGCCGGGCATCTACCGCGAGGCAGTGCGGCCGAAGAATGCGGGAACCGAGGAGGCGCGGATCACTTACCGGTCCGAGAAGCCTCTGGGTGCAGTCATTACCGGAGCGGAAGTGCTGACAGGTTGGAAGAAAGTAAAGGGGACCCTTTGGACCGCGCGAGTGGCCAACAGCATCTTCGGAGACTACAATCCCTACACCACCATGGTCTGCGGGGACTGGTATTTCGCCCCGCCGGTGCGCCACACAGGTGCGGTGTTCCTGAACGATCGGATGATGTACGAGACCGTGACCCTGGAAGAGTGTAAAAAAGGGGAGCCGGATCCCTTCGCCTGGACTCCGGAGGAGTCCCGCTATAAATGGTACACGGAGCAGGAGGGGGAGGAGACGGTGCTCTACGCCAACTTCCGCGACCTGGATCCCAACACCCAGAAGGTGGAGATTGCAGTGCGTCGGAACTGCTTCATGCCGGACAAGAACGGCGTGAACTACATTACCGTCAGTGGCTTCGACATTAACAAGGCTGCCACCACCTGGGCGCCTCCGGCAGCTTATCAGGACGGTATGATCGGCCCCCACTGGAGCAAGGGCTGGATCATCGAGGATTGCGAGATCAGCAACAGCAAGTGCTGCGGTATCTCTCTGGGAAAATACCTGGATCCCGAGAATGACATGTACTTCACCCATCGGCATGTGAAGAGCCCCACTCAGATGGAGCGGGATGCAGTATGCCGGGGCCAATACCACGGTTGGCTGAAGGAGCGCATCGGCCACCACATTGTCCGTCGCTGTAATGTCCACCATTGCGAGCAGACCGGTATCGTGGGC
>JAEEGL013178584.1_pt1 | contig 14947 bp, 7 predicted proteins | sample 9134231 | NCBI WGS metagenome assembly JAEEGL01 (sample SAMN16246548, study PRJNA631951) | gut metagenome | biome: gut microbiome; feature: rumen; material: fiber-attached | host: Bos | place: Iran: Karaj | collected 2018-10
CATAAGACGGAAGTTGCCATCAGGTGGATCGATTCCGAGGAGATTACCCCGGACAACGTGGAGGAATACCTTCATGATGCGGACGGTATTTTGGTTCCGGGAGGATTCGGAACCAGAGGAATTGAGGGCAAGATCGAGGCTGTGAAATTCGCAAGGACGAAAAACATTCCGTTCCTCGGAATATGTCTGGGAATGCAGCTTTCCATAATAGAGTTTGCAAGAGATGTTTTGGGACTTAAGGATGCTTCGAGCGTTGAATTCGATGCGGATACTAAAAATCCGGTGATACATCTCATGCCGGATCAGGAAAATGTGGAAAACATAGGAGGAACCTTAAGACTCGGTTCATATCCCTGTGTTTTGAAAAAAGATACCAAAGCATACGGTCTGTACGGAACGGAAAACATATCCGAGCGTCACAGACACAGATACGAGGTTAACAACGATTACAGAGAAGCCTTCGAGTTGAATGGCATGATGCTTTCCGGATTGTCACCGGACGGCAGGATAGTAGAGATGATCGAACTTAAGGAACATCCGTATTTTGTGGCAACACAGGGACATCCGGAATTCAAATCAAGACCGGACGAACCGCACCCGTTATTTAAGGGACTTGTGGGCGCAGCCATAGAGTACAGGGGATGAATTGTTTATATCTAAAGGGAGATGAAGACATGGAACAGAATAAAGGTTTATATGAAAGTTCATTTGAACATGATAACTGCGGTATAGGTGCCATTGTAAACATAAAAGGAAAAAAGAGTCACAAGGTTGTTGATGACGCCTTAAAGATCGTGGAAAATTTGGAGCACCGCGCAGGAAAAGATGCTAAGGGGGAGACGGGAGACGGTGTCGGCATTCTGACACAGATCCCGCACAAGTTCTTTTCTAAACTCTGCGCCAAAGAAGGCATCAGGATCGGAAGAGAGAGAGAATATGCCGTAGGTATGTTTTTCTTTCCGCAGAATGAGTTGAAAAAGAGCCAGGCCATGAAGATGTTCGAGGTTATCGTGGACAAGGAAGGCCTCAAATTCCTGGGCTGGAGAAAGGTAGTGACCTATCCGGAAGTACTGGGACAGAAAGCTATCGACAGCATGCCGGAGATATATCAGGGTTTTGTGGAAAGACCGGCGTCAGCCAAGACAGATCTTGAATTTGACAGAAAGCTTTATATTATAAGACGTGTATTCGAGCAGAGCAACGCACTGACATATGTTCCGTCTCTGTCATGCCGTACGATAGTGTACAAGGGTATGTTTTTGGTGGGACAGCTCCGTACGTTCTTTGCGGATCTGCAGGACAAGAGTTTTGAGTCTGCCATTGCGATGGTTCACTCAAGATTCTCAACCAATACAAATCCCAGCTGGGAGAGAGCACATCCCAACAGGATGCTGGTACATAACGGTGAGATCAACACCATAAAAGGAAATGCGGACAACATGCTGGCCAGAGAGGAGACCATGTTTACGGATCGCTTCTCGTCAGAGGATATGACCAAGGTTCTGCCGGTTATATCACAGTCGGGTTCCGACTCTGCGATGTTAGACAACACGCTGGAGTTTTTGACCATGGCAGGTATGGATCTGCCGCTTGCCGCAAGCATCCTTATTCCCGAACCCTGGGCACACAATGATACGATTTCCCAGGAAGAGCGTGATTTTTACCAGTATTACGCTACCATGATGGAGCCCTGGGACGGACCGGCTTCGATCCTGTTCTCGGACGGCGATGTGATGGGTGCGATACTGGATCGTAACGGTTTAAGACCGTCAAGATACTATGTAACGGATGACGACAGACTGATCTTAAGTTCCGAGGTTGGCGTTCTGGCGGTTGACGAAGCCCATATTCTGAAAAAAGAGAGACTTCATCCCGGAAAGATGCTGTTAGTAGATACAAAAGAAGGCCGCATCATATCCGATGAGGAACTCAAGGAGCGCTATTCGCACAAGGAGCCTTACGGCGAGTGGCTTGACAGCAATCTGATAGCACTTGCGGATCTTAAGATCCCGAACCATAAGACTGTGTCTTACGATAATACGGAACTCCACAAACTGCTGCGCTCGTTCGGTTACTCTTATGAAGAGTACATGGAGGAGATATCCAACATGGCTCTTACCGGAAATGAACTTATCGGCGCAATGGGCGTTGACACTCCGCTTGCTGTTCTGTCGGGACAGTATCAGCCGCTGTTTAACTATTTCAAGCAGCTGTTTGCGCAGGTTACAAACCCGCCTATCGATTCGATCCGTGAGAAGATCGTTACTTCTACCACGGTATATGTTGGTAAAAACGGAAACCTTCTGTCAGAGAAACCCGAGAACTGCAACATGGTAAAGATAGAGAATCCGATCCTGTCCGATCTGGATCTCATGAAGATATCTTCCATGAACAAGCCGGGATTCAAGGTTTCAAAGGTTTCGATACTATACTATAAGAGCACACCCATAAGCCGGGTTCTGGACCAGCTTTTTGTGCAGGTGGACAAAGCGTACAGCGCCGGTACGAACATCCTTATCCTTTCGGACAGAGGTGTTGACGAAAACCATGTTGCTATCCCGTCATTGCTTGCAGTAGCTGCAGTTCATAAGCATCTGGTACAGACGAAGAGATGCACGGCAATGTCCATTATACTGGAGTCCGGAGAACCCAGAGCGGTTCATCATTTTGCAACACTTCTGGGCTTCGGCGCAAGAGCGGTAAATCCGTATCTTGCTCATGCATCCATCGCAAGACTCATAGAAGACGGTCTTATAGACAAAGATTACTATGCTGCAGTGGAAGATTATGACAAAGCGGTTATCAGCGGTATCGTAAAGATCGCTTCAAAGATGGGTATCTCAACGATCCAGTCATACCAGGGCAGCAAGATGTTTGAAGCCATCGGTATCTCGCAGGATGTAATAGACAAATATTTCCCGGGCACGGTAAGCCCGATAGACGGCATTACGCTGGAAGATATCGCGGAAGCTACAGACAAGCAGCATTCAAAAGCATTTGATCCGCTGGGATTGCCGGTAAATCTTTCGGTTGAATCCGTCGGTAATCATAAGATGCGCTCACAGGGCGAGCTTCACAGATACAATCCGAGAACCATACATATGCTGCAGAAAGCAACACGTGACGGAAATTACGATGAGTTCAAGCAGTATACAGCCATGGTGGATGCTGAGGAGACAGGTTATATCAGAAGTCTTATGGACTTTGTTTACCCGGAGAAAGGGGTGCCGCTCGACGAGGTGGAGAGCGAGGAAAACATTGTAAAGAGATTTAAGACCGGTGCCATGTCATACGGTTCCATCTCAGAGGAAGCCCACGAAGCATTGGCGGTTGCCATGAACAGACTTCACGGCAAATCAAATTCCGGCGAGGGCGGCGAGTCCGATGAGAGACTTGAGTCAGCAGGAACGGCCGATGACAGGAGTTCGGCTATCAAGCAGGTGGCCAGCGGACGTTTCGGTGTTACAAGCCGTTACCTCTGCAGCGCAAAAGAGATCCAGATCAAGATGGCACAGGGCGCAAAGCCCGGCGAGGGCGGACATCTTCCCGCAAAGAAGGTTTATCCGTGGATCGCAAAGACAAGGCATTCAACTCCCGGTGTGAGCCTTATTTCTCCGCCGCCGCATCATGATATTTATTCGATCGAGGATCTTGCACAGCTTATATATGATCTTAAGAATGCAAATAAAAAAGCACGTATTTCGGTAAAACTCGTATCCGAGGCCGGTGTTGGAACCGTTGCGGCAGGTGTTGCCAAGGCAGGAGCACAGGTTGTGCTGATATCCGGTTATGACGGCGGTACGGGTGCCGCTCCGCTTTCATCTATACATAACGCAGGTCTTCCCTGGGAGCTCGGACTTGCCGAGACACATCAGACACTGATACAGAATGGTCTGAGACAGCGCGTTGTCATAGAGACGGACGGAAAACTTATGTCAGGAAGAGACGTTGCGATCGCAGCGATTTTGGGTGCTGAGGAGTATGGTTTTGCGACAGCTCCGCTTGTTACACTGGGTTGCGTAATGATGAGAGTATGTAATCTCGACACCTGTCCCATGGGTGTTGCAACCCAGAATCCGGAGCTCCGTAAGAGGTTCATCGGAAAGCCCGAGTACGTTGAGAACTTCATGATCTTTATCGCGAGGGAACTCAGGGAGTACATGGCAAAACTTGGAGTACGCACAATAGACGAACTGGTGGGACGCACCGATCTCTTAAAGAAAAAAGAAGATCTTACGGGAGCTGCAGGGCGCATAGATCTGGACAGGATCCTGATGCACACACCGTCTGAAAACAAAACCTTTAACCCGGCCGATATCTACGATTTCAAGCTTGAAACAACAAAGGATGAGGCAGCCCTGTTAAAGGATAAGAAGATAAAGAAAGCCATAGAATCCGGAACGAAGACTGTGTTTGATATCGATGTCACCAACACAGACAGAACATTCGGAACGCTTCTTGGTTCAGCCATAACAAGCGCACACAGCGAGGGTCTTAATGAGGACACTGTTACGCTGAAATGTAAGGGCGCTGCGGGACAGAGCTTTGGCGCATTCATACCGAAGGGTCTTTCCATCGAGCTAACAGGTGACGCCAATGACTATCTCGGCAAGGGACTTTCAGGCGGCAAGATCATAGTGAAAGCTCCGGCAGAAGCAGGCTATGAGGCAGAGGATAACATTATAGCCGGTAATGTGGCGCTCTACGGTGCTACAAGCGGAGAGGCTTATATAGCAGGTATGGCAGGCGAGCGTTTCTGTGTCAGAAACTCAGGCGCTTATGCTGTGGTTGAAGGTGTCGGCGAGCACGGCTGCGAGTACATGACAGGCGGACGTGCGGTCATCATAGGACCCACAGGCAAGAACTTTGCCGCAGGTATGAGTGGCGGAATAGCCTATGTTTACGATGAGAACAACAGACTCTACCGCAACCTCAACAAAGAACTGGTGCTCATGGAGAAGGTAGATACCAAGACCGACTGTGAGGAACTTCGCACTATGCTGGAGAAGCATGTAAAATACACCGGCTCTCTGAAAGCGAAAAAGATACTGGAGAACTTTGAGGAAAATCTTCCCAAATTCAAGAAGATCATCCCGGAAGATTACAAAAAGCTCATCGCAACCACCAGAGTTTTGGAGGAAGGCGGCATGAGCCGTGAGGAAGCTCAGATCGAGGCATTTTACACTTGTACACAATCCAAGTGATATAAGGAGGGATTAGATAAGATGGGCAAAGCAACAGGTTTTTTGGAATATGAGCGTGCTGACGGCAAAGTGATACCTGCCGCAGAGCGCATGCATGATTTTGAGGAGTTTCATAAAAGGCTTTCACTTGAGGAGCAGCGCATACAGGGAGCAAGATGTATGGCCTGCGGAGTTCCGTTCTGTCAGGCCGGCGCTATGATAGCGGGTATGGCCAGCGGCTGTCCGCTGCACAATCTTGTGCCCGAGACAAACGATCTTGTTTTCCACGGCAATTTCGAGGCGGCTTACAACAGGCTTTCCATAACACACGGTCTTCCGGAGTTCACTTCGAGAGTATGTCCGGCACTGTGTGAGAATGCCTGCACCTGCGGACTTGGCGGGGCGCCGGTTTCCACAAAAGAAAACGAGAAAGCCATTATAGAGTATGCTTTTGAGCACGGACTTGTAAAAGAGGAGGCACCGAAGAATAGAACCGGCAAAAAGGTTGCTGTCATCGGCAGCGGCCCGTCGGGACTTGCTGCAGCACAGCTTTTGAACAGAAGAGGACACAGCGTCACCGTTTTCGAGAGGAGCGACCGTGTCGGCGGCCTGCTCAGATACGGCATTCCCAACATGAAACTCGACAAGCGCGTGATCGACAGACGCATAAAGCTCATGGAGGCAGCGGGCATTACCTTTAAGTGCAATGTAAATGTGGGTGTCGACGTAAAGGGCGAGGATCTGTTAAAGGAATTCGACAGAGTCATCCTTTGCTGTGGAGCGTCAAACCCCAGAGATATAAAGGCAGAGGGCAGAGATGCCACAGGCATCATGTTTGCCGTTGATTTCCTGAAAGAAGTCAGCAAAGCATTGATGGATCTGGATTATGATTCCGATGATCTGATAGAGAACGGAAAGTTCAGCTTTAAGAACCTTAAGAAAAAGCATGTTATCGTCATTGGCGGCGGAGATACCGGAAATGACTGCGTCGGAACGAGCATCCGTCTCGGGGCTGCTTCCGTAACCCAGCTTGAGATGATGCCGAAGCCGTCTGAGGAGAGGCTTCCGTCGAACCCATGGCCGGAGTGGCCCCGTATCTTAAAGACCGATTACGGTCAGGAAGAGGCCATCGAAAAATTCGGAAATGACCCCAGAGTATATCAGACCACGGTCAAAGAGTTTATAAAGGACAAAAAGGGTGCATTAAAGGGTGTGCGCACCATTGAGCTTAAGCCCGAAAAAGATAAGAAGACCGGCAGGATGAACATGGTGCCGGTGGAGGGCACGGAGAAGGAACTGAAGGCAGATCTTGTGCTTATCGCAGCCGGATTCTTGGGATCCGAAGAGTATGTCAGAAAGACCTTTGATGTGGAGTGTGACGGACGTACCAACGTGAAGACCGAACCCGGAAAATTTGCTACCACAACAGATAGAGTATTCTGTGCCGGAGACATGCACAGAGGCCAGTCCCTTGTGGTATGGGCCATAGCCGAAGGTCGCCAGGTCGCCAAAGCGGTGGACGAGTCACTTATGGGATATTCGAACTTGTAAAGAAACGTTCATTCATAGAAACAACGGCTTTTCATATTTGAAAAGCCGTTGTGTTGTGTTATTATGAAAATACCAGGGTCAAAAGTCATGATCCGAATCAAGCTTGCTTGAATGAGGATCGTGACTCGTGGGTATTTAAAAATATAAGGGAAGCGAAAATCAGAATCAGGAGGACAATATGACAGAACAGGATATCATGAACATAATAGAAGAAGAGGATGTTGAATTCATCCGCTTGCAGTATACCGATATTTTCGGAAGCTTAAAGAATATGGCTGTAACACCGGGACAGATGGACAAGGTCTTTTCCGACAGATATTCATTTGACGGTTCCGCATTATTCGGCGAGGACTATTATATGGAGGAGCGCCTTTACCTTCATCCGGACCTTGACAGCTTCACGATCCTGCCCTGGAGACCACAGCAGGGCAAGGTTGCAAAGATCGTCTGCGACGTTATCAGAGAGGATGGAACGGCATATGACTTAAGTCCCAGAACTATCCTGAAAAAGACTCTGCAGTCATTTGCTAAGGAGGGGTACAGCTTCAAAGCGGATCCGGAGTGCGAGTTCTTCCTCTTTCACACGGATGAGTTCGGCCTGCCCACCACTGTGACTCATGAGAAGGCGGGATATATGGATGTCGGTCCTTTGGATTTCGGCGAGAACGCAAGACGTGACATAGTGCTGATGCTGGAGGAACTGGGCTTTGATATCAAGGCATCATATCATGTGAACGCACCTGCGCAGCATGTTATAGAGTTCCATGATGCCGAGGCCATGAAGATGGCTGATGATATCCAGACGTTCCGTTTTGCCGTGCGCTCTGTAGCAAAAAGATTCGGATTGTACGCTACCTTTATGCCCAAGCCGAAGGAAGATGTGGCAGGCAGTGCGATGCATACCAATTTTTCGGTATATAAGAACGGAGTTAATATTTTCAAAAACGAGGAAGGCAAGGCGGCCGATGAAGCATTGTATTTTGCGGCAGGCCTTATGAAGCATGCCAAGGCCATATCAGCCATAGCGTGTCCCACGGTCAATTCATATAAGAGACTTGCGGCAGGTTTTCTGGCACCGCAGTTTATAGACTGTGCTTCTGACGGAGAGAAGAGCCTTGTCAGGATAAATGAGAGCATTTCCCACGTTAAAACCGAGTTCAGACTTCCGGACGGTTCATCCAACCCCTATACGCTGTTTGCATGCTGCATAGCTGCGGGACTTGACGGAGTGAAAAACAAGCTGAGCGTGGACATTAACGCGTTGCCGGATTCCAAAAAAGAGATGCTGCCGGACAACCTTCGCGAGGCAGTTGAGGCATTGAACGAAGATGAACTGATCAAAAATGTACTGGGACAGAAGTTTACGGAAATATATTCCCAGATCAAGATAAATGAGTGGAAGTCATTTATGTCAAGTGTGTCCGATTGGGAGATAAACAGATATCTCGGTCGGTTTTAAAAGTTTGTAAGGAGATTGGTTATTGGCTGTATTGTTATAACAATGCCCGGACATGCTGATGCCTTAAGACTTGGGAATATGATAAAAAGAAGCGGTATGTGGGAAGACATACAGATTTGCGAGCGTGGAGCTGAGACACTCGAGATGATGCACAATCAGGATGTTTCCCTTGTCATCTGCACAAAACGCTTCTCGGATATGGGGTTTGAAGAACTGGCGGATCTCGCACCGTCCACGGTCAATATACTGCTATTGACAAAGGATGTGGGACAGGGACCTTTTTACGGCAATGTGATGAAACTCTGTATGCCGTTTAAGGCAGAGGATCTTGTAAGTACTGTCAGAACTCTGATCCCGGAATACGGATATTCATATTCGAGACCGAAGAAACCCAAAAAGCCGCCGCGTTCGGACGCTGAAAAGAAACTCATCGATGATGCGAAGAGGCTGCTCATGGAAAGAAATGACATGACGGAGCCGGAGGCTTTCAGATATCTGCAGAAGACCAGCATGGATACGGGCCGCGGTATGACCGATACTGCGGAGATGATACTGCTGATGAGGCAGTAGACGGTTGACGACATTTCTATAGAAGTAACAAGAAATATAATTTTCCTCTTTATTTTTTTGGCGGACTGTGATAGAATGCTTCTTAATCGTGTGCACGTATGCCCAAAAAGGCATCGCCACGCCCGTTTGCACAGGTGCGCAGCGGGGTTTTAACACATTTAAGCTGAAAGGAGATCAGATATGAAACACATTAAGACACTTAAGACAAGAAAGCTTCAGAACACCGTAAAGAAGGGTGGTTGCGGCGAGTGCCAGACATCATGCCAGTCAGCATGCAAGACAAGCTGCACAGTCGGCAATCAGACCTGCGAGCAGTGCAAGTAATTTCAGGGTTTGAAGGTGTGTCATGATTCATCAGTATAAGATGGGCGGATATAATATCGTTTTGGATGTGAACAGTGGGGCGATACACGTCACCGATGATATCACATATGATATGATATCCATGTATGAGGACAAGCCTCTCGCTGAGATAAAGGAAATCCTTCTGAAGAAGTATACGCAGACTACCTCACAGGAATTGGATGAGATCGCATCCGAGCTTGAGGAGTTAAAGAGCACAGGGGATCTGTTCTCACCCGATGAATATGAAGGCTACATGATGGATTTTGAAAAACGTCCGACTGTAGTCAAAGCTTTATGCCTTCATATCGCGCATGACTGCAACCTTGCGTGCAAATACTGTTTTGCGGACGAGGGAGAATACGGCGATGCGGGACATAAGGGTCTCATGAGTTTTGAGGTGGGAAAGAAAGCGCTTGATTTCCTTATAGAGAATTCAGGCAGCAGGCGCAATCTGGAGGTTGACTTCTTCGGAGGCGAACCCACGCTGAACTTTGATGTGGTTAAGAAACTGGTTGAGTACGGAAGATCCAGGGAAGAGGAGACCGGAAAAAAATTCAGGTTTACTCTCACTACCAACGGTGTGAGACTGGATGATGAGATCAGTGAATTTGCCAACGCTCAGATGAGCAATGTGGTATTAAGCCTGGATGGACGTAAAGAGGTTAATGACCGTATGAGACCGTTCCCGGGAGGAAACGCGTCTGCTTACGACATCATAGTGCCGAAGTTCATCAAACTGGCAGAGTCGCGTAATCAGATGGATTACTATGTCAGAGGCACATTTACGCATCACAACCTTGATTTTTCGGAGGATGTGCTGCATATGGCAGACCTCGGGTTTAAGCAGATCTCTGTGGAACCCGTAGTAGCACCTGCGGATGCTGACTACGCTATTCAAAAGGAAGACTTGCCTAAACTTTTTGAGGAATATGAAAAGCTTGCCCTGGCTATGGAAGAGCGCAGGAAAAAGGGAGAGGGATTCAACTTCTTCCATTTCATGATAGATCTGACCGGCGGACCGTGCGTTGCAAAACGATTGAGCGGTTGCGGTTCGGGTACGGAATATCTTGCGGTGACACCATGGGGTGATCTTTATCCATGTCACCAGTTTGTCGGCAATAAGGACTTTTTGCTCGGCAATGTGGATGAAGGCATTGTAAGGACCGATATCACAGGCACGTTTAAGAAATGCAATGTATACGCAAAGCCTTCCTGCAGGGAATGTTTTGCGAGATTTTACTGCTCCGGCGGATGTGCGGCAAATTCCTATAATTTCAACGGGGATATCACATCGGTTTACGAGATCGGCTGCGAGCTGGAGAGAAAGCGCGTCGAGTGCGCGATCTTCCTGAAAGCGGCGCAGGACGAGAACTCAGAGCAGTAAATGTGTGACTATTCAGAATAGTTACCAAAAATTATATAAGTATTAAAAAGGATAAGGAAGGAACAAAGAAATGAAAAAAGGAAGAAGTGTAGTTATCCTGCTCTTCGTCGTACTCTGTATGGCAGGGCTGATATACTATTCATCTATCATCCTGAACCGGACGCAGGTTTCGCTGCAGAATGTTCACTCCGCTACGGAGATCGCAGAGGGAACTGCGGACACAGAAACAGAAGATACAGATGCAAAAAAAGGTATTACTTTAGGTCTTGACCTTGCGGGTGGTGCGTCTATCACTTATCAGATAGCAGATGAGGACGCAACTGCAGAGGAGATCTCGGATACTATCTACAAGCTTCAGAAGCGTGTGGAGACATACAGTACAGAGGCTTCGGTTTACAAGCAGGGCGAAGACAGGATCTCGGTAGAGATTCCCGGTGTTACGGATGCTGGCGTGATCTTAGCAGACCTCGGAACACCCGGTTCTTTGGAATTTACCGATCCCGATGGTAAGGTGTTCATGACAGGTGATGATGTCACCGACGCACAGGCTGCATCTTACAAGGATCAGACATATGGTACAACAGAGTACTGCGTAGAGTTAAAACTTTCGGATTCGGCAGCTCAGACTTTCGCAGAGATGACAGGTGATCATGTCGGCGAGAGACTTTCTATCATATATGACGGTGACGTTATATCTTCACCCACTGTACAGGAGCGTATCGGCGGCGGTTCATGCCAGATAACAGGTATGGAGAGCTTCGAGGCAGCTGAAAACCTTGCTTCCATGATCCGTATCGGTTCACTGTCACTTACTCTTAACGAGTTGGAGTCACAGATCGTCGGTGCACAGATGGGTAGTGAGGCTATCAAAACAGCTCTTACGGCAGCTCTCATCGGTCTTGCCTTCATCATGCTGTACCTCATCATCATGTACTGGGTTTCGGGTGTCGCAGCATCATTTGCGCTGGTTATCTACACAACTCTTACGGTTTCACTTATATATCTGTTTGACATTACACTTACACTGCCCGGTATCGCAGGTATCATCCTTGGTATCGGTATGGCGGTGGATGCCAACGTTATCATATTCGCCCGTATCAAAGAGGAGATTGCCGGAGGCAAGAGTATCTTCAATGCGATCCATGACGGTTTCCAGAAAGCGCTTTCAGCGATCCTGGACGGAAACATCACCACACTTATCGCAACCTTCGTTTTGATGTGGAGAGGTTCCGGTACTGTTAAGGGATTTGCTTATACCCTTATGATCAGTATCCTGGTGTCAATGTTTACGGCACTGTTTGTTTCAAGATATATAATGTATGCTCTCTACGGACTCGGCTTCAGGAGTGAGAAGTTCTACGGCCGTGCAAAAGAGAGAAAGACTCTGAACGTAATAAAGGGCAGGGCGGTATTCTACATTATATCAGTAGTAGTTATAGTTGCAGGTTTTGCAGGCATGGGCGTTCATTCTTCAATGGGAGAAAGAGCATTCAACTTCTCTCTTGAGTTTGTGGGCGGTACGACTACTACTATCGAGTTCTATGATGATTACACACTTACCGATATCGAGGAAAAGATGTATCCCGTTGTTGAGTCGGTTACAGGCGATAACGAAGTGTACGGTCAGCAGGTTACAGGCTCAAAGAGCATTATATTTAAGACAAGACTTCTCAATCAGGATGAGAGAGATGCTCTTATAAATGCATTTACCGATGCGGGCTTCTGGTTTGATGAGGAGACTGTTTCATCACAGTCTGTCGGCGCAACCGTAAGCTCGGAGATGACAAGAGATGCTATCGTAGCTGTTGTTATAGCGGTTATACTGATGCTGTTATACATCGCATTCAGATTTGCGGACTTTAAGTTTGCAACATCCGCTATCATGGCTTTGATCCATGATATCTTAGTGGTATTGACCTGCTACGCACTGCTGCGTATTTCGGTTGGTACTACATTCATCGCCGTTATGCTGACGATCCTCGGTTACTCGATAAACGATACTATCGTAACCTTCGACCGTATCCGTGAGAATCTTCACGGCAAGGCAAAGATTTCAAAGGATGAACTCACGGAGATTTCCAACAGATCGGTTACACAGACCATCTCACGTTCTATCAATACATCGGTTACCACATTTGTTATGGTGCTGTTGCTTTACGTATTGGGTGTAGCTTCTGTCAAGGATTTCGCACTGCCGCTTATGGTAGGTGTTGTTTCCGGTACATATTCTTCTATCTGTCTTGCAACACCGTTGTGGTATGAGCTGAAGAGCAGGATCGGAGTTAAGGCTGCTTCCGCAGGAAACGGCAAATCATCTAAATCAGGTAAGTCAAAGAAAAAATAACCGAAGTAAATACCACTTGGCTCTGTGAGTCGGGTGGTGTTTTTTAGAGGGAGGCGCAAAAGGCGGAGTAGTTGCGCCGGTTCATAGGATAAAAGGAGGGAAAAATATGTATTCAATCGAGGAACTTAGGGCAGTTGATCCCGCAGTGGCAGCGGAGATCGAGAACGAATTTAACAGACAGAACAGCCACATCGAGCTCATCGCATCAGAGAACTGGGTAAGCCATGCGGTAATGGCAGCGATGGGATCGGTGCTTACCAATAAATATGCAGAAGGCTATCCGGCACATCGTTATTACGGCGGATGCTCATGTGTCGATGTAGTGGAAGATCTCGCAAGAGACAGAGCAAAGGAACTTTTCGGAGCAGAGTATGTAAACGTTCAGCCGCATTCGGGCGCACAGGCCAACATGGCTGTACAGTTCGCTATATTGCAGCCGGGTGATACGGTTATGGGTATGAACCTTGACCACGGCGGACATCTGACACACGGTTCACCGGCAAACTTCTCCGGCAACTACTTCAACATCGTTCCTTACGGCGTAAATGATAACGGTGTTATCGATTATGACAATGTTTTGGCTATAGCAAAAGAGTGCAAGCCGAAGATGATCATCGCAGGAGCTTCAGCTTACGCACGTACCATAGATTTCAAGAAGTTCAGAGAGATCTGTGACGAGGTCGGAGCTGTTCTCTTTGTAGATATGGCACACATTGCAGGTCTTGTAGCAGCAGGCCTTCATCCGTCACCGATTCCTTATGCGGACGTTGTTACCACAACCACACATAAGACTCTCAGAGGACCGAGAGGCGGCATGATCCTGTGCGGAAAAGAGGAGACAGCCAAGAAGTACAACTTCAACAAAGCAGTATTCCCGGGCATCCAGGGTGGCCCGCTGATGCACGTTATCGCTGCAAAGGCAGTATGTTTTGAGGAGGCATTAAAGCCCGAATTCAAAGAGTATGCTCAGAACATCGTTGACAATGCTCAGGCACTGTGCAAGGGATTACAGAGCCGCGGCATCAAGATCGTCAGCGACGGAACAGACAACCACCTTATGCTGGTAGACCTTACACCGATGGATCTCACCGGAAAAGAGGTTGAAAAGCTTCTTGACGAGGCACATATCACAGCCAACAAGAACACTATCCCCAACGATCCCAAGAGCCCGTTCGTGACCAGCGGTATCCGTCTCGGAACACCTGCTGCAACAAGCCGTGGCTTAAAGGCAGATGATTTCGATCAGGTTGCAGAGGCTATCGCTATCGTTATCAAGGAAGGCGAGGCAGGCGTTGAGAAGGCCAGAGCTATCATCAAGACTCTGACAGACAAGTATCCGCTCGTATAAAAGATACAGGCAGGATTGCTGAGAAATCGTGCCGATACATATCATAAGTAGGAGGGTAAGATATGATAGACATTAAATTTTTACGCGAGAACCCCGATGTTGTCAGGGAAAACATAAAGAAAAAATTCCAGGAGCACAAGCTTCCGTTGGTTGACGAAGTCATAGATCTGGATGAGAAGAGCAGAGCTGCAAAGGCTGAGGCTGATGAACTCAGATCCAAGAAGAACAAGATCGCAAAAGAGATCGGTACGCTGATGGCTCAGGGCAAAAAAGAGGAGGCTGAGGCTGTAAAGGCTGAGGTCGGCCAGATCTCGAAACGCTTAAGCGAACTTGAGCCCCTTGAGAAAGAGTATTCGGATAAGGTTACCGAGATCATGATGAAGATACCGAACATCATAGATCCGTCGGTTCCGATAGGACCGGATGACAGCTGCAATGTTGAGATAGAAAGATTCGGTGAGCCGGTCACACCTGACTTCGAGATCCCGTATCACACAGATATCATGGAGCGTTTTGACGGTATCGATCTTGACGCTGCAGGACGTGTTGCAGGTAACGGATTCTATTATCTCTGCGGCGATATCGCAAGACTTCATTCCGCTGTTACAGCTTACGCAAGGGATTTCATGATCGGCAAGGGATTTACTTACTGCATACCTCCGTTCATGATCCGTTCAAACGTTGTTACCGGTGTTATGAGTTTTGAAGAGATGGATGCCATGATGTATAAGATCGAGGGCGAGGATCTCTATCTTATAGGTAC
>JAEEGL012508951.1_pt1 | contig 14946 bp, 13 predicted proteins | sample 9134231 | NCBI WGS metagenome assembly JAEEGL01 (sample SAMN16246548, study PRJNA631951) | gut metagenome | biome: gut microbiome; feature: rumen; material: fiber-attached | host: Bos | place: Iran: Karaj | collected 2018-10
TGGCTCAGCAGCATATGTTCCAGCAGAACCACCGATTCGCCGTGAATGCCCAGCCGGTCCGCAACCCGGTTCAGGTTCGTAATGCCCCGCACCAGGTGACCCAGCAGCTGCCCGTCCCGGGTGTAATCCGTCACATTGCCGGCCTGGTCACTCTTCAGCTCGTCGATCTTTCCCAGGTCGTGGATGATCACGCCTGCCAGCAGCAGATCCCGGTTCAGCCAGGGATAAACCTCCAGCATGGCTTTGGCCAGGCGCAGCATGTCGGAAGTGTGGTGCAGAAGTCCGCTGCGTTCCGCGTGGTGCATCCGCTGTGCCGCCGGGAACCAGTTCAGGTTTCCGCCGGCAGTTTCCAGCATGCCTTCCGTCAGCCGCCTCAGGTTCTCGCTTGTGAAGGAAGCAACCGTATCCCGGATTTCCTTCATCATGTCCTCCGGCTTCCGGGGCGCGCAGGGAACCAGCTGGCTCATATCCACCGGATCTTCCGGGGTGCTCTTCCGCCATTTTTCCACCCGCAGCTGCAGCCTTCCGTTGTATTCCTGGATGGTGCCGCGGACTTTCACAGCGCTTCCGGTTTCCGGTACTTCCTCCAGGGGATCCCAGTTCCAGATCTTGCAGTTGATCTCCCCCGTGCGATCGGTCAGGTTCATATCCACATAATCGTTTCCCTTGACGTCCTTCCGCTTATCCGCGGAGCGGACCAGCAGGAATCCCTCGTACCGCATATCCTTCTGCAACTGGCAAACGGTATAATTCTCCATTCAGTCTCCTTCTGACATTCTCTTTATTCCCGTCTGATCAGAACGGGGCGTCCGTGGCCGGGCCGGTATCCCTCGCCAGATTTGCGAAGGTGGTGTATTCGCTCAGCCAGGCCAGTTTCACTGTCCCCAGAGGGCCGTTTCTCTGTTTGGCGATAATCACTTCGCCGATGTTCCGGTCCTCCGTTTCCTTGTTGTAGTATTCCTCCCGGTGCAGGAACATGACCACGTCCGCGTCCTGCTCAATGGAACCGGAATCCCGCAGGTCGCTCAGCACCGGCCGTTTGTCCGTCCGGTCCTTGTTGGCGCGGCTGAGCTGCGCGCAGGCCACCACCGGGACCTTCAGGTCCAGGGCAATCGCCTTGAGCTGGCGGCTGATTTCGCTGACTTCCAGCTGGCGGTTTTCCACCCGGCCGTCTGCCCGCATCAGTCCCAGATAGTCCACAACAATCAGGTCCAGTCCCCGGTCCATCATCAGGCGCCGGCAGCGGGACCGCAGCTGGCTGGGCGTGATGCCCGCCGTATCGTCGATATACATGGGTGCGGCCGCCATGGGTGTCATGGATTTGGCCAGCTTCATCCAGTCCTCCGTGGAAACGGTTCCCTTCCGGACCCGCTGCATATCCACCCTGGCGTCGGAGCACAGCACACGCATGGCGATCTGCTCCCGAGGCATTTCGAGGGTGAATACCGCCACTTTTTTGCCCTGGTTCAGACTGGCATGCGCCGCAATGTTCATCGCGAAGGACGTCTTTCCCATGGAAGGACGGGCACCCAGCACGATCAGTTCGCCACTGTGCAGGCCGGTCAGGTAGTTGTCCAGGTCAATGAACCCGGTGGGCACGCCCGCGATGGCGCCCTTCAGCTTCGCCAGCTCCTCGATCTGGTCATAGGCCCGGATCACCACTTCACCCAGCGGCTGGAGGGCTTCCCCGTCCGCCCGGTTCATCACGATGTCAAAGATGGCCTTTTCCGCGGAAGCCAGCGTATCCTCCAGCGGCGTCTGCTGCCGGTAGCACTCGCCGGAGATTTCCCGGCAGGCACCGATCAGCTTCCGCAGGGTGCTCTTCTCCCGGACGATATCGATATATGCCTTGACGTTTGCGGAAGTCGGCACCGCGTTCAGGATCCGCATCAGGGCTGCGTCTCCGCCGATGCCCTCCAGCGTACCGCGCCGGACCAGTTCCGTATGCACGGTCACCAGGTCAATCGGCGTGTGGTTCCGGTTCAGCTCAGCCATCACCAGGAACAGTTCCCGGTGTTCCGGCAGATAGAAGTCCTCATCCTTCAGCAGTTCCATGGCCCGGAGCACGGCGGTGCTGTCCTGCAGCATTGCGCCCAGGACGCTGACCTCCGCCTCATTGCTGTGCGGCGGTACAACCCCGTTCAGATTCTGCTCCTGTTCCATATAACGACCTTCCACCAACAATTAATCCCAAAACCTTGATTTACTTCTTGATGGGCTGCACATCCAGCTTCATCTTCGTGGTGATTCCGGAATACAGCCATACGGAAATCTCGCGGATGCCGGTCTCACGGATCGGATCGCCGATATCGATCTTCCGCTTGTCCGCCTTGATCCCGTGCTGCTGCTCCAACGCTTCCGCCACTTCGGCGCTCGTCACGCTGCCGTACAGGCGGCCTTTGTCGCCGCATTTGACTTCCAGCACGATCACCTTGTTCTTCAGCAGCTCTGCCTTAGCCTGGGCTTCCGCCTTCAGCTCCGCTTCCCGCGCGTCCTGCGCGGCGCGCTTGCGCTCGATTTCCTTGAGCGTACCGGGTGTCGCTTCCGCCGCCAGCTTCTGGGGGAACAGGAAGTTCCTGGCATACCCGTCGCTGACAGTCAGGATATCATCCCGCTTGCCCATGTTCCGTACATCCTTCAGCAATACGACCTTCATTCCTGATCAGCCTCCTCTTTCGGACGCAGATGACGCGCGTCCCTGCGTTGATCTATCATTCCCATAATCATCGGAATCAGCGGCAGGATCACCGACAGCACCACGGACCAGATATTCCGGGCCGCGGAGCGGATTCCCATCCGCTTGCCCATCCACTGCATCCAGCAGATTCCCTGGATGATGAATGCTACGCGGAAAACCTCCGCGCACAGCCGTCCGAGATAGGCACCGATTCCATCCTTTGCCAGCAGGGCAACCACCCAGCCAATGCACAGGGCGAACACCGCCAGTCCCATCCTGCGGGGCATATACCACTGCTCCATGGGAGAAAACTCACCGCGTTCTCCCCGCTTCCGCCGCATCCAGTCCGGCAGCACCGTGCTCAGCAGCACGGTAATCGCCGTATGCAGCACCACCGCGCTGCACAGGGCGGACGGCAGGAGCTCCTCGATTGATACCCGCAGGCTGTAAAGCATCTGAACCCGCGTCTGCGCAGCGATCATCACGTTTCCCATCACGCGGACCGCCGGGATCAGCGCGTCCGTCCCCGACAGGCGGATGTAGCCTGCGCTGTAGGCGCGCAGCAGCAGATCCGTGCTGTTCGGGCTGTGGTCCACATAGTCACAGGCCGCCTGCGCCAGGCCGTTCACGATCTGCCCGCCGGTAACCTGCAGCAGGATGATCAGGCCGGTGCACCAGACCGCCAGGCATACCGCGGTACGGAGTGCCGGGCGAAGCAGCTTCCTGCGCATCGGAAGGCAGGCGGTCAGCCCGGTCCCGATACACCAGAGCAGCACCACCGGCAGCGCCTGCAGGGGAAAAACCTTCCATCCTGCCACGCCAGCCAGCACGCACATGGACGCGGTTACCGGCCAGGGGTGCAGCGCCCCCGTAATGGAGGCGGCTACCGGCAGCAGGAGCTGCAGTGCCAGCACCGGAACCGTCCACGTATTCGGGTCCATTCCAGGCACCAGCGCGATCACCAGAGACAGCACAGCCATCACTGCAGGGGCAATCCATATCTGCCCGCTGTTTTTTTCGGCCACGCCGTCTCACCTCCACACGCATAACATATCACTTTATTGTATCCCATTTTGGCCCAAAAAGCAACAAAAAAACCGGGCGGAACCGCCCGGCTTTCCTTATCCTTCCGGTATTTTCCAGATCGTTGCCTCCCCGTTTTCAAAGACCTTCCGGTACATGCGGTCCAGCGCGTCCTCATCCACGTCGTACTCGCTCCGCTCATAGGAAGAAACATAGATATATCCGGTATTGTATTTCTGGGGAATCTCAGGGAAGCTTTCCGGATCCTCGAAGAACATCCGGATATTCTGCTGCCGCTCCCAGGTGTCGAATCCGTGCCAGTAGAGCCACAGGTCCGGCCCGCAGACCACCGTCTTCCCGCCAATGGACAACACCGGATTCAGGTGCTGCGTTCCCGAAAGAAACACCGCGTCCTTCTCCGTCTGGTCCCGGGCGAACTCCCCGGCCTCCACTGACGCGCTGCTGAAGGCCACGTAGTCGCTCACGCATTCCCGCCAGATCGTCAGCCCGGCGCTCAGGAAGGTGATCACCGCGGCGATGACCGCCAGCACATAGCGGCTGCGCAGGCCCTTCAGCTTCTTCCAGATGATGGCGCACCAGTCCGCCACGATCAGGAAGCACAGCAGCCAGGCAATATACAGGAGCTTGTTGTTGTCGTATTCGTTCGGTTGGAAGCGGATGAATTCTGCCGCCAGGATGATGGGCAGCGCCATGGCGAAGAGCCGGCGGTGCCGCGGCGTCTTGTCAAACAGCGCTGCGATCAGTGCCAGGAACGGCAGTCCGATATTCTTGACGTAGAACCAGACAAACAGGTCCCGCATACCGCGTCCCGACGGGTTGTTCACCCAGTTGAACTGGAATTGCAGGAAACTGTGTCCGGCGCCTTCCTGGAAAGCCTGCCGGAAGGTAAACAGGATCAGCTGCGGGGCGGCAAGCACCGCGGTGATTCCGGCATAAACCAGGTACGGCCACAGGATCTGCCACCGGGTGCGGCGGATCATCAGGGCATCCGGATCCCCGTGGATCCAGTCGTAAATCATTGCGCCGAAGGAGGCCAGCGCCAGCGCCAGGAAGCTGTGGGTATGGATCAGCGGAAGAGCACCGGCCCAGATCCCCAGCAGGATCAGGCCCCGGACCCCGTTGCCGGGATCCCGCTTTTTCGCGCGGAAAACAGCATCCAGCAGGTAGAAGCACGGGAACACGGCGCACCAACCGCCCAGCAGCGTCCGCTGGGGAACCATCAGGTCACAGATCACGTTGGACCAGCGCAGGTTGTTCGGATCCGGCTGGTTCGTCGGCGTCTTGTAATACCCGGTCAGGATATTCTGTATCCGTTCGCCGACGGTCTCAAAGTATCCGCCGCTCCAGCTGCCTCCGGCCAGGTCAAAGTCATACAGGAAACCGAGTCCGCCGTTCAGGAAGAACAGCAGCGCTGCCAGGATCATAATCTTTCCGCCCGCTGTCATTTCCCGTCCGAGCACCAGCACACCCATGAAGCACAGGGCCATCATCAGCGTTCCGGGAATGATAACGGAGGCCTGCAGGGTGCTGCCCAGCAGGTAGAATGTGGAGCTGAAGGTATCCGCCAGGAAAGGATAGCTCAGCCGGGCACCTGGATAGAAGGGGTAATCCGCCGGGAAAGATTTTCCCTTCAGTCCCGTAATAAAGCTCAGGTGCATTGGCAGGTCGCCGTAGGTGCTCTGGCCCACGTGCCAGTTTCCCGCCGCGTCCACCCGCATTACGTGGGTATACTGCAGGTATCCGCTCAGGAGCACCAGGGGAATCAGCAGCGGAAGCATCCGGTACAGCGTCTTCTTTTCCTCTTCGTCCCACGGTGCGGCATCCCGCTTATCCCGCAGGAACCAGCATGCCGCGGTAAGGATCAGCAGCATTCCGGCAGCCGCCGCATGGGCCGCCGCCGTAAAGCCGAGCGCAAAGGCAAACAGCGCCGGAAGCCACATCTCCAGCAGCACACCGAGGCTCAGCCCCAGCCAGATCCTGTTCAGCGGTTTATGCTTCGGCAGCAGGAACCGGACGCACAGAACGCCCAGCGCCAGATACAGCAGCAGATACGATATGGACGCGATCATGCCTGCCGTTCCCCCCTTTCCTGCTATGTCCTGTTTCTCAGATTTCCTCCGCCACTTCCATCAGGCGGCGCATGCGGTGGTTTACACCGCTCTTCCCCACGGGCGGATCCATCATCTCGCCCAGTTCCTTCAGGCTCAGGTCCGGATTCTCCAGCCGCAGCCTGGCCAGCTCCCGCAGAGCCGGCGGCAGGGTAAACAGTCCCTGCTTCAGGGAGATCTGCCGGATGGCCTCCGCCTGTTTCTGGGCGGCATCCAGCATCCGCTCCCCGTTATGTTCGTCACAGTTGGCTGCCCGGACCGCCGCGGCCCGCAGCTGTTTGTGGATCCGCGTGTTCTCCATCTGCAGCACACTTTGCCCGGCGCCCATCAGTGCCAGCACATCCGCGATCTGCTGCGCGCCTTTCAGGTAGACCACCTGCTGTCCGCTGCGCACATAGGTATGGAACGGCAGGTCGCACTTCTCCAGCAGCTTTTCCAGCATCTGCGGCAGGTGTTCATCGTCCGCCTTCCACTCAAAATGATAGCCTTTTTCCGGATTGGTTACTGTACCCGCTCCGAGGAACGCTCCCCGCAGGAAAGCCTTCCGGCAGCACTGGCGGGTCATGGGATGGCGCGGTACCGTCCGTTTCAGGTGCATCTGCCCGTCCTCATCCGTTTCCGTCATATGCAGCGCGTCCAGCAGCGTCCTCGCGTCCTCTCCGCTCAGTGTCAGCACGCAGGTCCGCCGTCCGCCCAGCCGGGAAGTTTGCGTAAAATGCAGCGTCGGATTGACTCCCAGCCGCTTTTTCAGCATCTGGAAAAGCCGGCGGGCCACGCCGGCATCCTCCAGCCGGTAGCTGACCGAGAGCCAGCCGCCTCCACGAAAAGCCAGATGGCCGGACGTCTGCGTCAGCGCAGAAATCTCGCTTAGCATGCAGCAGGGTTTCCCTGCAGGCAGGCGGATCAGTTCGTCCCGCACCCGGGCAGCAAAACTTTGTCTTTCACCTGTTCGCATTATTCCCCGTCCTCAACCGGCGTATTCCACCGTGCCTGTTCCAGCATCAGATCCCGGTGGGTAATCTCCGTCGGCAGTCCCATTTCCCGGAGGAACGCACCGATGGCTTCCGTGATGGTCACGCTGCGGTGCACGCCGCCTGTGCAGCCCACCGCGATCACCAGGCGGTGCTTTCCCTCCTCCCGGTAGCAGGGAATCAGGAAGGACAGCAGGTCTGTCCATTTCTTCATGAATTCCTTTGTCACCGGGTGCTCCATGACAAAGCTCCGCACATCCTCGTCCAGCCCGGTATGGTGGCTCATGCCTTCGATATAGAAAGGATTCGGCAGGAAGCGCACGTCAATCACCAGGTCCGCCTGCCGCGGCAGTCCGCGCTTGAATCCGAAGCTCATAACCTCCGCCCGGATCGGCGGTTCCTTGTCGCTCAGGCCGCTCAGCGCCCGGCTCAGTGCCTTCATGATATCCCGTGAATTCAGTCCCGTAGTGTCGATGACATAATCGGCAGTTTCCCGCAGGGGCTGCAGACGCTGCCGTTCCTCGGCAATGGCTTCCATCAGCGTCAGCCCTTCCTGGCTGAGGGGATGGTCCCTGCGGGTTTCCTTGTACCGGGCCAGCAGCGTCTCATCGCTGGCTTCCATGAAGATGGTCTCCATGGAGTGGCCGACCTTGCTCAGCTCCCGGATCATCTGGGCCACCGCATGCGCGTCAAAGAACTCCCCGCTGCGGGCATCCACAGCAATGGTCACCGTCTGCCACCGCGTCCGGTTCGTATCGAATGCTTCCAGCAGCTTCGGCAGCATGATCGGGGGAATATTGTCCATGCAGAAACTGCCTTTATCCTCCAGATAACGCACACAGGCCGTTTTCCCGGCGCCGCTCAGTCCGGTCACAATCAGGTATTTCATTCTTCCTTTGTTTCCTCTCCGAGTACTTTCACTTCAGGCTCCAGCTGCACGCCGGCACGCTCCAGCACAATCTGCTGTACCTTCCGCATCAGCGTCAGGTAATCATTGCTGCTGGTTCCGTTGTTGTTGACAAGGAAGCCGGCATGCTTCAGGCTCACCTGCGCCTCCCCGATGCTGTAGCCCTTCAGCCCGCACTGGTCGATCAGTGCGGCGGCAAAAAAGCCTTCCGGCCGTTTGAAGGTACTGCCCGCGCTGGGCACGTCCAGCGGCTGCTTTTCCGCCCGCATGGCGTTCAGTTCGCTCATCCGGGCCCGGATGGCATCCGGATTTCCCGGCTGCAGTTCAAAAGTGACTTCGGTCACGATAAAATTCCGGGCCTTTACAGCGCTCGTCCGGTAGCCGAACTGCATTTCCTCCCGGCTCAGGGAGACAGGGGTTCCGTCCGGCATCACACCGTCCACCCGCAGGGTCACATCCGCCAGTTCCCCGCCGTAGGCACCGGCATTCATGGTAATTCCGCCGCCAACCGTCCCGGGAATCCCGGAGGCAAACTCCATTCCAGTCAGTCCGGCTTCCGCGGCGGCCGCCGCGACCGCGCCGAGCATAGCCCCGGCTTCTGCGATCAGGCAGTTCCCCTCGCGGCGGATCTGCCGCATATTCTTTTCCACCCGGATCACCAGTCCGCGGATCCCGCCGTCGAGCACCAGCAGGTTGCTCCCGCGGCCGACCACCGTCACGGGAATACCCGCGCTTCCGGCTTCCGCAAACAGCGCGGCAATCTCCTCCGCGCTCCGGGGAAAGGCCAGGTAATCCGCCGGACCGCCCAGCTTCAGCGTTGTATACTGGCGCATTTCAGCGTTCCGGATCACTTCAAAACGTTCAAACATAAACAGCTGTTTCTCCTTCTTCTCCGGGACGGAAGGGTTCAATTCACATCCCGTCCCAATTTACTATTTTACCTGCCGCTGACCCAAAAATCAAGAAGCCGGCGGGCACTTCCCGATTGACAAGCCCCCGGCTTTCCTGTATCTTTTCACTAGGAAGAAAACGTTGGCAGATCAGGCGCCGACGGCAAAAACAAACGATAATACAGGAGGATGCAGCCATGAACGGAATTGAAAAAGTTTGCCAGTTCCTGGAAGAAAGTGGAACCTACTACCTCGCTACAGTGGACGGTGACCAGCCCCGTGTCCGTCCTTTCGGCACGGTGATGATTTTTGAAGGAAAGCTGTATATCCAGACCGGGAAAGTGAAGCCGGTTTCCCGCCAGCTTGCCGCCAATCCCAAGGCGGAAATCTGCGCGTTCAGGGACGGCAAATGGCTCCGCGTTTCCGGCGAACTGGTGGAAGACGACCGTATTGAGGCGAAAACTGCCATGCTGGACAAGTATCCTTCCCTGCGCGGCATGTACAGTCCCGAAGACAGCAACACCCAGGTGCTGTATTTCCGTAGCGGCGAAGCGGTTTTCTCCTCCTTCACCGCTGCTCCTGAAACCGTCACCTTCTGACGGTTTCTCCTATGAATATTACGGTTCATTCCCGTTCTGCGCTGAGAACTGAATATATCCAGATCCGGGACAGCCTGTCCCCGGCGGATCGTGCGAATAAATCCCTGCGGGCGGTGAAGAAGATTGCCGCGCTGCCGGAATTCCGTACCGCCCGCACCGTCATGCTGTACCGAGCCGTCCGCGGGGAGCTTTCCCTGGAATCCCTGTGCAGTCTGCCGGTTGCCGCGGACAAACGGTTTGCCTATCCGCGCTGCGTCAGCAAAACGGAGATGAAAGCCCTTCTTCCCGGAGGCTGGGAAAAGGGCGCCTTCGGCATTCAGGAGCCTGCGGAAGATTCTTCCCAGCCCGTTCCGCCGGAAGAGATTGATCTCGTCATCTGCCCCGGCACCGCCTTTGACCTGCGCGGGAACCGCCTGGGTATGGGCGGCGGATACTATGACCGTTTCCTGCCGAAGTGTGTGAACGCGGTCTTTGTCCTGGCCGCCTTTGAGGAGCAGCACGCCCCGTCCCTGCCCCGTTCCCTGCGGGATGTCCCCATGGACCTGGTGGTGACTGATGCAGCGGTGTACCGGATTCCGGACCGTCCGTCGCCTCCGGAGAATCACATCCGGAAAACGATCCGGGTTTCCGCCGCGGTGCTGCGCAGTGGCAGCCGCCTTTACGCCACCCAGCGGGGATACGGCCCCTGGAAGGATTTCTGGGAATTCCCCGGGGGAAAGATTGAACCGGGGGAAACGCCGGAGGAAGCCCTGGCCCGTGAAATCCGGGAGGAGCTGGATACCATGGTCTCTGTGGGACGGAAGCTGGCGCAGCTGGAGTACGAGTATCCTGAATTCCATCTGTCCATGGGTTGTTTCCTGTGCGACATCGTATCCGGCAACCTGACGCTGAAGGAGCATGAATCCGCCCGCTGGCTCCTGCCGGACGAGCTGGACAGTGTGGACTGGCTGCCGGCGGACCTGGACCTGATCCGAAAAATCGCGGAAGGAGGAATTCTGTGAGGCTGACAACCTTGTGCTACGTGGAAAACAGCGGTCGCTGGCTGATGATGCACCGGACAAAGAAAAGCGCGGATGAAAACGCCGGAAAATGGATCGGCCTCGGCGGTCACCTGCAGGAGGATGAAACGCCGGAAGAATGCATCCGCCGTGAAGTCCGGGAGGAATCCGGCCTGGAGCTGCAGGACCTGCGCTTCCGCGGGATCCTCACCTTCATCCTGCCGGACTGGGGAAATGAATTGACCTTCCTGTACACCGCAAAAGCGGAGGACCGTCCCCTGCCGGAATGCGACGAAGGTGTTCTCCGGTGGGTGCCCGTGGAGGAAGTCCTGTCCCTGTCCCTTTGGGAGGGGGACAGGGCATTCCTTCCCCTGCTTACCTCGCGGCAGGAGTGCTTCTCCATGAAGCTGGTTTATGCACCCGGCGGAGCCCTGCTGGAAACCCGTCTGGAGGACATCTGAAGGCAGAAATCCGCTTCCTTGACTTAGAGAACACTCAAAGGTATAAAATGATCGAAGCAACACCCAAATAAACAGCAGAAGAATGCAGTATTCAGAAAGGAAACGAGTATGGAGAATTTTGTCTTCTATTCCCCCACCTGCTTTGTCTTTGGGAAAGACGCGGAGAGCCAGGTCGGCGCCATGGTGCGTCGCTTTGGCGGATCCAAGGTCCTGATTCATTACGGCGGAGGCAGCGCCCTCCGCTCCGGCCTGATCGACCGGGTAAAGGCCTCCCTGGAGGCGGAAGGTATCCCCTTCCTCCTGCTCGGCGGCGTGCAGCCCAACCCCCGCAGCGGCCTGGTATATGAAGGCATCGAGCTGTGCCGGAATGAGAAAATCGATTTCATCCTGGCTGTGGGCGGCGGCAGCGTCATTGACTCTTCCAAGGCCATCGCGGCCGGCACCGTCTATGACGGGGATTTCTGGGATTTCTACAGCGGAAAGCGCATTGAGGAAGCCCTGCCCGTCGGCACTGTGCTTACCATCGCGGCTGCCGGCAGCGAAGGCAGTCCGGACAGCGTCATCACCCGGGAGGACGGGATGTTCAAGCGCGGCGCCAGCGGCGACGCGATCCGTCCGCGTTTCTCCGTGCTGAACCCGGCCCTGACCCAGACCCTTCCCCCCTTCCAGACGGCCGCAGGTATCACGGATATCATGGCGCATCTCTATGAGCGCTACCTGACCAATTCGAAGGAAGTCGAGGTCACCGACCGGATGATCGAGGCGCTGCTCCTGACCATGATCCATGAAGGTCCTCGCGTTATCGCCGATCCCAACAACTATGAGGCGCGCGCCAATATCATGTGGGCCGGCATGATGGCCCATAACAATTCCTGCGGCGTCGGCCGCAGCCAGGACTGGAACAGCCACAACATCGAGCACGAGCTTTCCGCCCTGTATGACTGTGCCCACGGCGCCGGCCTGGCGGTCACAATGCCGGCGGTTTTCACCTATGTCATGCAGCATGATGTGATGCGCTTTGCCAAGGCAGCTGTCCGGGTCTGGGGCTGCCAGATGGACTTTGACCATCCCGAAGTGACGGCCAGGGCCGGCATCGAAGCCCTGCGGAATTTCCTGATCTCCATAGGCATGCCGAAAAATTTTGCGGAGCTGGGTGCGAAGAAGGAAGATATCCCCACCCTGGTGCAGGCGCTGTGCCGCGGAGACGGCCGTACGGGCACCATTTCAGGTTTTGTAACATTAAATGAAGAAGACTGTACCAAAATTTACGAAATGATGATATAATGGTTTTAATGTGAGGTTCGTTTTAACCCGAAAGTGAGGGAGAAGGCTTGAAAGAACTGACATTGGAGGCTGTCAAGGAAAATATCACCGCAGTCACCATGTTTGTCGATGAGCAGCTCGAATCGTTCGAATGTTCCATGAAGGCGCAGATGCAGCTGGACGTGGCTGTCGACGAGCTGTTCGCGAACATAGCAAATTACGCCTATCCCGGCGGCGTTGGCAACGCAACAATCCAGATTGAGTTTGAGCCGTCAGAGCGTATGGTCTCCATCACCTTCATTGACAGCGGTATCCCCTACGATCCCCTGAAAAAGCCTGATCCGGATGTGACACTTTCCGCGGAGGAGCGGAGCATCGGCGGCCTGGGCATCTTCCTTGTCAAGAAGACAATGGACGATATGACCTACCGCTTCGAGAACAACCAGAACATCGTCACGATCCGGAAAAAGATCTGACAAGCCAAATGAAAAAGCACCCGGCAGCGGGTGCTTTTTTCAGACATTGGGCTCCGCCAAAATCAGAAAAGCGCCCTTTCAGGCGCCTGATATACCCCACCCAGCTCCGCCAAAATCAGAAAAGCGCCCTTTCGGGCGCCTGATTTTGGCGGAGCGGGTGGGATTCGAACCCACGGTACGTTGCCGTACACCTGATTTCGAGTCAGGGCCGTTATGACCACTTCGATACCGCTCCATGGCAACGGGCGAATTATACCATACGCATGTTGATTTCGCAACCGGTTCTGTTTCTGAACCGGTTTGAAAAAAGGAGGAAAGAAGATGAAAAAAGTTCAGTGGGGCATCCTGGGCACTGCGAACATTGCCCGGTACGCAGCCATCCCCGGCATGCAGAAAGCAGAAAGCTGTGAAGTGTACGCCATCGCGGGCAGGAGCGCGGAAAAAGCCGCCAGCTTCGCCCAGACCTACGGCTTCCGCAAGTCCTACGGCAGCTATGACGAACTGATTGCCGATCCGGAAGTGCAGGCCGTCTATATCCCCCTTCCCAACGACTTGCACCGGAAATGGGTGCTGGCTGCCCTGAAGGCCGGCAAACATGTGCTGTGCGAAAAGCCCATCGGCCTGAACGCCGGGGAAACAAGGGAAATGTTCCGGACCGCTGAAGAATGCGGCGTTCACCTGATGGAAGCCTACGCCTATCTCCACAGCCCCTATGTAATGCAGCTGAAGCAGGATATCACCAGCGGCCTCATCGGCGACGTGGATTATATCGAATCCGCCTTCATCACCCAGGGATACAAGGAAGACTTCCGCCTCCACAAGGAGTTCGGCGGCGGCGCTTTCTATGACCTGGGCTGCTACTGCACCACCATGATTCTGACCCTGGTGGATGCCGAACCGGAATTCGTCAAGGCCGTCGCAGAGTTCACAGACCTGGGCGTGGATGCCAATACCGCGGGTATCATCCGATTCGACAATGGTGTCCGGGCTTCCTTCAATGTCGGCATGATCCTCGGAAAGAATACAAACGCCCGCTTTGACAGGCTGTACATCCATGGAACAAAGGGCGCCATCCACTCCGATGTGGAATACAACCAGGAAGGTGACCTCACCTACCGCATCGTCACGCCGGAAGGCACAAACGAAAGAGCTGTCCACGTTCCGCACAATTACGCGCTGGAAATTGAACAGCTCAGCCGTTGTATCCTGTATGGAGAGAAGCCGCATATCACTCCCGCGTTTTCCGTCCGGAATGCCGAACTGATGGACAAGGTGCTGCAGGAGATCGGCTATTAATCAAAGGTAAAGGCATCCATTTCCGCCGCGGAATCATTCCCTTCCGCGGAGAAAACAAAATACACCGCGTGTTTCCCGATCCCGGCGCCCTGCACCGGGGTCGTGATTTCTTTTGTCCCGCTTTCCGCCCGGAAGAATGCAATTTCCTTCCCGTCCCGGGCGTCCAGCCGAACGCTGACGGAAACCGGCCGCAGCGCGGTCATCCGGACCGTCACACTCTCCGGCGTCCGGGTGCCAAACTGGAGATAGCGGAATCCCGCCGAAAGCCCGTCAGAAACATCCATGATCGGGGCGGAGATATCCTCCCGCCGTTCGTATACCGGATCGATATATGCCGGGATTTTGCCGCCATACAAGTGGCATGCGTATCCGGCGGAGATCCACTGCCGCGCATCCAGGCCGTTTACCTGCGCGCCCTGGGAGGTCATTTCCACCGGGCAGGAAGCCACCGGCTCCCCGTCCTTATAGGTAATCTTTCCGAGCCAGACCTTTCCGTCCCTTCCCTGAGCTGCGTCGATCGGCTCGATCATGGCCTGGCGGGCATATTCGTTTGTTCCTGTCTGTCGGTGATAGAAAACATACCATTGGCCATTGACTTCCATGACAGAGCCGTGGTTGTTGCCCCACCGGTAGGTCATGATATTCTGTCCGCCCGGTCCCGGCAGCACCTCGCCGCCATTGAAGCTGATGTCTCCGCCGTCCTTATATCCCTCCAGCGGGGAATCGCTCCACTTGTAGGACAGGAATCCGTTGAACGGTTCGCGGATTCCCAGTTCCGGCATCGGATCCTCCATCCGTTTGGAATAGATATACACATATTTGCCGAAGATCTTCCGTGGACTGGAGGCCTCAAAGAAGTAGTCCGGTCCCGCGTGACCATCCTTCTGCGCCCACTCTGCGTTGCAGTGGGACAGCGGGTGGGCATGGAAGGTTCCTTCCTTGATGGTGGCCATATCCTCATTCAGCTCCGCGCAGTAGGCACCGCAAAAGCCCCAGTAGGCATAGACACGGCCATCGTCGTCCACCAGCACGCCCGGATCGAAGCCCAGCTCCGTTTTTACCGGATGGGTGAAAGGTCCCCAGGGCGTTTTGGAGGAGGCAACCATCACTGAAGATCCCTGGTATTCTGCCGCATACATATAGAAAGTATCGCCCTTCTGCACTACGTCCGGTGCATAAAGATCGCCGCCGTCGGATGCAGTGTAGCAGATACCGTGGCATGTCCAGTTTGTGGGATCATCGACAGGTGCGGACCA
>JAEEGL014883915.1_pt1 | contig 14946 bp, 12 predicted proteins | sample 9134231 | NCBI WGS metagenome assembly JAEEGL01 (sample SAMN16246548, study PRJNA631951) | gut metagenome | biome: gut microbiome; feature: rumen; material: fiber-attached | host: Bos | place: Iran: Karaj | collected 2018-10
CCTTCGTTCTGCATTTTCATCTCTTCGGAAGTATATCCTCTGTATGCCTCGCTTCCGATCTGCGGAATCACATTGAACGCGATCGGATACTGGAATACATCCGGCTCGTATGTTTTGCCGTCAATCACCGCTTTCACTTCATTCATCAGCTCAACCGGTCCGGCAGCTCCCGCTCCGCTCGTCGCCTGATAGGAAGAAGCTATAATCGTCTCCACAGGGCTCTCCTTTGAAAGCGCATTGATTGCGACAAGCGTTATGACTGTCGTACAGTTCGGATTTGAGATGATGCCCTTATTCCATGTCACATCTTCCGGATTGATTTCCGGTACAATGAGGGGAACATCAGGATCCATACGGAAAGCTGAAGAGTTGTCGACAAAAATGGCTCCGGACTTTTTAATCGAATCTGCATAACGCTTGGCAATCGCGTTCTCTGCTGCTCCAAGCACGATATCAAGCCCATCAAATGCAGAGTCTGATGCCGCAATAACTGTGACCGCTTCTCCGCGGAAGGAGAGTTTTTTCCCCGCGCTGCGTTCGGAAGCGATCAGCCTAAGCTCTCCTACCGGAAAATTCCGTTCTTCCAGCACTTTGATCATTTCCCGCCCGACCGCGCCGGTCGCGCCGAGAATTCCAACTTTTTTCAGGTTCATAAGTACCTCCATGGGATCATGTTATATCATTCCGTACGGCAGATAGGCCAAAAGTGCCTTGGGCTCTACCGTTTTCAGCGCTTTCAGCGCTTCAAAAGCTTCTTCCGCGGATGCGGTCCGAACATGATACTGTCCGAAACTCCGGTACAGCCATGCGCCGCCCGCGTTCGAGTTGGATACCTTCATCGGAACCGGTTCCGTATCCAGATAAAAGGAATCCGCACCAGAAAGAATCTCGATGCAGTCCGCGAGTACGTTGGACGCGGTTGGCCATCCCCCCGCTCCTGCTCCTGAGAAGGATTGCTTTCCGATCCTGTCAGAATAGAGAGAAACAAGATTCGTGCTCCCGTTCGTATGCGCCTCGCAGGTTGAATTCGGGAACAGAGTCGGGCAAACGAAAGCGGAAACGGTTTCTCCGCTGACAGAAGCCCGCGCATTCAGTTTCCATGTCAGACCGCGTTCTCTCGCCCAGGCGATATCGGAGGAAGTGACCGAGCTGATACCTTCACAGCTGATCTCATTCTCCTTCAGCGATACGCCGAACGCAAGATTTGCGGAAAGGACCAGTTTCCGTCTGGCATCATATCCTTCGACGTCATCCGTTGGATCCGCTTCCGCGTATCCCAGTTTCTGGGCCTCCTTCAGAACGTCAGGATAATCCGCGTACCGGGCTGTCATCTCAGAAAGCATATAGTTCGTTGTACCGTTCAGGATCCCTTCTACCGTATGGACCCGATCCATCCGGGCAGCCCTGGACAAGGACGACAGCCAAGGAATTCCGCCTCCCGCAGCAGCTGTACAGCGAATCGACACTCTATTCTTCCTGGCAGCGCTGATCAGCTTCTCGTAATAAGCGCACATAACCGCTTTGTTTGCCGTTACAACATGCTTTTTCGCGTTCAGTGCCGCTGACAGGTATTCATATGCAGGATGGATTCCCCCAATTGCTTCGACAACAATTTCGATTTCCGGATCATTCAGGATCAGGGAAATATCATCAACGATCCTTGCGGAAACACCTTCCCTGGGGCTTCGGGACAAAATTGTTTTTACGTTCAAGGACGAAGTCTCTTCCGCCATCTTATAAAAATGGGATCCGACCGTGCCGAATCCGAGCAGTCCGATCTGCATTTCGGGGCCTCTTTCCGCGGTATTTCACCTGTTCCTGCCGTGCATTTTGAGCATTTGTCCACAGGGGAAAAACACTTGACTTTTATTGGTGAACAATATATCATGAATGAAAAATTAATTCAAGCATTTACATGCCGGTTTCACACAAATCATACATAAAAGCCGGCAGGGAGTATACAGAATGATCTATCAAAGCACGAGAAATGCCGCTTTCACCGCCACATCTGCAGAAGCGATCCTGAACGGGTTGGCTCCTGACGGAGGTCTTTACAGTTTCTCACCCGACACCAGATTCGATTTTGACTGGCATACCGTACTTTCGCTGGATACGCGCGGTATGGCGGTCGAGATCCTGTCTGCGCTTCTTCCTTCCTTCTCCAAAGAGGAAATGCGCGTTCTCGTCGCCAGAGGATATGACGGAAAGTTTGAAACAGACGATTTGACCCCGACTGTTCCGGTTGGTGATGACACTGTCCTCGAACTGTTCCGCGGTCCGACGAGCGCATTCAAGGACGTTGCGCTTTCTATGCTTCCGCAGCTTATGACCGCGTCCCGCGAGAAATGCGGAGTCTCCGATGAGATTCTGATCCTGACGGCGACGAGCGGCGATACCGGGAAAGCTGCCATGGCGGGTTTTTGCGACGTACCCGGAACACGTATCATCGTATTCTACCCGCACGGCGGTGTCAGTACAGTCCAGCAGGCTCAGATGGCAACGCAGAAAGGATACAATGTCTGCGTGTGCGCTGTCCGCGGTAATTTTGACGATGCCCAGACCGGTGTAAAAAATATTTTCTCATCAGTCAGTGAACAGGATCTGCTCAAAGGGAAAGGGGTCCGTCTTTCTTCCGCCAACTCGATCAATATAGGACGGTTGGCTCCCCAGGTCGTTTATTACTTCCGTGCCTACGCGGATCTGGTACGCAGGGGAACCGTCCGAACCGGCGATGCAGTTGATTTTGTTGTTCCGACCGGCAATTTCGGCGATATCCTTGCCGGTTATTTTGCAAAACTTCTCGGTCTTCCGGTCGGCAAGCTCGTCTGCGCCTCGAACGCGAACAATATACTTACCGATATGCTCCGCACCGGTGTCTATGACTGCAACCGTCCGTTCTACAGGACATCGTCGCCATCCATGGATATTCTGGTATCCAGCAATTTTGAACGTCTTCTCTATCTTCTGAGCGGAGACCCCTCTCTCGTTGCCGGTCTTATGCGGAATCTTTCCGCAGACCGCGTTTACCGGATTCCCTCCTCGATCAGGTCCCGTCTTGATGAACTGTTCTGGGGCGGATATTGTGATGAAATGGGTACGAAAGAAGCGATCGGACGCGTCTGGAACGAATACCATTACCTATGCGATACGCACACTGCAGTCGCCTGGAATGTCGCGCAGCAGTATAAGGCGGCGGTTCCGGAGCACGCGCCTGTCGTGATCCTCTCCACAGCCTCTCCGTATAAATTCCCTGCCGCCGTGCTGGAAGCGATCGGAGGAAAATGCTCCAGCGATGAATTTGATGTCATGGACGATCTGTTCAGCCTGACAGGCGTTCCGGTTCCTCCGAATCTCGCCACCCTGCGTTCACAGCCGGTCCGTCACCGTGACGTTATCGAACGTGCTGACATGCTTCCTTATGTACTTTCCAAAGCGATTAATCCGAACGGGGGAGGACAATTGGTATGAATCTGATCTGTCTGGATATGGAGGGCGTTCTGACGCCTGAAATCTGGATCGAATTCTCCCGTGTAAGCGGAATACCTGAGCTCAAACGCACGACACGGGACGAACCGGACTATGCGAAACTTATGCACTGGCGGATCGGGATTCTGAAAGAGCATCGCCTCGGGCTCAGTGAGATCCGCGATGTCATTGCGAAGATCGATCCTCTTCCCGGTGCAAGGGAGTTTCTGGACAGGCTTCGCGGCAAGTCGCAGGCTGTCATACTGTCCGATACGTTTGAGGAATTTGCCTCCCCGTTGCTCGATAAACTCGGCCGTCCGACGATCTTCTGCAATTCTCTGGTCGTATCTCCTTCCGGTGAGATTCTCGATATCCGAATGCGGTGCGAGGAGTCAAAGCTGTCCACTGTCCGCGCGCTTCAGTCCGTAGGATTTGAAACACTTGCTGTTGGGGACAGTTATAACGATCTTGGCATGATTCTGAACAGCAAGGCGGGGTTCCTGTTCCGCTCTACGGAAAAGATCAAGCATGATTACCCTCATCTTCCCGCGTACGAATCCTATGAGGATCTGCTACACGCGATCCTATCCTCCCTCTGATACCGTTCCAAAAATAGATCGGCGGAAGATTTTGCGATCTTCCGCCTTTCTTGATTTAGTTGTTACACTTTCTTCAGAGACAGTAGGAAGTCCGCTCCGAAGTCTATACAGATCAGGCAGAACACGATGCCCCAGAAGATTCTTCCGCGTGCGAACATCAGTATGGTCAAAAAAGCCATGATCAGCGTCAGAATGGCCGCTACTGCCGGGTTGATTCCGTTGATACTCTTCATGACGATCCCCCTCCTTATTCCAGCGCTTTCTGCTTTTTAGAGACGCCCATCTGCTTGAAGAATCCGCCGATGATCTTTCCGAGTCCCTTCAGCAGTGCAATGCCATGTCCGTTGATGATATCCAGAATACCGTCGCACATCTCCTGGCTCACCATTCCGCCAGCCATCTTTCCAATCGCGCGGATCGGCATGTTGTAGATGAACGTGATGTTCAGATCCGGCTCTCCTTTTTCGATGCTCTTGTTGAGCATCGCCGTCATGATCTTCCATACAAAACGTGCCTTGAGAGCTTTTGCGTAATACAGCTGCGCGATCGCGTCGTTCGCTTGGATCATGCCTGACCATTTTCCGTCCGGGATCCTGTGCCCGAGCAGTTCCCCGAACTCCAGATCCGATACAGCTTTGATATCGCAGTTCCAGTAGGATTTCAGTTTTTCTCTATCCTCACACGCCGGCGCGCCGCTTCCCTGCACCTGAACGGATGCCTTCAGGCGGATATCTTCCGAGGATGCACCTACCAGAAGCTCGTACTCACCTCCGTCGATCTCAAACCGGTTTGTCTTGCTGTTCCAGTAACGGAACGCTTTGTCATCAAGCGGAATCGTGACTGTTTTGCTCTCCCCGGCTTTCAGGAATACTTTCTGGAAACCCTTCAATTCCTTATTGGGACGGTAAACGGACGGATTGACTGCGTGAACATAAAGCTGCGCAACTTCCGCGCCGTCTCTGTCGCCGGTGTTTTTGAGAGTGAAGCTGACCTTCTTGTCATCAGCCTTGATATCGCTGTAATCGAAAGCCGTATAGGAAAGGCCGAATCCGAACGGGAAGAGTACAGGAATCTTTGCCGTATCGTAATAGCGGTATCCGACGTACAATCCTTCACGGTACTCAACAGAACGTTCCTTAGCAGGGAAATAAGGCGCACTGGAGCAGTCCTCATATTTGAACGGGTAGCTTTCACTGAGCTTTCCGGAGGGGTTGACCTCGCCGAGGATTACCTTCAGCACCGCGCCCGCGCCTGCCTGTCCGCACAGATATCCGTGAACAAGTCCTTTCACCTGATCGATCCACGGCATCTCTACGGAAGACCCTGCCGACATGACAACGATTACGTTCGGATTTGCTTTCACGACCTCGGTGAGAAGTTCCGTCTGACACTTCGGAAGCGCAAGTGTGGAACGGTCGAGCCCTTCGGATTCACTGATTTCGTCCAGCCCGATGTAGAGCAGAACGTAGTCAGCCATCTTTGCCAGTTCCGCGGCCTTTCTCTGCATCTCCGGATCCGGATCACCATGTCTCGGGTATCCCGCTTCAAACCCGACGACCTCAAGATCGAAGTTACCGATTACGTCCATCGTGTTGTCCAGTTTCGTACAGTTGACGACCGACGAGCCTGCGCCCTGGTATCTAGCTTTCTGTGCAAATTCGCCGATGACCGCGACTTTCGATCCTTTCTTAAGAGGAAGAATGTTATCCTCATTCTTCAGAAGAACGATGCTCTGCTCGCTTGCCTTCTGAGCGAACTCATGATGTTCGTCCTTGTCGAATCCCGTGCCTTTCAGCGGGTCGACCGCTGCGCGCGTGCTAAGCATGACGTCGAGGAGTTCATCCACGCGCACGTCTATCTCATCCTCTTTAATCTTCCCGTCAGCAACGGCTTTCATCAGCTGGCGCGGGCCATCGCCGCCTGTCGACGGCATCTCAAGATGCGATCCTGCTCTGACGCCTTCCGTGAAGTCATTGTTCGCACCCCAGTCTGAGACCACGAATCCATCGAATCCCCACGTGTCGCGGAGAATCTCCTGCAAAAGATGTGCGTTTTCATTCGCGTAAACGCCGTTCACCATATTGTACGAGGACATGATCGATTTGGGATGGCCTTCTCTGACAGCGATTTCAAAGTTTGTCAGATAGATCTCCCTCAGCGTACGCTCATCCACAACCGAGTTGGATGCCATGCGGCGAAGTTCCGTATTGTTTGCGGCGAAGTGCTTGGGGCAAGCTGAGACACCGTTAGCCTGAATACCGCGGATATAGCCCGCGGCCATCTTTCCCGCGAGATACGGATCCTCCGAAAAATATTCGAAGTTTCTGCCGCAGAACGGGCTGCGTTTGATATTGAGGCCCGGGCCGAGAAGCACGCAAACATCCTGCGCAGCTGCCTCTTTGCCAAGGTGCCTGCCTAGTTCTTCCCCAAGCTCCGGATCCCAGGAATTTGCCATGGTGGCAGCCGTCGGATAGCAGGTTGCAGGAACAGAGCCGTTTAATCCAAGCTGATCGCCGGCGCCTTCCTGTTTGCGGATGCCGTGAGGTCCATCGGACAGCGTCATATTTTCAATCGAAAGCCGTCTTACCGATTGAGTCTGCCAGAAATCGCGCCCGGAAAGAAGGTGTGCTTTTTCCTCAAGCGTCATCTGTTTGATGAGATCTGCATGTTTCAAAACGATCATTCCCCCTTAATCAGATCAATCTGTATCACTATTTATTTTACATGTTCTTCTCCTAAATGTAAAGAAAAAGTACCTGCATGCTCATTTATTCTCTGAGTTCTCATAAAAGATCTGCCGCCCCGCCAGGGCGGCAGATCTGGCATTCTTTTTTATGCTGCTTTCTTTTTCTTTTTCAGGTAACGTGCAATCAGAATCGCTTCAACCGCCGCGATCAGAACGGCGATGCCGATATCCACACCGAGGAACAGCTTGGTCATGTTATCCAGACCGCCGCCGCCCTGATTATTCGTATAATACCCGCTGTTTCCGATCGTATACAGGATATTCTTGCATGCCTGTCGCATAGCAAGCGTTGCAGTTGCGCTATTATCACTGAACACGTTCGATGCCTGGAATCCGAATCCGAGCATCAGGTCGTTCCCGCTGCGTACGCAGTGATCAGATGCCATATAACCGTAGGAACCGTTATAGTCCGTCTCAACCATTCCGACAAATCCCCACTCTCCGCGGAGAACATTCTGGAGGAGATGTTCGTTTTCGCAGGAAGGCTTTGTTCCGATGAAGTTGAAGGAGGACATGGCTGCGAGCGGCTTTCCTTTCGGATATTCCTTGACGCAGCGTTCGAACGGCTTGAGATAGATCTCACGGATCGCCTGTTCGGAAGCATTTGTCAGCAGGAAGGAGCAGCGGTTGCCCTCCTGGTCATTCAATGCGAAATGCTTGATGTACGGGTAGAGGCCTTTTTCGCTTGCGCCCTGGATCTCTGCTGAAGCAATGAACGCGGCAAGTACGCCGTCTTCAGAGAAGTACTCGAAGTTACGTCCTGCAAACGCATTGCGGTGCGTGTTCATCGCAGGTCCATACCAGCCATAGTTGTTGACATCCGCATACTCCTGCGCCATCGCGGTTCCCATTTCCTCTATGAGTTCCTTGTTCCAGGTCTGTGCCATGAGCACTTCCGCCGGATACGCTGTGCCGTACGCGCCTGTTATGAAGTTGGAGAGACCCGCAGGGCCATCGCAGTCGGAAGTCGCAACTTTACCTACAGAATCGATCTGTGCCGTCTGCCAGCCGCCGATATTGATCATTGTCACCATATCTTCAAAGCTGAGCTGGTCAAGCAGTTTCTCCCATTCCGGATCGTCGTAGGCTTTTCCGGTCAGGTCTGCAAGTTTCTTTCCGTTTTTCGCACCGAGCGTCGGCATGACATCATTCGGGTTATCAAGTTCAGTCGGATCATAGAATCCGTTTGCATACTTCTTGAGCGCAGCCTGGATCTCATCACTCATAACATAGGCATCGTCCGAAGGTGCCGCCGTCGCGGTATCATAGTTCGCGAAAGCGTCCTTTCTGCTGAGCTGTTCGAAGTTTCCGCGGGAATAATCCTGGAACTGGTTGACAGCGGGCACCGCATCGGAAGCTCTTCCGGTCTTGCTGTAATCGATATCCGCGCTGACGGTGAATGTCTTGCTGTCAAGAACGGTATGGGAATTCGCCCGGATGGAGATCGCATATTCTCCCGCTTCGAGGATATACCCGCCGCCCTGGATCTTGATGCCGTCTGAGTCGTAGGAAGCCAGTTCTTCGACCGGGATCTCGAAGCTGATCGTCTCGGAAGCGCCGGCGGCAAGTTCCTTGGTCTTTCCGAACTCAGCCAGGTTTACGGATGCTTTCTCAATTCCGCCGTTCGTATAAGGCGGTGTGAAATACACTTCCACGACATCCTTGCCCGCAACCGAACCGGTATTCGTAACTTTTACGTCGAACTTGATTGTGGTCCCGTCAAACTGGAAGTTCTCAATTGACTGCGTGAAGCTCGTGAAAGAGAGTCCGTAGCCGAACGGGAACTGTACTTTCTCCTCGTATTTGATCGTGTTTTCATCCGCGGCAGTCTCATAGAACTTGTATCCGACATAGATGCCTTCCACGTAGTTCACAAATGCCATGTTGCCTTCATAGGCAGGGTCTGCAGCCGCGACCGCGTTTTTGAAATCATCGACATTCGTATACGCGAAGTTGCCGAAGTTGTTCCAGGTGGGAGTATCCGTAAGATCATACACGTACGTGTCGACGGTGCGTCCGGAAGGATTGACCGCGCCACTTATGATCTTGCCAAGTCCCGAGAATCCCGTATTGCCTGCTCCGGGGGCAAGAAGTACCGCACCGATCTGCGGATAATCATTGATCCAGCCGAGTTCCATCGGGTTGTTTGCGTTGATGACGACAATGACCTTGCCGAACGCCGAGCACACCTTCTCGATCATCTTTTCTTCCGTCACTGACAGTTCAAGATAATGCTCTCCCTGCTCGAAGTCGTCATAGTTTCCATTGTTCGTATAAACGCCGTTGTAATATCCGTACTGTCCGGTTACAGATACTTTTTCCGCGATGTTATAGGTTCCGTGAATAACGCCGTACATATCCGTCGGAAGGTCCGCACCTTCACCGCCGGAACGTGAAATGACAATGACCGCTGTGTCAGAAAACCCGGTTGCCTGGCTCATAACGGAATCCGTATATGCTTCAACAGTGGGTTCCGGGAGCGTCCAGTCCTGTGCCTGCATCGCAACGCTTGGCCTGTCTGCACGATAGTTCCTATAGAGATTCGTCAGCTCCTCGTTTGTCGTGTATCCGGCATCCGCCAGTGATTTCAGAATGCCGACTGCTGAACTTCCGTCAGAAGAACCGGAACCGGTCCCTCCGAAGATCGGATTCTGGGATGCCCATCCGAAAACGTTCAGGTTCTTCGTATCGCCGGGGAGCGGAAGCAGACCGTCATTTTTAACAAGAACAAGTCCCTCCTCACCGACTTTTGCGATAACGTCTTTACTTTTCTGTACGGTCTCTTCGCTGAGTTCTGCTTTGGACGCATTCAGAAAGCCGGATACATTGTTCTTCAATGGACCGTAGCACATCAGATTCACGCAGAGCGCTGTGATCAGGATCCACGCAAGCACTGCGTTCCAGCGGATCAGATGTTTGGTGCCTTTCTTTGCGAATGCCGCAAGGATCAGCGCTGCGATCATGAGGACCAGAGCGATCAGGATCACCCAGACATACCCTTTGACCATTCCGAGATACATCAGAAGATCTGCCTCACTTACGCCCATGGACCCGAAGATCGGTCCAAGGATCTTTGCCAAGAATTCTACCATATACTCTCCTCCTGTTTTTTTGTTTTTTTCTTTCCAAGTAATATCTTTTACACATTTTTTATATTATTCATTATATTAAAGTGCCACCACGTTGTAAAATAATCGAAACCTATGTTATAATAAGTTTCAGTTATTATATGGGAGAAGAGAGCAGATGCAGATCCGTCAACTAGAATACTTTGTTGCGCTGTGCGAAACTCTGAACTTTACGCGCACCGCGAATGCATTTTTCGTGTCACAGACGGCAGTCACTCAGCAGATCAAGTCTCTTGAAACAGAATTGGGCACACCTCTGTTTGTCCGGACAAAAAGAAGAGTGGAACTGACGGCCGCAGGGCGTCTCCTGTTGGAAGATGCCAGATCGATCCTCTCCGATGTCCGGAACGCCAAACGGCGTATCCAGGCTCTTTCCGGAGAAGTCAGCGGAACACTGAGTGTCGGTTTTCTTAGGGCGTATGAGCACGAAGGATTTGCCCATGCGCTGCGCGCTTTCCGTCAAATTCAGCCGGGTGTATCGATCTCGCTCCATCCCGATTCCATTCCCTCACTCAACCAACGTCTGCGTCAGGGAACGCTTGACCTGATCTTCGCGCATAAATCTTCTAACGCGGACGAGTTCTCTTTTATCGAAATCAAACAGTATCCCCTGATAGCGGTTATTCCCCACGGGCACCCGCTTTCCAGTCATGCCTATATTCATCCGCATGATCTGAAGGACGTTCCGATCATAGACCGGCAGCATTCCTCCGATGATCAGGCGCATATAACTTCGTTTTCGCACTTCTTTTCTTCCGCCGGGTTCATGCCAAATGTTGTTTACATTTCAGAAGATCTGGATTCCAGCCTGCTCGCCGTAGCCTCCGGCTTAGGTGTCGCTCTGGTTCCGTCATACGTTGCGGAGCACATCCCAGATCCTACCCTTCTGGACGCTCGGCCGATCGTTGGATATGAAAAAGAGATCACGGTCGCAGCGTTCTGGAAGTCCGAGAACACCAGCCCTCTGATCTCATCTTTTCTGGATATCGCCCTTCTATACCTTAATCGCTAGGAAAGGCGCCCTGCGTTTTCCTTCGCGATACTCTGAACAGCATCCGAACAGTAATCAATCTCCTCCGGGGTCGTTTCTGACGAGAAGCTGAACCGTACCGTTCCCTGAGGAAACGTCCCGATTGTTTTATGCGCCTCCGGTGCGCAGTGCAGTCCGCACCTTGTCATGATTCCGTATTCCTGTTCCAGTTTATCCGCCGCGATGGAATTATCTTGGTTCAGGAAATCTACAGATACAACGGCTACCCTTTTCTCCGCCTCGCGAGGCCCCGGTACCCGGATTCCTTCTATGCTTTTCAGATTTTTCAGAAACCGAGCAGTCAGTTTCTCTTCCCGCTCTCTTTCCTTCACCTGATCAAAACTCTCCATTGCCGCGCCGAGTCCAAAAATGCCCGGAAGATTCAGCGTACCTGATTCAAATCTGTCCGGAAGGAACTCAGGCATCCTGTCACAGTAGGAAACAGAACCTGTTCCTCCGAACAGGACCGGTTTCAGTGTATGCGCAAATGCTTCCGAGAGGATCATCACACCCAAACCCTGCGGTCCTTTCAAACCTTTATGCGCCGGTACACAAACCGCTGAAAAGTCGGATCTTTCAAGATCAATGGGAAGAATCCCCGCAGTCTGCGCCGCGTCCAGTATGACCGGCACGTTATGTTCCGCACAGACTCTGGCGAGTTCTTCCACCGGCTGAATCGTTCCACAAACATTGGATGCGTGCGTCACAACGCACATGCGGACGGAATTCCAACGAATTTTATCCGTATCGAGGCGCATTGATCCATCCTGATCCGACGGAATCCGAATTACCTTTCTCCCCAGCCCTGTGAGCGGTCTCATTACCGCATTATGCTCCAGAGAAGAGATCAGGACTGATCCATCCGTTTGGGGATACCCTCCGATTGCCATATTCAATGCTGCAGTCGCTCCCGATGTGAAAATCACCCGCTTCGGATCGGAACATCCAAACGCCTTCGCGGTTTTTTCACGAACTTCATAGACCGCGAGCCCGGCTTCTGTGCTTTTTTCATAGGAACCACGCCCGATATTGCATCCGATCTCATCCAGATAGCGTTTCATCGCATCTGAAACGCCCGGAGCCTTCGGAAATGATGTCGCCGCATGGTCCATATAGATCTTTCGTTTCATTTTGCATTTCCTCTCTCTTGCAAATCAGAACCGTTTATGCTATTATATCATCAGATCGTTATTCTTGCAACCGAATAACGAAATTCAAATCTGTATGGAGGCATAAATGGAAAAAGGGAAACCAAAGGGATCGTTTTTGAAAGACAATCTCCTTATCATCATTACCGGACTTCTGATTGGCGCAGCAGCCGTCGTTCTGCAGGCACTCGGAAATCCGAAAAATATGGGTTTCTGTATCGCCTGTTTTGTCCGTGATATCTCAGGAACGCTGCAGTTTCATCAGGCTGCTGTCGTGCAGTACTTCCGTCCCGAGATCGTCGGTCTTGTGATCGGCGCGATGGTGATGGCCATGATCAAGAAGGAATGGCGCGCACAGGGCGGCTCCTCTCCCGTCACCCGCTTCTTCATCGGCATGTTCGTTGTGATCGGCGCTCTGGTATTTCTGGGCTGCCCGCTCCGGATGGTCATCCGCATCGGCGGAGGCGATCTGAATGCGGTCGTCGGTCTCATCGGTTTTATCGCAGGTATTCTGATCGGCGTGATCCCGCTGAAAAACGGATTTACGCTGAACCGCGCCTACAAGCAGAACGCAGCGGAAGGCCTGATCTTTCCGATCCTTCTCGTCATACTCTTCATCCTTTCGCTCTGCACGACCCTGTTCAAGCTCTCTGAGAGCGGTCCCGGCAGCATGCACGCCCCCTGGATCATCGCTCTTCTGATTGCTATTGTCGTCGGCGCCCTCTGCCAGCGCTCTCGTCTCTGCATGGCCGGCGGCATCCGCGATGCGGTACTGTTCAAAGATTTCCACCTGGTCTTCGGATTCGTCGCGATCATCGTCGCTGTCCTGGTCGGGAATCTGATCACCGGTAATTTCAAACCCGGATTTTCGGATCAGCCGATCGCGCATTCCGATGGTGTTTTCAACTTCCTCGGCATGCTTATGGTAGGCTGGGGCAGTGTTCTGCTCGGAGGCTGCCCGCTCCGTCAGCTGATTCTTGCCGGCGAAGGCAACAGCGATTCAGCGATCACCGTTCTCGGGTACATTGCAGGCGCTGCGGTCGCTCATAACTTCGGCCTTGCGTCTTCCGCATCCGGAATCGGCGCAGGCCCCGTTCTCTGGGTTCTGATCGCAGGTTTTGTATTCTTCGCTCTACTCTCAGTCTTTAACTGCAAAAGGAGGTCTTAATCCATGCTGGATGTACGCGGATTGAATTGCCCCATGCCTGTTCTCGCTGTACAGCGCGAGGTCAAAGCAAAGTCTCCAAAAGGTCTTGAGGTTCTTGCGGATCACATGACAGCGGTCATGAATATTTCGCGCTTTGCAGCCTCACAGAATTACAGTGTAAAAGTTGAGGAAACGGAGGACGGCGATTACCGTATTCTGCTTTCCAAATGATTCTAATTGCAACTTTTTATACGCATGCCGCTGCTTTGATTTCGTGGCGTTCACTCAAAAATGCAGGCATTCCCGCGCGCATGATGCCAGTCCCGAGAGCCTTGTCCTCGAGCTGCGGCACCTGTGTCCGGTACTCGTCAGAGACACTCTGCGAAGAGCTCCTAGACCATGATCTGGAGCAGATTGCAGAAGAAGATGGACAGAATCATTATCAGGTTCTGAAATCATTTGCTTAGAGACAAGTGTAGAACTCAGTCATTTTACGAAACGGACCGGTCCGATATGGACCGGTCCGTTTACATGTTCTGATGATTTACCAGCGGATCGTTTTACTCCTCGATCTTGACGACAGGGGAATCCGGCGCATTGCGCTTGATGCTTTCAATGCCGTTCAGACATCCTGCTTTTGCTTTGTAGCTTTCGCCGGTCACAATGATCTCGCCGTTCTTTGCTTTCAGACGGAACCGGTATTCGCCTGCCTTATCCTGATACATTTCGAATTTCGGATGTTTCAGCGTCTCATATCCTGCAGCGGTCTGATCCTCTACGGGTGCTTCCACTGCGTTTTTACGAACGCTCTCAATGCCGTTAAGGCATGATGACTCGGAAGAATAAACTTCACTGACCGCGATGATTTCGCCGTTTCCAGCTTTCAGATTAAACTTATATCCGGTCTTAACCTGCTTCACTTCAAATTTTCCCATGGATGTTCCTCCTGCAAGATATCATTTCCGATGAAACTAGCTTCATCTGCTTTTTATATATTAGCATAGTCTGAGGATTTTGACAAGTTTTCCACTAACATTCTTTCTGTCCAAATAAAGAAAAGGACTGTCCGAAAACAGTCCCAAATCTCTGGAATGCGATCAGAGAAGCTCCAGTACGACAACGGGCGCACCGTCTCCACGGCGCTGGCCGAGTTTGTACATGCGGGTATATCCGCCCTTCTTCCCTTCTTTCACGCGCTGGTCATACTTCGGTGCGTATTCACGGAACAGCTTCTCCACGACGGGATGAGCATTACCCTTGGTACGCTCCTTGTATTCACTCTTGCTCTCGTCCTCTTTCTTGGGTTCCGGCACGTCATACAGATATGCCATGATCTGACGGCGGGCATGCAGCTTCGACGGACGGTCCTGCGGCTTCTCGACCTTGCTGAGCTGGTCTTTCTCGTTGCGGACTTCCTTCTCGACCATATCGTAATTCTGATACTCTTTCACAGCGAGGGTGATAATTTTCTCCGCGATGCTGCGGACTTCCTTCGCGCGGGTTTCGGTGGTTACGATCTTACCGTTCCAGATCAGAGCGGTCGTGAGGTTTCTGAGCATTGCAACACGCTGATCGGCAGTTTTAGAGAATTTCCGGTTTGCCATTGTTGCTTCCTCCTTAATCTTCGTTCGAACGCAGGCTGAGTCCCAGCTGCGCCAGTTTCTGCTGTACTTCTTCGAGAGA
>JAEEGL014925736.1_pt1 | contig 14946 bp, 15 predicted proteins | sample 9134231 | NCBI WGS metagenome assembly JAEEGL01 (sample SAMN16246548, study PRJNA631951) | gut metagenome | biome: gut microbiome; feature: rumen; material: fiber-attached | host: Bos | place: Iran: Karaj | collected 2018-10
CCGTCCACATAGATTTTCAGATAAAAGTTGTATTTGGCGTATTTTACATTGCTGAAAGTGATTGTGCCGCCCTCGCTTGCAAATTGCTCGTCTACTTTTGTCTTTCCGTCCGTACTCTCGAACCAGACCCCATAGGAGAATGAACCAGTGTCCGTAACCTCAAAGTCGCCCAGAAGATTTATGTCAGAGCTGGACGCGGATGTTTTCGGAATCGTTATCGTTATGTTCGTTGAGCCAGTATTATTTGAAGAGGAGCCTCCACCCCCCCCCGAGCCACCTCCGCCAGTGTCGCATGAGAGAGGCAGCGCAAGCGCAAGGAGCGTCATCAGAGCCTTAAATATAGAAGAAGATTTTTTCATAGAAGCACCTCTTGAAGATAAATTTTTTTCAAATTTCATTGTAGAACAGAAACGAGAAAAAATCACCACACGAATTGGGAATTTTGAGCTTTTTTCGGGAAAATTTCGGTGGTTTCGACAAGCTCAACTACCGAGAACCCTGACCCAGCCCAAATTCGCTCTAAGTCCCAAACTCAGAACTAATTCTGTGCCAGCTGGATTTCTGCTTCAAACCGTGGTACAGTAGTATTATGGAAAAAATAGGATTTATCGGAATGGGCAATATGGCGCAGGCTCTTTGCTCAGGATTCGCAAAATCAAAAATCGAAATGGCGGCTTTTGCCCCTAATCAGGAAAAACTTGCTGCGAACGCACAGAAATTCGGCTTCGTTCCGTGCAAGTCGCTGGATGAGGTCTGCGATTTTGCAGATACAATCATAATGGCGTGCAAGCCGTACCAAATAGAAGAAGTTCTTGAAAAAATCAGGGACAAACTTAGTGGCAAAGCCCTTGTTTCAATAGCCCTGGGCTGGAATTTCGCAAAGTATGTGCCGCTTCTCAACTCTTCCACCCGAATTCAGTTCGTCATGCCGAACACACCCGCAATGGTTGGCGAAGGCGTTTTTCTTTTTGAAAAATCCAATTCACTGAAAGAAGATGAGCGGAAAGAAATCTGGAAATTGTTCGCTACAATCGGGCTTGTTGAGGAGCTTCCTGACAACCTGATGGGAATCGGCGGGGCTGTTTCGGGTTGCGGGCCTGCTTTCGTGGATTTGTTCATCGAGGCGTATGCGGATGCTGCGGTAAAATACGGAATCCAGCGGGCAACGGCTTACAGGCTCGTGAGCCAGACCGTTCTGGGTACGGCAAAGCTCCAGCTTGCCACAGGCGAGCATCCGGGCGTACTCAAAGACAATGTTTGCTCTCCGGGCGGTTCTACAATCCGAGGCGTAACAAAACTTGAGGAATGTGGGCTTCGCAATGCATGCATAAAATCAATCGATGCGATTATGGGAAGATAAAGATTCCGCGCACAAGTCGCTCAGAAAACATTCTGAGCAGTGCGGATTCCGCGCCGTGCAGACATACCGCCCGTGGAGAATGAGCCAATGATGGGCGTGGTTCAAATATTCGGCAGGAATCCGCGAAAGAAGGCTTTTTTCTACTTCTTCCGGCGTTTTCCCCTCCGCAAGCCCGATTTTTGGGCAAATTCTGAGCAAATGAGTGTCCACGGGCATAGTAGGCTCGTTCCATACCACATTCAGGACCACATTCGCAGTTTTCCTGCCAACACCTGGAAGTGTCATAAGCTCTTCCCGCGAGCGCGGAACTTTGCCTCCGAATTCAGAAAGTAGCTTCTGACAAAGCCCGATTATGTGCTTGGATTTTGAGCGGTAAAGCCCGATTGATTTTATGAACGGAACAAGACCTTCCTCCCCCAGCGAAAGCATTTTCTCTGGGCTGTCGTAATGCTCGAAAAGCTCTTTCGTAGCAAGATTCACGCTCTTGTCCGTAGCTTGCGCGCTCAGAACTACCGCAACGAGCAGCGTGAACGGATTTTTCCATTCCAGCTCGGATTTTGGCTCGGGATTTCGGGCTTTGAACCGTTCCATTACTTCAATTATCTCTTGTTCGGAAAGAAGCCTTTTCATTTTCAGAATTTTTCCGCCGTCTACCGTACCTGACCGTCGCCGTCAATCAGGAACTTTGTCGTAGTGAGGGCTTTTATTCCCATAGGGCCGCGCGCGTGGAGCTTCTGTGTGGAAATGCCCACTTCCGCGCCAAATCCGAACTCGCCTCCGTCCGTGAATCTGGTGCTTGCGTTCACATAGACACATGCGCTGTCAATTCGGCTCTGGAAAGCCCGTGCGTTGGCGCGGCTTTCCGTCACGATGCTGTCAGAGTGCTTCGTTGAGTGCGAATTGATGTAATCAATCGCTTCGTCAATGCCAGAAACGATTTTGACTGCGCACACAAGGTCAAGGAACTCAAATCCGAAGTCGCTCTCCTCTGCCCTTTTGACTTTTTCTTTTCCGCCGATGATTTTGAATGATTCTTCGTCGCACCTAAGCTCTACCCTGCCCGCAAGGATTTTTTCAAGCCGTGGCAAAAAATCGCCCGCGATTTTCTCATGTACAAGAATGCACTCAATTGCGTTGCAAGCCCCCGGACGCTGGATTTTTGCGTTCTCGGCGATTTTTGCGGCTTTCTCAAGGTTCGCGCTTTCGTCCACAAAAAGATGACAGACACCGCTTCCTGTTTCGATTACAGGAATTTTTGCGTTCTGCACTACCCTCTGAATAAGATTTTTTCCTCCGCGCGGAAGAACGCAATCTATTTTTCCCGTTGCGTTAAGAATTTCGTCCACATCGCTGTGGTCTGCCTTTGGCTCAAAAAGCTCAATTGCATCCGATACGCCGTTCTTGCCCGCGTTCAGTAAGCCTTCCTTTATCGCTCCGACAAGAGCCTTGTTGGAGTTGACTGCGCTTGACGAGCCGCGCAAAAGGATTGCGTTTCCGCTTTTGTATGCAAGGCAGAACGCATCTACGGTGACATTCGGGCGGCTTTCGTAAATTATTGAGATTACCCCGAGCGGAACGCGGACTTGCTTTATGTCAAGACCTGTGGGAGTGCTCCAGCCTGATATGACTTCGCCAATCGGGTCGCTCTGGGCAATTACGATTTTCATGCTGCCAATGATTCCGTCGATTCTTTTTGAGTCCAGCATTAATCGTTCCAGAAGGGCTTCGCTCATTCCTTTCTGGCGGCTTTTTTCCATATCGATTTTATTCGCTTCCAGAATTTCCGAGCGATGTTTTTCTATTGACTCTGCCACACACAGGAGAGCTGCGTTTTTCTGAGCTGCTGTGTGGAGCGCAAGTTTTGATGATGCTCCTCTGAGGGAGGCTGTTATTTCTGTAATATTCATATTCCTATTCTATTATTTTTTGTTTTAAATATTCAATAATCTGTTTTATAATGATGATATGGATAATTTCTTTTCTAACAAAACACTTCCTGTTGATGAGCTTACGAAACTTTATAACCGTGATTCAATTTTGAAATATGTAGAGTCTTTGATTGATAGTCGCACACAATTTTCGGTAGCTTTGCTTGACATAGATAATTTCAAATACATAAATGACAGCTACGGGCACATTTCCGGGGACAAAATACTTTGCGAGGTTGCAGGCAGAATAAAGAAGCAGCTTGGTGAAAACGGTGTTTTGGGGCGATTCGGGGGCGATGAATTCATCATCATTCTGAAAAATGTCGTTGAGTACGACAAGCTGTGGAATATATGCCACAATATCCTTGTGAATATGCGCGAAGTTGAGATTCCGAATTTCTCGGGGCTTTATGTTACTGTTACAATCGGGCTTTCACGCTTCCCAGAGAACGAGCGGGACAGCGAGAAACTCCTGATAATGGCGGACAAGGCTTTGTACCGCGGAAAGACGAAGGGGCGCAATTGCTTTATAATCTATCTGCCCGAAAAGCACGCCAATATAGTCCTGAAAAACGAGAAGGAAAAGAAACTCAGCACGATGTACCTTCATTCTGTTGTGTTCAGTCATCTTACTCAGACAAAAGATTTAAAGGCCGGAATCAAGGGGCTTTTTAATTTTCTCAGCTCATACTTTATGATTGACCACATATGTATTCAGACGGAGGATAAAATTCTTTTCCAGACGATTCATGTTCTTGCCAAGAACAAGTCGTTCTCGCATATTCCGAACCAGCTCATAAGGACAAATATCAACAAGACGATTGATATTTTCTATGTGAACGACATAAAGCCTCTCGTGCAGTCGAATAAAATGGAGCTGTACAATCTTTTGAAAGACCAGCAGATTATGTCAACATGTTACGCTGACATCTCTTACAACGGTAAGTCTTTCGGGTTCATCCGTGTTGATATGACGGGACTTTCGGATTCGTACAGAATATGGCAACATTCTGAGATGGATATTTTTATGACGACGGCAAAAATGATTGCGACGATTTTGAATTTTACGAACAAAACGCTTGATGATTAAAGCTCAACTCTGCTAGTTAACTTGAAAAACATACCTAAATTCTCTAAAATCTTTTCTATAATGGAAAATTCTAATTTAATAGCTGAGATTTTAGATAAAAAGGTTGTTGATGCGCTTTCTACATTGATTTCGTCTTCAAATTTGCCAGAGATTACGGAGTCGGCTTCGATTATCGCAAGTTCTTTTGCTGCTGGTAATTATGCAATCGCCTCTAGCGATGATGAGAAGAAACTTGTTATGAGCTTCAAGAAAAATCTTTCCCTGCTCATTCAGAAAACATGGGTTGAAGAATTTGACATTGCGCTCAAAGAAGAGGTTTTGTACAAGCTTGAGCAGTTCTGTGCGAAGATTGACGAGAACAAATGGTCGGAATCTTATGGAATTTTCCTGAAAATCCTTGATAGCGTCATTTACCTTATGTTCGGAAACCAGTCAAAGACTTCAGAATTCTCCGAGTACGCCCTCAGGATTGACCCTGAATTCGGCATTTTCTGGTGGTATGTAAAGAGCCTTCCTGTAACTAACGACTGGTCGGAAGAAAAGAATAAATCTGCGTTGTCAGTCGCAATGTTTTTCCTTGCGAATTATTAGGAATGTCTCTAAATTGCAAAGAAATTGATGTTGTTCTCAAAGAGCTGGATTTGGACGGCAGTTTCGTTCAGGAAATAATCCAGCCGAATTTTGACTCCCTTGCAATCTACACTTACAAGCCTGGAGTTCCAAAGACCGTATTTGTTTCTCTTGCAGGCGGTGAGTGCCGCATCAACGAGACAAGGCGGAAAATCACAAAAAATGAGAAGCCACTTCGGTTCAACGAAATGCTCAAATCAAAAATCAAGGGCGCAAAAATCATCAGCGCAACGCAAATTGATGAAGAGCGAATAATAAAGATAGAGCTTGAAAAAGCTGGCGCAATTTATGTTATGCCTAAGTCGCAGGAAAAATTTCAGGCAATTCAGAACGCAAAGGCGAACAGGGACGAAGCCCAAGACGAAGAGAGCGAGGACGAGAGATATTTTCTTTACATAAGGCTCTGGTCAAATGCGGCTAACATTTTTCTTTGTGATGAGAACGATGTTATTCTTGACAGCTTTTTCCGCCGTCCCGCAAAAAATGAGAAGACCGGGGAGCAGTTCGTTCTTCCGCAAAAAAAAACAGCAGAATCCGCCGAAAATTTTTGAGGTCAGGTCGTTTGCCGGAATCGAGGGCAGCACTTTCAGCGAAAAAATAGACCGCTTCTATTCTGAGAATGCGGCGCAGAATTCTTTGCAAAATCTTTTGGAAGAAGCTGAAAAATGGTACAACTCGCATAAAAGCCGCATGATTGCCGCAGTCGAGCGACTGGAAGAAAAGCGAAAAGATTTTCTGGCATCAAGCCAGTACAAGCATCAGGGCGACATGATTCTTTCTTTTGGTCATTTGCTTGACGGAAAGACGGGGTTTATTGAGGCCGAAGACTGGGAAAACGGCGGACATACTGTAAGAATCAAGGTTGACCCGAAAAAATCGGCTCAGGAGAATGCCTCAGAGTATTATGAAAGATACAAGAAGGCGATGAGCGGTCTTTCTGACCTTGAGCATGACATAGAGCTTTCAAAAAAATCCCTTTCTGATTTGGATTTGCAGTACGAGAAGATGATTTCGGAAAAAAATCCGATAAAGCTGGAGCAAATCTTACGGAAAACTCAGACCCCGAAGCAGCAGAAAGAGAAAAATCATCCGGGGCTTGAATATCTGGTGGACGGCTGGACGATAATCGTGGGGCGTGATGCTTCTGAGAACGATGAGCTTTTGAGGCACAATGTCAAGGGAAGCGATATGTGGCTTCATGTGCGAGATTATCACGGCGGATATGTGTTCATAAAAAATCGTCCTGGAAAAACGATTCCGCTTGAAATTCTTCTTTATGCCGGAAATCTTGCCGTTTATTACTCAAAGGCACGGAAAAACGCTCAGGCTGATTTGTATTACACTCAGGTAAAGCATTTGCGCAGGGCAAAAAACGGATCTAAGGGACTTGTCCTTCCGACGAACGAGAAAAATATTTTCATCAAGCTGGACGAAGAAAAGCTACGGAAGCTGGAAGGTTATTTTGTGCAGTAGGAAAAACTACAGCCATTCCTGATATTCTTCAAACAATTTCTCAAAATCAAGAATGAACAAGGGCTTTTCATCGTAGCTCAGAATTGTCTTTATGAACTCTTTTGGAATTGCACATTCTGCATCCTCAATTTTTTCTTCATCGTATATTTGTATTACATCCTGAACGGAGTCCGCCACAAGACCGTAAAGAACAATGCTGCTTGAGCCATCGTCGTTCGGGACTTTCAGCTCAACGACGATTATCTTAGTGCGCTTGTCCGGCTCATGCGGCTCAAGTTTAAACCGCTTTCTGAGATTGAGAACCGTAATGCCCTGGTCGCGGGAATAAATAAGTCCCTCAATGTACGGCAAAGCACACGGAATGGAAGTAGGAGTTGAGAGGTTCAGAACCTCAAGAACAGAAGAAACATTTATAGCATAAGAATTGTCTTTTACCGTAAAGGTCAGATAATTTTCCATTCACAACTCCTTGAAGAAATCTCTGAAAATTTCAGTTTTTAGAGATTAGAAGCAATAAAAGTGTTGCCGCGGCTTGTTGCAGCAATCGGGCAGAATCAAAAACATGGTTTTTAAAGCTGCCCTTGATTCCAGCATAAAATCTGGTCGTTAAAACTCCTCAAAATCAGCATCGCTGATTAAGTCAGCTGCAGAACGGCGTACGACAGTTCCGCTCGTTACGGTTGCCGGCTTTGGAGGCTCTTGCGCTGTGGCGTTGGCAGGATTTGGCTTTGCCGCAGGCTCGATTTTTTGTATTTTTTTCTGAACAGGTTTTGTCGGCTTTTTTTCCTCAGCGGAAGTTTCCGCCGTTTTTGGCTGTACCGGCTCAGGCTCCGCTTTTTTAGCCGAAGCCTTATTTTGCTCAGAATTCGTACTTTCCGTCTTGAATTCGGTGTTGGCATCGCTCGATGTCTTAAAGAAGCTGACAACTTTGACGAGTCGCTGTGCCTCCGCACTGAGTTCTTCTGCCATAGCCGCCATTTCTTCTGCCGCACTTGCATTCTGCTGAACAACGCTGTCCATCTGAATAATTGCAGTGCTGACCTGCTGTGCGCCGTTATCCTGCTCGCGGCTTGCGGTGGCAATTTCCTGAACGAGCTGAGAAGTCTGTTCGATGCTCGGAACAACATCGCTGATGAGCTTTCCGGCTTTTTCGGCTGTATCGCATGTTTTTGCGGAAATATCGCTTATTTCGCCAGCCGCTGCCTGAGAACGCTCGGCAAGTTTTCGGACTTCGCTTGCAACGACGGCAAAGCCTTTTCCAGCCTCTCCGGCGCGTGCCGCTTCAATAGCCGCATTAAGCGCGAGCATATTTGTCTGGCTTGCAATATCTTCTATGACGCTGATTTTCTCGGCGATTGTTTCAACAGCTTTGACAGAATCCTGAACGGCAAGTCCGCCGGCCTCTGCTTTTGCGGAAGCCATGTTCGCAATTTCGCTTGTCTTGGCGGCGTTGTCCGCAGTGTGGCGGATATTGCTCGTCATTTCTTCCATTGTTGCGCTCATTTCTTCCGTAGATGCGGCTTGCTCGCTGGCACCAGAAGAAACAGCCTGACTTGACATTGAAAGCTGCTCGCTTCCGGAGCGCACCTGAATAGCAGATTCACGCACATTGTTTATTGTCTCCGTGAGCGATTTGAGCATTGCACGGAGAGCGAGCGTCATCTTTCCAAGCTCATCCTTGCGCCCTGCGATTTTTGCAGTTTCATTGCGGTCAATGTTTCCGAGAACCAAATCTCCCTGAGAGATTCCGTTCAGTGCTTCGTAGATGACACGAATCGGGCGCGCCACGGAACTTGCGTAGAAGAATCCGATTAGTATTGCGACGATTATGATGACAACCGAGAATATGACGAGAAGTATAGTCATATTGTGTATGGAAGTGTAGAAATCTGCCGCAGGAACACGAAGCGCAATTGCCCATTTTGCGGATTGAAGCGGAGCGTAAGTGACATAGCATTTTTCGTTATCAATAGATATAATTTCGCTTTTTGCCTTGTCGTTGGCTGTCAGTTTCATCATGTCTTTTGAAACGCGGGCAAGCTCAGTGTAGCCCTTTTGTGTCTTGGAGATTTCCTCGAAAGTAGTGTTCATGTTCTCAGAGTTTGCGGCGTAGAGGTTCACGCCAGTTTCTCTGCTGAGGACGAAAGCCTTTCCATTCTTTCCGATTGTGAGCTTTTCGGCGAAATTCTTGAGAATCTCAACATTGATATTTGCCGCAAGAACTCCTGTTATCTGCTTGCTTTCGTCAAAAATCGGGACGGATGCATAGATTGACGGCTCTCCGCGCGCACTGATGATAGGACCGGAAATTACATAATTGCCTTCCCGTGCCAGCTGAAAATATTCGCGCTCCTGAATTTCGCGCGGAATATTGTCAGATGTGTGCGCATGACCGTTCATATCAGACACGATGAAATATTTCGCCGCTTTTCCGACGATTGAAATTTTATCGGCAATTGCCAGAGCTTTTTCTTGGGTTGTACCATTGCCCTGGAAAACAGGGAAGTCTGCGATTGCCCTGAGCGCGATTAAATCTGATTCAAGCGATAAGTCCGCGTAATTGGCGACATTTTCAGCAAGAATTGTCATTGTATTGAGCAATTCTTCATCGATGGCCTTTCCCGAAAGCTTTATCGCAATCGTCGTAAGAGTCGTAGCAGTGACAAGAATGATAGCTGTTACAAAAGCAGTCATTGCTGTACGAATGCTTTTCATATGTCCTCCAGTCCCGATTTAGCGGGATTTGTTATCCAATAATTTTTCTCACAACGGCAAGAAGTTTGTCAGATGTGAACGGCTTTACAATCCAGCCAGTTGCGCCGGCAGCCTTGCCCTCGTCCATCTTGGACTGCTGGTTTTCTGTCGTAAGCGCGATAATCGGAGTGAATTTGTATCCCTCCGTCTGCCTGAGCTGCTTCGTAAGCTCAATTCCGTCCATGTTCGGCATATTGATATCAGTTATGACCAGATTGAATTTATCCGCCTTTGCTTTATCTAAAGCCTGAATACCATCTTCTGCCTCAACGATTTCGTATCCTTCCTGTCCAAGAATGAAAGAAATACTTGCTCTGATTGATTTTGAATCATCTACCGCAAGAATTTTTTTAGCCATATTATTAGCCTCCTTTATTTATTTGATTTTAAATTTTGCATAATTAAGCATTGTCTGCGCAATATCCTGCAGCGGAACAATTTTGTCCACGGCTCCGGCTTTTACGGCTTCGGCAGGCATTCCGTACACAATACATGTCGCTTCGTCCTGAGCAATGTTGAACGCGCCCGCATCGTGCATTTCTTTCATGCTCTTTGCACCGTCGTCGCCCATGCCCGTCATTATGATTCCGATTGCGTTCTTTCCGGCGTATTTTGCCGCAGAACGGAACAGAACATCGACCGAAGGACGATGCCGCGAAACGAGAGGCCCGTCCTTAATCTCAACATAATAGGATTTGCCTTGCCGTTTCAGAAGCATATGATGGTTTCCCGGAGCGATAAGGGCCTGCCCTTTCTGAACAAGATCTCCATCCTCCGCTTCACGCACGGCAATCCTGCACAGAGAGTCGAGCCGCTGTGCGAACGAAGCCGTAAAATGTTCCGGCATATGCTGCACGATGACAATTCCAGGCGCATCTTCAGGAAGCATGGTAAGAAAATCTTTCAGTGCTTCCGTTCCGCCAGTACTTGCGCCAACGATAACCACAGGCTCAGTCGTGTCTATAGGTCCTAGCGCAGGATTCGGTTTTTCAAGAATAACATCCGCACTCAGCTTTGGCTGTATAGTGCCCATTCCGACAAGAGCTGGCTGCTCTTTTACTTCCTCTAGGACTTCGACTTCCGCGACAGGAGCCGGCTGGACGGGCTGCACTGTTTGCACATTTGTCCGCGGCGCATTCTGGGAAACAGTGCCGAAATTCGTGTGGGACATAGCCTGAGACGGAATAAGCTGCTTGATTTTGCCTTGGCACAAATTGGCGGATTTTACTGCGTCCACCAACTTGATTTTCGATTCCTCAAAGAATTTTTTCGTTCCGACGGAAGGCTTCATAATTATCTCGGCTGCTCCGTATTCGATTGCCTTCAACGCCTCAGGCGAACCTTTGTCAACAAGTGATGAGCAGATGATACACGGAATCGGGTCAATCGTTTCGTTCATCTTGCGCAGGAATGTAAGACCGTCCATACGCGCCATCTCAATGTCGAGAATGATTACATCCGGCCGCTCGTCGTGTATTTTCCTTACGCCGATTATTGGATCTGGTGCAGTCGCGATGACTTTTATATCATCTGTTGAGTCGAGAATTTCTGAAATTGTCTGTCGGACTAAAGCCGAGTCATCAATAATCAATACTTTTATTGGCATCACTGTTCAACCTTCTTAAAGATTGTAGGACCGACCGTTTTTAACGGCAAGTCCATTCCGAATATAGTCTCCGAATGACCCAAAAACAAATATCCGCCTGGAACAAGATGTTTTATGAGCTTACGGATAACTGATTCTTGTGTTGGCTTGTCAAAATAAATCAATGCATTTCGACAGAAAATAATGTTTTTCATCGTGGCAACAGGATAGTCTTCGTCCATAAAATTCAGCCGCTGGAAAACAAGTTTCTCGCGTATAGATTTTTTTAGCCGTACCAGAGGATTCGACTGATCCTTGCTTCTAAGAAAATACCGTTTTTTCAAATCAAAAGAAAGATTTTCAATTTCTTCCATTGGATAGACGGCATTTATTGCTTTGTCGAGCACCCGCGATGAAATGTCAGTCGCAAGCACGGAATAATCCTTGAACGCACCGTTGTTGTTGCGCATGAATTCCTGAACGACTATTGAAATCGTGTATGGCTCTTCTCCGCTGGAACACGCCGCTGACCAAACCTCAAGTTTATCATATTTCTGCGCGATTTCAGGAAGGGCCGTATCCGTCATAAAATCAAAATGCTGGCTTTCCCTAAAAAAGCTGGTGAGATTTGTTGTGATGACATTTATCATCAGCGCGATTTCTTCATCGCCTTGTGCATTTTTCTGAAACGCGTAGTCTATGTATTTGTCAAAATCATCTATTTTAAGCTCTTTAAGCCTTGAGTAAAGACGCGACTGAACCATGATTTTTTTCTGGTCAGGCATTTTTATCCCAACATTTGTCTGGATAAAATCCGCGATTTTGTGAAACTGTTCGTCTGTGAGCGTCATTCGTGATGTAATGTCAATATTATTGCTCATTTTGCCTCGCTCACATATCTTTTTCAGACTCACGGATAAGAGCCGTGAGCTGAAGAACATCAAGAATCAATGCAACGGAACCATCGCCCAAAATTGTGGAGCTGTTAATACCCGTGCAGTTTGCGTACAATGCGCCAAGCGGTTTGATGACCGTCTGCTGGCTTCCGAGGATTTTATCAACGACAAGACCAGAAATCTCTCCGTCACTGCCAAATACCGAAACAATCTCCTGCTTTGTCTGAGAAGCCTCTCCGATTTTAAAGAATTTCCGCAGATTGATACATTTCACATCTTTTCCGTGGTTTTTTATCGTAATGAAAAGGCTGCTCTTTTCTTCTTCCTTAATCAAGTAAGTGATACATTCGCTTATTGAGTTGAGCGGAACGATGTATTTTACGCTTCCAATCGTTACAAGCATTCCGTCAATGATTGCCATAGTCAGAGGAATTTTCAGTATGAAGCTGGAACCGATGCCTTTTTCGGTTTCGATTGAGACCGTACCGCCCAAAGTAGCGATGTCCTTCTTTACGACATCAAGCCCCACTCCCCTGCCTGAGATTGAAGTGACTTGTTTTGCCGTTGAGAATCCGGGCCTAAAGATGAGGTTGTAAATCTCGCTGTCGCTTAGAGTATCATCATCAGATATAAGACCTTTCTCAATACCTTTTTTGCGTATTGATTCTTTGTCCATTCCCTTTCCGTCATCGGAAATAGTTATAAGAATGAACGCGCCCGCATGTTTTGCAGAAAGCGTTACAACGCCCGTTCCGGCTTTTCCTGCTGCCGTGCGCTCCTCAGGAAGCTCTATTCCGTGGTCAACGGAATTGCGCACAAGATGCAGCATGGGGTCATTGAGCTTTTCAATAACCGTTTTGTCAAGCTCGGTCTCACCGCCAATAATCTCAAGCTCTATGCTTTTTCCGAGCTGCACGGACAAATCGTGAACTGTGCGCTTGTACTTGTTGAACAGCGTGCTTACAGGAATCATCCTGAGTCCCATTGAAATATCGCGCATCATCGCGGCGATTCTGTCGCATTGCTCGCTCAGGTTCTTGAAAGTGGTATTTTCTGTTTTTATGGCTTCCTGGTCAAGCCGCGCGTTGAAAGTGACAAGTTCCCCTACAAGGTCTACAAGCTGATCGAGTTTTGCGGAACTTATTCTGAGCGTCTGGTTTGCCGATGCATTCTGAGTGTTTGTTGGCTGTCCGTTCTGGTTGAGCGACTTTAAGTGCTCCTGTTCGGCAAGCGCGGATTTTACCTGATCCTCGGAGATAAGGCTCTTGTCAATAAGAATAGCTCCGAGCTGCTTTTTGTCATTGAGGATTTTATCAACATCTGCCTGAGAAACATCCCGTCTGTCTACGAGAATCTCACCGATTTTGTTGTTCTCACCAGGAAGCAAATCGATTTTTTGAATCTCAACCTTTGAGCCTGCATCAAGGAAGATGAACACATCCTCTATGTCTGTCTTTGATTTTGATGTTGTGAGGATAATGTCCCATGAGAAATAGCAAAGCTCGCTGTCCATCTGGGAGAGTTGAGGAAGCTCCTGATAAAACGGCACGACAGTAGCCTTGCCAAGCTCCGTAAGCTCTTTCACAAGAAGCTCCGGGCGAGTTCCGTTTTTCATAATGTCTTTTGATGGACGAAACTTTATTCTATATGACTGCTGCGGAGTCTGTATCTTTTCGATTTTCTGCTGCTCTACTTTCTTTATGAAAGCCGCATCGATAGTACTTCCGCCATTTTTCTGAACATACAGCTTGAATTCAAGAATGAGACTTTCGCTTGATTGATGCACTTCCGGCGTTACTTCTGCTCCTGCATCAAGCAGATTGCGGATATGATCCCGAGCTTTGAGCATGAGGTCAATAAGCTCCGGCGTGACCGGAATAATGCCGTTGCGCACTTGATCCATCGCACTCTCAGCTTCGTGCGTGAAAGATGAGATTTCATTGAAGCCAAACATTGCGGACGAGCCTTTTATGGTGTGCATCGCCCTGAACACGGCTGCGATTGTTTCTGAGTCGCCCGGATTTGAACTTAGCGCAAGAAGCTGCTCCTCAAGATTATCAAGAAGCTCATTAACCTCATCGAAAAAAACGGAATTTAACTGCTCAAGCATTTACAGCCTCCGTTTCTGCATAATCTTTCAAGGAAATACTGCTCGCAACGATGAATTCTTCGATTGCGGGCGGAATTTTTCCTGTTATAAAAAATTTTTTCTTCTGAGCCTCGGCTTCTTTTCGCGCTGAGACAATTATCTGAATTCCTGTAATGTCAATATCCTCAACTTCAGAAACATCAAGGCGGACATCTTCATTATTGTTTATGGCTTCCAAAAGTTCTTTAGAAACAGAATGAGCCTGCTCAATTCCTATCGTTCCCTGCCATTTTAAAATCTCGCATTTAGACTTAGCCATTAATTCTCCCACCTTGCTGATTAGAAAATTATAAAGCACTTTAGTCTAACCGTCAAATTAAAAGAACAACCCTATTTTAAGTGATTTTAAGCAAAGGTTGAACAGGGCACTTAATCTGAAAGTTACAGCTGCTTCTTGACGATTATCTCGACTTTTTTCCCTTGAACTCCCACTATTACATCATCAGCGATATTCGCAATAATTGATTTTTCCAGCTCGTCCCATTTCTCGCCTTTCTCTTGCGCAGATTTCGTGCGGTATGCATTCAGAGACCACATTGAAACAGGTAAAACAGGAGATGTGGTTGCGCCCATCGCATAGAATTCACATTCAGGATTCGTGAAGGCAGCCACTTCTGAATAGTCAATCAGCATAAATTCAGCGGCAAGCCGAATTTTATTCATAATACCTTTTGCCGCCGCATTTTTTCCGCTTTTTGCCACGGAAAGAACTTTTTCCCTTTTTTCAGAAGTCATAGTCGAATTTGGAGTGAGGAGCGTGTGCAGCTCAAAAAGTTTATCGTTATTCTCAATCCAAAATAAACCAGTTCCGAAAGACAGTAGCTCAGGAACCATTCCGACAAGCTCCTCTGCAAGAAGCCTTAACCGCAAAGTCTGTTTTTTATCAAGATTTGCATAAGAAGCAGACCTCTCGGTTTCGGCCAATATAGCTTCGAGGGAGGCAACATTAGGAGAAAGATTACAAATATCAGATTTCATAGTTCCTCAGTTAAAATATTAAGGCTATTTTATTACAAGAATATCGTTAAAGCCAGTTACTTCAAAAACATCGTTTACGGTCTCGTTTGGATTTGTGATTGTA
>JAEEGL015896881.1_pt1 | contig 14946 bp, 13 predicted proteins | sample 9134231 | NCBI WGS metagenome assembly JAEEGL01 (sample SAMN16246548, study PRJNA631951) | gut metagenome | biome: gut microbiome; feature: rumen; material: fiber-attached | host: Bos | place: Iran: Karaj | collected 2018-10
GTTAATACAGAGGCTCTTAAGGCAAGTTTCGTCAACAACGGTGGAACGATTGAGTCTAAGACGAATGAGGACGGTAGTACTCACTACACCGGTCATTTTAACGATAAGGGTCGCACAGACCGCTGTTCTTGGGATGAAGATAGTGACGGAAACGTTACAAACATGCACACAACCCGCGACAACGGAGATCACACTACTTATGGAAACGGGAAATAATCCCAAAATCAAATACAGGCGCCGAATTAGCTGGCGCCTGTTTTCATGTTCTAAGATGGTGCCCGAGACTGGACTTGAACCAGCACGCCTTGCGGCATATGCTCCTAAGGCATACGTGTATACCAATTTCACCACTCGGGCATAAGTCTATTATAACACAAAAAGACGGCCATTACTAGCCGTCTTTTTAATTTTGCCAGACTTAGAGTAATTTTAAGCTTCGCGAGTGGCAAGTTTCTTTGAGGAAACATAAGCCGTGAGGCCACCAAGGACGAGGGCGAGAGGAAGGATTTCCTCTGGGCCGGTCTCTGGGACGGCGCTCTGGGCGGAAGCTGTAGTAGTGGCTGGCTTGTTAGCAGTATTGCTCTGGGCAGTCTTGCTAACGCCTTCTGTGGACGGGGCGTTAGACTCGGCTGGGACGGTAGAAATCTCGGTAGATTTGCCCTTGCCGTCGTCTACGTTAGCGACCTGAGCCGGTTGATCGGCGGTAGTGTTCTTTTTTGAGCCACCAACGATAGCAATAATAGACCAAACTGCAATACCAAGAATAATCACAGCGATAGTCGTGGCGACAATGATGATACGGCGACGTTGCTCTTTATCATCGGTAGTATAAGGATTAACTTCCATAAAAACTCCAATAAATGACCTTTATTTTCCACTATTATATCACGCTAGTGCTAGAAAGTCAACATGCTAATCTAGTGACTATAGAAGGAGAGGTGGGCAGAGGCGTAGGATTTAGTGGTGAGGAGTTTTAGGTTCTTAAAATACTTTGTTGGGTCGATTGAATCGGGGTGGGACAAGACTAGGACTCCGTCGGGATTTAGCATGTCGGCTAGGTTTTCTAGAGAGGACGGGAAATTATCATAAGGCGGGTCGGCAAAAATCAGGTCAAATTCTAGGCCGTGTACCCTGGCAATATCGCCGTCGGCGACGGTGGTGATATCTTCTATGCCGAGTTTGGCTAGGTTGTCGGCGCAAATTTCGCCAGCATCCCAGTCATTGTCAATAAAAACACCCATTCTAGCGCCACGAGAGAGCGCCTCTATACCAATAGCACCCGAACCGCAATAAGCGTCGAGTATAGTTTCTGTGCCTGTCATAGGGCCTCTCAGGCTGTTTAGGACGTTAAATAGGGCTAATCTCTCACGCGAGCCCATAGGGTGAGTAGTGTTCCCCTCTGGGGATTTTAATAGGCTACCGTTAAATCTACCCCCAGTAATATGAATATCGTTGTGAATTTTTCTAGGCTTTGGCATTTTGGTCCTTATCTGTTATATGATTATCTGCTATAGGTTTCTCTGTTATAGGCTTCTCTGGGAGGGCGGATAGCCAACCGATAGTAATCATTTTGACTATTTCTGGCAAGAGAATTTGTGCGGTATCTCTGGACAAATCGGTGGTCCAGCCTTCTTCGCGGAAAGTGTCATACATCTTTAGTTTGTGAATCTTCTTGAGGGAGTTATAAAATTCGGCGGTTAAATCAAGGCTGGAATAATCTTTAAGACGAGAAATTTCCTTACGAGAGAGCTTAGGAGTGAGAGATTTCATAGTTTTTCTCTTGGTAATCATGGCGACACGGTATTCATAGGCGATATGTTTAGTCATGTAGCCTTCTGGACCCCAGTAAAGCCAGTTATTGTGCGCGGTCTGTTTTAGACTATCGCCCCGCATAATTCCCTTAATTGGCTGACCAAAAATCGTGACATAATCTTTGTCGCTCATTAGCTCGGAAATAGCCTGTTCGTAGGGGAAATGATGGGCCGGGGTAAGGCCGTCTGTAATAGCGTGCGCCAGCCAGGACGCTTCAAAAGCAGAACGCTCGCGATTGTGGTCTTTTAGGGCGATTTTAAGGTTGTGATGGTGATTTTTTATCATCTGGACCAATTTACCATCATCGTCATCTGGCAAAATAAAATGCATCGGCTCATCTACCCCTGGGGATTTTCTTTTTAGGCCGTCTGGGCCACGCGTGCCCTCAAAATGGACGATTTCTTTATACGTCGGGAAATCTACGTCCTCTGGGGCGAGGCGAGCAAAAAGCGCACGGGCAATCTTATCTAGGCGCTGGTGTGTGCCGATAAGTTTGCCTGAATGTTTAGAATTTTTGAGTAATCCGACGGTTGAATACATTAGTTTAGCGTAGTTAATTGTTGGTAGTGGGAGATGCTTTCTCCCAGCTCCTTATATTTTAGCATAGCAGAATGGTCTTGCTCAAAAATTTTGGCGACGGCTTTGGCTTGGCGGGAAGCCTGGGAAATTAGGGCAGTATCAGAGAGAGAAGCAATCTGGAGATCTAGGGCGCCGTGCTGGAGACTACCATAAATCTCGCCGGGGCCTCTGATTTTTAGGTCCATTTCTGCCAGATAAAAGCCGTCTGTACTTTTTTCCATCGCCTGGAGGCGCTTGCTGGGATGTTCTGAGGTAGAAATCAGATAACAAAAGCTCGCGTCTTCGCCTCTTCCAACTCGACCCCTAAACTGATGTAGCTGGGCTAGACCATATCCCTCGGCGTCCAAAATTACCATCAGAGTAGCATTAGGGACATTAACCCCAACTTCTACTACGGTGGTAGAGACGAGGAGATTGATTTTTCCTCTAGAGAAGCGGTCCATGATGGCGTCTTTTTCTTCTGGCTTCATCTTGCCGTGAAGACATTCTATTTTAAGTTCCGGGAAAATACCCTGGAGTTTGGTGGCCTGGCGCTTGACGCTAGAGCTGTCATTGTGTTTTCCCTCTTCAATTTTGCGACAAATCCAGTAGGCTTGGTGGCCCTTTTTGATTTCTTCGCGGATTTTGGGGTATAAGATTTCTTTTTGGTCGGTCTCTTTAATAACAGAGGTAATAATAGGTTGGCGACCAGCAGGAAGCTGGTTAATGACAGAGACGTCAAGGTCGCCAAACACCGTAAGCTGGAGCGAGCGCGGAATAGGGGTGGCAGTCATAGATAACAGATGTGGAGCCATTGTGCCAGCGGGGTTTTTGACTACGTTATGTGCAGTTTTTGAGAGGAGTTTTTGGCGTTGATTAACCCCAAAGCGATGTTGTTCATCTATAATACAGAAAGCTAGGCGATTAAACACCAAATCATCGGTAATCAAGGCGTGCGTGCCGATGACTAAATCAACGTTTCCCTGCTCAATTTGGCGCTTGACGAGGTCCTTGTGTTTAGTGGAGCCGATGAGGAGGGCGATTTTTACCCCTAGAGGCCGTAGGAGCTTGTCTAGGCCCTCTGCGTGTTGAAGGGCCAAGATAGCCGTAGGTGCGAGCAGAGCCACCTGAAAACCGCTAGAAATGGCCTGCATGGCCGAAATAGCGCCAACTACGGTCTTGCCAGAGCCAACATCACCCTGGAGGAGGCGGTTCATAGGGGTAGTTTTGTCTAAATCCTGTAAAATATCCCAGGTAGCCTGGCGCTGGGCGTTAGTGAGTTTAAAGGGGAGAGAGCTGATGACTTTTTTAGTATTACTAGCGTTAAAGGGGAGTTTTTCGGACTTTAGCTTATGATTCTCTTGTCTGGACAAATTAGCAGAGAGAAGTAGCTCAAAAAGCTCCTCATAGGCTAGATAGCGACGCGCCTCGCCGATTTCTACGGAGTTATCTGGGAAATGAGATTTAAATAGAGCGTCGGCGCGAGCGCCGGGATAGACAAAATCAGGCAAATCTAGGGATTTTAGGGTGTCGCCCTCTAGAGTGCCAGGGAGAAGGTCAGGAATAAAGGCAAAATTCTCGCGGAAATTCTCGAAAAGTTGGACTAATTTAACGGAGGGGATACCAGAGACGGCGCGATAAATCGGGTTAAGGTCGGAGCCGGTAGTATCGGCATCTTTGGCCAAAGTAGCAGATGGAGAAGTGAGCTGATAACGGCCGTTTTTAAGATCATAAGTGCCAGTAAAATAGTAGTCGCGATTACCATCAAACTGCTTGGCGCGGTAAGGCTGATTAAACCAAACTACACGAAGAGAACCAGTCTCATCAGAGATAGTGCCAGAGGTAATAGAAAGGCCACGGCGACGAGTAGCGGTGGTTTCTAGGTCGGAAATACGGCCCCGCACCATAACTTTGCCGGGGCGAAGATCGCAAATCTTGACGGTGTTCTGGAAATTCTCGTAATCACGCGGGAGGAAATACAAAAAATCACGCAGGGTATAAATCCCGGCTTTTTTTAGTTTTTCGGCGAGTTTTTCGCCGATACCAGAAACGGTAGTTACCTCCGAGGATAAATCCATAGGGATATTATAGCACTAGCTAGCTTTGCGCTCGTGGGATTTTCGCCACTCGGCGACTTTGCCGTGATGACCAGAGAGAAGAACTTCTGGAACTTTCATGCCACGAAAATCGGCAGGCTTGGTATACTGCGGAAACTCGATATTGTCGCCGTCGGAGAAGCTCTCGATTTCGGCGGAGGTTTCGCCACCTAATACGCCAGGCAATAATCTGACTATGCTGTCAATCATAATAAGAGCAGGAAGTTCGCCACCTGTCAAGACGTAGTGACCTAAGCTAAATTTGTAGTCAACAATGCTCAAAATTCGCTCGTCGTAGCCCTCGTAGTGCGGGCAGAGGATAATATAGTGGCTAGGAGCACAAGTCGGTTCAATCGCGACTGGGTGTTCGGGGTCCTGCCAGGCGCTTGCCCATGAATCCTCGGACGAGCGAAGCTCGTCCTCAGCTTCTGGGCGCCCATCGCCTGTCACCCCTCCCAGCCCGTCGCTAATCTCCGACTTGCTCGCGCTCGACACACCCGATAGTTTTCTAGCCCAGTCCTGCGTCCAGAGGTCGCCGGCGGGGGTTGGTAAAATAACTTTGGCGGAGGGGTCTTTTGATTTTACGCTTTCTATTGCGTTAAAAACTGGCTCGCAACGGAGGAGCATACCGTCGCCACCGCCATAAGGGGTATCATCCACGCTCTTATGCGGACCGAGGCCAAAATCACGTAAGTTTACAAAATCAAACTCGGCAATTCCCTTTTCCTTTGCCTTCCACATCATAGAAGTCTCTAGATAAGGGCGGATAGCGTCTTCAAACAATGTAATAATGGTGAATTTGATTTTTGACATATGTATATTTTAACATAATTATGGTTATTTTACAAGAAAAAGAGACGCTAGAACTAGCGTCTCAGAGTACAGGAAAGGTCATTCTGCGTCCAACCTGAATCCAGGTGTAGCGGTCTGCTGGAGTGGTGCCGATGAAGTATTTGCCATCTCTGTATGTAGTAAAAATTACGTAGCCGTCGGTATCAATTTCACGGTCTATGCTACCTAGTCCAGAATCGTACCCCTCGTACCAGATTACCTCTGGGTTTTTAGAGAGGCGGTTTGATATGCCGATGTGCGGACGGCCAGGCTGAGGCCGGTCTAGAACACAGAGGAACCCAGCATCACTCAAGAGGCGACGCCAGATGCTAGCATCAGAGCCAGACGCACCGTCTGGGCACAAGATGTATACTCCGACTGCTTCATAAACCTTCCAGGCGCAGTAGCTAGTATCGTGTCTGACAATAAAGCCATTCGCGTCTAAAACTGCAGTACCGCGAGCTTCGTCTTCTTCCCAATCCGCAAACCAGTGCTCTCTGTATGGCCAGGGATAAGTATCTACTAGGTCTCCCGCTTCTAAGCGCTCTTGAGCGTTAATGAATGCTGGAGAAGTAGCAGTCCAATACTCAGACATTGCCTGGTAAAGCCGGCGGCAAACATAGCGCAAAAACCGATTGTTGCCACTAGCTGGAACAGAGTTTTTGGCAAAAAAATTAACCAATCTATCTATCTTTCTCATAATGTACACCCCCTTTGGTTTTCTTAATTATAGCATAGTTTTATAATTCGTCAACAGGTGTGGAAAACGGGTTGATTTTTGGCGGATTTGGCATGGTTTCTATCTTGACAAAGCCGTATTTGTAGATTACAATAAACATAAGCTGAAACGCTTCACAGGGGTTCCACTGAACATTTAGTGGAGTGTGGAGACTTACATTAAAAAACAAACACAGCGGATTAAAACAAAACAATGTGCCCCATGGGTGGGCGCGCTTCAGCGCAAAAGAAAAGACCGTGATTCACGGTCTTTTTTATAGGGGTGTTATTTGCCATCAGTGTCGTATTGGATAGCGCTAGCGCTGTCCGGGATGTGGATACGATAGAGGTAAATCTGTTTGTTCTTTCTATACATCTCTACCCGATAAGGTAAATCATCGTCCGAAGGCAAGAGCTCGCATTTGTCGGTTGGAGCCTCAATTTTGCCGATAGAAACACCATCATTTAGAAAATAACAGAACTTGTATGTTCCCTTGCTGGTGATTTCTAGGTAATAGCTTTCACTCTCTGGCTGGTCATCCTGGATATAAAAAGCCAGGTTAACCGTAGCCTTCTCTGGGGCTATGTCGGTATACTCGTTGGGAGTATTAGAACCATAATCATAGCCGAGATGATAGAGAAAATAAAAGGCAAAAACCAGGAAGATGCTACCTATGATAGTCCTGGTAAAGCGGTGCTTTTTGTGGCCGATAGCCAGCGCAAAGCAAGTTGCGGTACAGAATGCTAAAACAATAGCTAAAATCACTTCAAAAATCATGCTACACCTCCTAAAAATTAAAGAACACCCACCTATGACTCCATTATAGCACAAAACAGAGTAAAAGTCAAGAATAACAGAGGCGAATGAGGGAAGGTAGGTTTGGCGGGGGTTACCAGTCTTCTTCGACGAGAGTGAATTCGTGGCCGGCGATAGAGATGATGGAGTCATCTTTGGCGCCACGAGTAGTAAGTTCGGCGCGGATGCCCATTTTTTTCATGATGTCGCGGAGACGGTTAACAGAAGCATAATTAGAGAAGTCGGTGCGGCGGGCAAATTTTTCGATTTTAGCGCCGCGAACGATGAATTTGTCGTCCTCAGCCTCGACAATCCAAGAGTCGCTGACGGCCTCTTTAGACAACTCTATTACAGGGAGCGCTTCGCTAATCTCCGACTTGCTTGCGCTCGTGGCGTCGCTTATCTTCCTCAGAGGACTTTGCAACTCGGCGCTCAATGCCCTAAGCAAGTCGTCTAGGCCTTGGTGGGCGGAGGAAGAGATGTGATAGACGCGGGCGTCAGGGTTGATGGCCAAAATACTGGCAGTTTGCATCTTGATAATGTCCTCGCCTAAGCCTTCGCACTTGGTGAGGGCGACGATTTCTGGGCGGTCCTTTAAGTCAGAATATTTTTCTAGCTCATGGCGGATAGTCTGGTAATCTTTGCCAGCGTCGTCGGAATAGACATCGACGAGATGAAGCAATACCGCCGTACGATCGACGTGGCGCAAGAAATCGTGGCCTAGACCCTTACCCTCGGAGGCGCCTTCGATAAGCCCCGGAATATCGGCGATTAGGAGGTCTTGGCCGTCAATCGTGGCGACGCCAAGATTAGGCGTAATAGTAGTAAACGGATAGTCGGCGATTTCTGGCTTGGCATTAGAAACAACAGAGAGAAAAGTAGATTTGCCGGCGTTTGGCAGACCGACTAGGCCGACGTCGGCTAGGAGTTTTAGCTCTAGTTCCGCTTCGAACTCTTCGCCGGGCTCGCCGAGTTCGGCAAATTTGGGGGTTTGGCGGACGCTACTCTTAAAATGCGCATTACCAAATCCACCGTCGCCACCTTTAGCGATAACTGCAGTCTGGCCATCCGCTATTAAGTCAGCGATGATATTTCCCTCTTTTTTAACTATTGTACCGATAGGGACATCAACAATTAAATCCTTGCCGGAGCGGCCAGCAGAGCGAGTGCCGGAGCCGTTTTTGCCGTCTTCGGCGGTGAGGATAGGGGTAAAACGGAAATCTAGAAGAGTATTAGTGTCTTTGTCGGCACGAAAAATCACGGAGCCACCACGGCCACCATCTCCGCCGTCTGGACCACCTTTGGGAATATAGATTTCGTGGCTAAAAGAGACGGCACCGTTGCCACCTTTTCCGGCTTTTACACTAACTTTTGCTGTGTCGACAAACATAATACCCCTATTATAACATAATTTAACGACTTTTACTAGCGACCGTGGATGTAATTATAGCCAGCAGCCTGGGCGGCAGTCCAAGTAGTAGTACCAACGCGACCCCAGCCGGCTACACCGTTCATATCAGAAATAACAACAGAGCCATCGGCGTTGACTTTTTGGACGATGCCGACGTGACCAAGACCGCCACCACGCTGGAAGACAGCACCAGGAGCCGGCGTATGATTAACGACGAAACCGGCAGCAGCAGCGGCAGAAGCCCAAGTGTTGGCGTTACCCATGTTGGATGGGAGATCGTAGTTGGCTGGCATATTATCGTGACGCCATTGCCAAGCATACCAAGTACACCAACCATAGGCATAGCGGTTACCAGAGGCATAGGCAGCGGAATAGTGAGAGTAGGCGACGGTGCTAGTGGTGTAGTTCTGGGTAGGGGCGACGTATTCTGGGCGCTCTGTTTCTGGGAGGACGCCCGAAGGAATCAGGATGATAGTATCAGGTTTTAATGTTGGGTCTTTTTCTAGGTCGTTAACAGAGATAATTTGCTCGGCAGAGGAGTTGTATTTAGAAGCAAGCGAGTCCACAGTATCGCCACTCTTAACCTTATAAGCGATACCAGCGACAGACGGAATCAGGAGGGTCTGGCCGGCAGAAATAGAGGTAGTCTTTAAGTTATTAGACCAGCGAACTTGGTCGGTAGTGAGGCCATAGCGCGCGGCGATTTGCTCCATTGTCTCGCCGTCTTTTACGGTATAGCTAATCACGCCACGAGAAACGTCGGCAGGGTTGACCACGGTAGGTTTAGAAATTTTACCGGTGTCACTAACGATTTGGTTGTTCTGTTGGAGAATCTGGATGGTGGAATAGTTAATCGAAGCAAGGTTAGCAGAGGCCAGCTCTAGAGAGTCGGCGACTTCTGCGACCATATAAAACTGGGTGATTTGGTCGGTGGAGACCTGGTAATTGGACGCCACGATAGAGTCCATACTCATAGACTGATCAGAGACGGCGAGCTTGTCCTGGGAGCCAAAGATAGCAACAGCAATAACGCCGGCGAAAATCAAAAGATAGGCCCAGTAGTTCTTTATAAACTGAAATTTTTTCTTAATCGTCATAGTTGAACGTTACAGAGTTTCTGGCAATGCTCGACAATGTTACGGTTGTGCTCATCCTCTGTGTAACTATAATACATCACACCGTCGTCGCCTGTCAAGAAGTAAAGATAAGAGGTATCAGCAGGGTTGGCGACAGCGAGAAGCGCGGAAACACCGGGGTTAGTGATAGGGCCAGGAGGGAGACCTTGGTATTTGCGGGTGTTGTATGGGCTATCTACCTCTAGAGAAGCGCTGTTATCGGTATAGGTTGTGCGATCCGGATCGACGAGGTCAACGGCGTATTTAGTGGTAACGTCAGAACCAAGCATAATGTTCTGAGAGAGACGGGAGTAGAAAATCTGGGCGACGGTAGCTTGGCCGGTAGTACCGGACTCTAGCTGGACGATAGAGGCGAGGGTGATTCCCTGATAGAGATTAAGGCCGTGAGAAGCGAACTTATTAACCATATCGTTGCCCTCTATGACATCCCAGAGAGCGGTCATAGCGGTAGTGATAATTTTTTCTACTTTGTCGGTCTTGTAGAATTCGTAAGTGTCGCCAAAGAGGTAGCCCTCTAGAGGTTCGGCACCGTATGGGTTGCTATTACCCGGCCAATCTTGGAGGAGACTGTCAATAGCTGGGCTAGTGCCACGATAATCCTTAGCGAAGGCGGAGTTAATCTCGCTCTCTGTGTAGTAGCCGAGTTTAAGAAGGTCGGCTTTGATATCCTTGACGGTGGCGCCGGGGAGAATAGTAAAGGAGAAGACGTTAGGGTTCTTAGCTCCTTCGACAAGCTGGGCACCAATCTGGGCAACGCTCATATTGCGACGGAATTGATAATCACCGATTTTGATTTGTTCGGACAAACTCTGGGTGCGCATATAAATCTGGAAGACAAAGGAACTCCTAATCAGGCCGGCGGCCTCTAGGTTGTCGCTGATTTTTTGGAGAGACTCACCGGATTCGACGGTAAAATCAATAAATTCACAGCGGGCGTCCTCTTTGCCACTAGCGCTACAATCAATGTCATAAACTGGGCCAAGCGCGGAATTGTACCAAGCAAAAGCAATACCACCGCCAATGCCGAGGGCGACAATCGCAATCACCATAAACAGGACTAATTTTCTTAGCATTGGGCTTCCCTTTTTATCACCTTTTTTCTTTTTAGTGTCGTCAATTATTATATCATCTGTGCTATCATATGGCTCGTCGGAAGTATTGTTGCCGTGAGTGGCGGTAGCCATGGATTCGATGAAATCTTGGAGGATAATAGAGGCGGCTTCGGCGTCGATTTCTTCCCTGCGGTAGCCACGCTTACGAGCTTTTAGGCGTTTTTCTGCTTCAACAGAGGTGAGAGACTCATCCTGGAAGCGAATTTTGGCGCTAGGAACAGCTCTTTTTAGGGCTTTGGCAAATTCGCGAACGTAGTCGGACTGGGCGGTTTCTTTGCCTTCATTGCTACGAGGGAGCCCTAAAACAAACCAATCGGTGTTGTTTGCGCGCGCAATGCGGGCGATTTCGGTAAATTCTAGGCCATTATTAACGATGACCGTAGTGTTTGGGACGGCGATGCGTACGCTAGTATCGGCGGTAGCTACACCAATACGACGAGTACCAACATCTAAGCCAATTATCTTCATTATTCCTCCACTTTAAGTTCTATTGTGATTTTGTTTGGATCGTTTGGAACGGTGCTAACCCATGGGAAGGACGGGGTAAGCTTAACAGAGCTGACGCCGTTGATAGACTTTAAGATAGATTGGACTTCGCCGAATTTTTTGCCTTTGGATTTTTCTAGGATGTCTTCTTCCGATACTTTAGGACCGGTTTCGGTGGAGCTTTTTAGCTTGGCGGTGTAGTTGCCGTCGGATACCTTGGAGAAGTTCTCAAAGAATGGCTTATTAACAGCATAAATACGCTGGTCGTTAGCTAGACTCATGGAAGCTTTTTCTTTGATGTAGTCTTCTACCTTGACCTTGTCGACGGCGTACATGGTAAAGGTGGTCGTGGCCTCAATTTTTGGGGTGGTGCCGGATTTGACTTCTTCGTTGACGGCAGGAGAGGACTTTGGATCGGAAGTGTTAACTTCTAGGCTAGATTCTATAACAATCATATCATCGCCAAATTCTTTGACTAACTCGGATTTGCCGTCTTCTCTACCTTGGCTTTCTAGCTTTTCTTTGGCTTTCTTGAAGTCATCATCAGAGACGACGGTGACGACATTAGAGGTACCGCCAGAGAAGGCGGAGGTGTTAGAGGCGGAAACGTGCGCAACCGGAGATTCCCAAGCGGAGCCAGAGCCGATGTTGTATTTATCGCCAGGGGCGGTAGCGGTAGCGTTAACGGTGGTAGAAATATGACAGTTGCCTTCGCGAATTTGTTTCATAGTACATTCGTCGTCAACGCGGAAGTTGATAGATTTGTCGGTAGTGAATTGGAGGCCGCCGGCGGAGAAAGTGGCGCCTTCTGGGACGGTAATAGTGGAGTCAGCGGTGTCGCGGTCGAAAGTAGCGGTGAGATTAAGCGTACCATGGGCCTTTTCGCCGATGTCTTTTTGGCCGGTGGCCTGAAATTCGACGGAGCTGGTTTTTTCTACCTTTTTCTGTTCTAAGAGGAACTTACCGTCAGAGGTATTCTCTGTGCCAGATTTGGTGACGAAAGAGACGTTTTCTGAGAAGTTGTTAGCGGTAGTTCTGATAGCGACGGCGATGTCAGCGCCCGGGGCAAAGGCGAAAGCCCAGACTAGGAAGATAATTAGAAGCACAAATGCGCCAGCGCCTATGATAATCCATTTGCGATATTTTTCTAAGGTTGGGATGATGTTTTTGCCGTTTTTGCCTGGCTTTTTGTCGGATTTGTTGGTTTTTTCTTCGTCTTTTTCGATGTCGTCGGAAGAGATTTCTTGGTCTGGTTTTTTAGTACTCTGGGCGACAGGGCGAGGTTTGTTAGGCTTGACGCTGTTATTTGGGTCAAATTCTTCGTCGTCAAAATCTTTTTCGTCAATAAATTGTTCGCCATGAGCGCGCTCTTCTTTAATAATTTCCGATGGGAGCTTTGGACGGGATTGGAGGGTCTTAGCTACGGGAATCTGGGCAGAAGCAGCGAGTTTGACTAGGGAGCTATCAGTAGTAACGATGACTACGACCTTGCCAGATGCCTTGGCGGTCTTGGCAATAAGTTTTGTGTTTACGGCACTACGTAAAACACCAATCTTTTTTGGTGGGACGAGCGCAACGAGTTTTTGTTTGGAGTTTTTGACTCTGGCGATGATATCGGTGATGTCATCTTCCGGCTCAATATAAACAACATCCTTATTCATATCTCAATTTTAACACAAGTTATTCCGTTTGTGTTAAAATAATATTAATGAATATTTTCCAGAAGAAACCCATGGTGGCTGGGCTGGATCCGCAAACGACGAATCGACTGCTTCTTGCCGAACTTGTACTAAACTCCATAAACGATGGAGTGGTGATTATTGACCAAAACGGGCTAGTAAAACTGCTAAATCCGGCGGCGGCGCAGATGACTGGAAATGCGGATTATTCTGATGCGCTAGGACTATCATACTTGTCGCTAATGAAGCTAGAAACAGGGGAAGGAATGGCTGTACCGGATAGCCAAAATCCGCTAGCCAAGGCCGTCGTGAATAACCAGGCTTGGGAGTCTAGGAACTATTACCTAGTTACGCCACAGGGTGGAAAAACGCCAGTAATGATTACGCTAACACCTTCGGGTGGGCGGACGGCGGATAGGATTATTACCTTCCGTAATATTGCCGAGGAATTAGCCAAGGAGGGCGAGCAGACGGAGTTTATCTCTACGGCGAGCCACGAGATGCGTACGCCGGTGGCGTCGATTGAGGGGTATCTGGGGCTGGCGCTAAATCCACAGACGGCGACGATAGATGACCGCGCTAGGCAATATCTAACAGAGGCGCATAATGCTTCGCAACACCTGGGCAAGCTATTCCAGGACCTACTCGACGTAACAAAATTGGATGATAAACGCGTACGAATGAACCTAGTGCCAGTAGACGTAACGAACGCGGTGAGAGAAATCGCCGGGCGCCAGATGACGGCGCAGAATAATAAGCATATACAATACACATTTGGCGTAGAAGACGGTGGTAGCGACAAGATGCAGATAGACCAGCTAACGTACGCGATGGTGGACGTTGATTTCTTAACAGAAATTATCAATAACCTAGTCGGAAATGCGATTAAATACACCGAGGAGGGCGGTAGGATTTGGGTGAGCGTGCGCGCGGACGGAGACGACGTACTAATTAACGTCACCGATAGCGGGATTGGGATTCCGCCAGAGAATTTGTCGCATATTTTTCAGAAATTTTATCGGGTGGATAACTCCGCGACGCGGACTATTGGCGGAACGGGCCTGGGATTATATCTAGCCAAAGCCAGGACAGAGGCGATGGGTGGACGAATTTGGGCGGAAAGCGTGTTTGGAGAAGGGTCAACGTTCTATGTGGCTTTGCCTCGGATTTCTCAGGAAGAATATGAGCGCCAGATGACGGTCCAGCGCAATACACAGATGATGCCGATAAAACCACCAGTATCCCCAACAGAGGCAGCATTATCTGGGGCAGCAGTAAAGGCCGTAGTGTCGCAACCGACACCGGTACCTCAGCCAACGACCGCTCCGCAACCAACAGTCGCACCTGTGCCGACGATGGCGCCGGCCCAGTCTAGTCAAAATACCACAAGTGTTATACAATAAGGAAAATAGGAGGAATAATGGCAAAAATAATGCTAGTCGAGGATGATAAAAGTTTACGCGAAATATACAGTATTCGCTTGGTAGCCGAGGGCTATGACGTAGTTTCTGCTGGAGATGGCGAAGAGGCTCTAGCTATGGCCGTACAAGAAAAGCCAGACCTAATTCTATCAGACGTGATGATGCCGAAGATTTCTGGGTTTGATATGCTAGATATCCTCCGCTCTACACCAGAGACAAAAGATATTAAGGTGATTATGATGACAGCGCTAAGCTCCGAGGATCAGAGGCAACGCGGAGAAAATTTGGGGGCGAACAAGTATCTAGTAAAATCGCAAGTAGGAATGGAGGATGTTATCAACGCAGTGCACGAAGTCATGGGCGATAAGAATACCACTGCGGAGGCGTCTTCGGCGTCATCAGATGCGATGCTCGCTCAGCGTACCGATAGTACGCCTCGCTCCGCTTCTCCTGATTCCTTGAATCCATCCTCCGCAGAGGTATCCTCGATACCTGCTGAAACCCCTGCTCCGTCTCCTGCTGAGGCTCCTTCAGCAAGCGTAACCCCGGCTCCAGTGGAGACTCCTGCTCCCGCGCCAGTAGCGCCACAGCCGTCTGAGGCGGAGATGAAAATGGAAGCCGTACTAAACGAAGACGCTGGTGCGCAAGCTCAACAATGGCCTGGCACCGCCAATAACCAGTAATTATGGAACAATTTAGGCTAAATAAATTTCTAGCGGAACGCGTAGGAATCTCTAGGCGTGAGGCCGATAATGCCATCAGCGCCGGCAAGGTCCTAGTAGACGGGAAGCCGGCCGTACTAGGCGCACGTATTGACAAAAATACAAAAGTGTGCTATAATGGTAGTATAATCCCATTTGACATGGGATATACTTATTTGGCGATGAATAA
>JAEEGL017047950.1_pt1 | contig 14946 bp, 5 predicted proteins | sample 9134231 | NCBI WGS metagenome assembly JAEEGL01 (sample SAMN16246548, study PRJNA631951) | gut metagenome | biome: gut microbiome; feature: rumen; material: fiber-attached | host: Bos | place: Iran: Karaj | collected 2018-10
CTCTCTGCTGCTTCTTGACGACGACAACATTGTCGCTCCCGACATGCTCGAGAAACTGCAGAGAAAACTTTTTTCCGATCCGAAACTCGGCATCGTTCTTCCGCTCTTCATGAACGGCTACGATGATCCCAAGACCGTCTGCTTCTGCGGTGGGGAGACCTCCATGTGGAGCGGAAGAAATCTTCTCAACGACAAAAATTTTACAAAAGACACAAAGACCTATCCCACGCGCAGGATCCCGAACGCCACGTTCATAAAAAAAGAAGCCGCCCAAAAGACCGGCCTCATGGACGATCGGCTTTTCTCCACCATGGCTGACGAGGACTACTGCCGCCGCATGGAAAAGCAGGGCTACAAGGCGCTCTTCCTTTTGGATGCCGTGACCGACCACATGCAGGAAGTGAAAAGATCGGACGCCAGAAGATTGGGCCTCACCAATCCCTTGCAGACCTACATTTTCGCCAGGAACAGAGCAGTTTTGATAAAGCGCTACGGATCAGTGCTTCAGTTTTTGGTTTTCTTCATCTTCTGGCAGCCGCTGTACCACCTTTATTATCTTTTCAATATGCTTAGGTACAAGGCGCCAGCCTCCTTTGTCAAAGCTTATTTGAAAGGAGTCTGGGCCAGCCTGGTTTTTGTTTTCTCAGGCAAGCTTCCGCCTCTGGCTGAGATCCTAAAAGCGTTTTCGCAGCCCGAAAACAATTAGACCGCAAAGCGCGAAAAGTCCCACGAGAGGCTCCGGAATAGGCGCTTCCAAAGAGACCCTGAGCTCGCGCAGATCGGCTTCGCTGCCGAGAGCGGCCAGGTTCAGGCGCAGATAATCCACAGCGTCGACGGGTTGGATGTTTTGGCCGGTCACTTTCTGTTCGGGGGTCTTTTCTGTCTCAAAGAAGAATATCTCGCGCAGGATCTTGACGTCCGGCATAACGTTCAGGGTATAGTCGTAGTTCAGCCAGTAGCCTATGGGAGCCCTTTGGGAAAAGAGCCCGGAGTTGCGGGCGTAGTCCGTGAGCGTTAATTTGACGGTCTTGCTTGCGCCGGAGCCGTTGGAATTGAAGGCGCTCTGGAAGATCCTCTGATCCTCATTTTGGGTGAAGAAGAAGCCGCCTTCGAAGGTAGAGGGGAAGCGCAGTTTCGTTTGCACCCGCAGGTCTAAGTAAGGGCCGAGGCCGGAAGGCATTCCGATGTAGCAGAAGGCGCCCTGGGAGCTCTCGGGAAGCGCGCTGTTGGACTCTTTTCTCAAGTGCAGGACGTTTGACCCGTTCTCAACCCTTATGTTGGCGGAAAGGGCGTCCTCGCCGCTCCAGTTGACGTCCATGGCTTTCAGGTCGCCGGACACGAGGTCGTCGAAATTGCCCTCATAGAGAACGTAACCGAATTCCTCGCTGCCGGTGGGCATACCGAACCTTAAGTTGAAAAGCCCTGAAGCGCCGCCGTCGATCTCGATCTCGCCGGGGATATAGTCCGGCTCATCGGAGGTCTTGAGGGCGGTAATGCGGATCGTTGCGGAATCCGTGAAGGTGCCGGAAGCGGGCGTCACCTCGAACCAGTCAGGATTCTTGGTGATCCTGGCCGTGAAGCTGATGGCTTCGTCGGGAAGGGAATTGGTCAGCGCCCATTCCACTTCTTCGTCGCCAATCGTGAAGGGGACGCAGGAGACGCCGAGTTTGGGAGTCTCGAGAGGGGATAGGCGGACTTCCAGCGAGGCGAGTTTCAAAGTAGAGCCGGCGTCGGGAAGATAGATCCTGACATCGTCCACCGCCGAGGAGGTTGAGGCCCCCTCATAGGTGATCTTGTCGTTCACGATGTACCTTTCGGGACCGGCGAAGACCGTCTTCAGAACTTTGTTGACCGGCGCGGTGTTCATGCGGAAACCGTAGGTGAAGAAAGTGTCATGGGGGAAAGTCTGCGTGACGAGGCTGGGGTTGGTAAGGTAGTCCGTCAGATCCACGGCCGCCTCGCCGTTCAGGTCGTAAAGAGCGCTTTGGAACTGGCGGCGTGTGGCGTTCTGGGTGAAGACCGCTTTTGAGGCGCCGGGCGCCATGGCCATTTCCCCGCGCATGACCAAGTCGTATTTGCGGTGAAGGTTGGCGGGAATGCCCACATGGACGAAGAGGCCGCGCTCGTCCTCGGAAAGCCCGGAAGGACCGCCGCCCGTCACTTTAAGGAACTGCTTGATGACCTTTTCGGAAACGCAGCGCTCCACCTTCAGATCGTCGATGTCGCATGAGCCGACGCCTTCCAAGAAGAAGCGCAGGGCCGAGAAGCAGTCAGCCTTTTCGTTCTCAGCGTAAACGCCGGCGCAGCTTTCAGTCTGTCCGCCGAAACTAAGCTGTCGGAGCACGTGGCGGTCGCCGCCGCCCAAGCGGACGGGATCGGCTTCTATCAGCATGTCGAGGGGGAACCAGACGTTGTCGGTGGGATATCCGCGGCTTTGGAAGGAAGGATGGGAGGCGTCGCCGTAGCCGGTGCTCAGAATGAAGCCTCCGCCCATGCGCTCGAAGGTGGTCTTGCAAATGTCGGGGGAAATGAGTGAGAGTGATTTGCTGCTGTTGCCGGACAACCTTATCCTGCAGGAGATCCTGAAGAATCGATTGGTGTGGCCCTCGCCCCAGCCTGTCTCGATGCCTGGGACCGCCACGTCCACGGCGTACTGGCTGTTCTGGCGCCTTATGGAAAGATATTTGTTGCCGCTCTCAGAAACGACCCTGGCTGTGCCGTTGGTGGCATGCCCGTAGCTGCGCGACCAGCCGCCCTGGCCTAAGATGTCGCCTGTGGCGTAAGATTCGAAATTCTCCTCATAGACTTGGTCGTAAAATTCCACGGACTCGTTGTCCATGTCGGTAGAAGTGTCACTGGCGGTAGAGACAGAGGAGTCGTAGCCCACGGGGCTCGGGTAAGGATAATCGGAAAAGTCGGCGCGGTACATGACGTAGCCTTTCTTCTCGGAGCCATTGGGGAAGCCTATTTTGCGCGATAAGGCGCCTGATCCGCCGCAGTTGACCCTGAAGACGCAGGAGGGATAGTCGGAAAGCCCGGCGCCGCCCAAAAAGCGCAGCCTCACCTTGGCGGAACTTAGGAAGGTGCCGGTAGCGCCTTCTAAGGCGAAGCATTTCTCGTAGTCCTCGGCGAGCTCGACTTTGTAGGTAATGTAGGAGTTGGGAGCCAAATTTGTCAGGACGATGTCGCAGTAATCCTTGCCCCAGGCGAATGAGGGTTCCGAGGCCAGACCGATCTCACCGGCTCTCAAACCGCGGCCGTAGTTGACCGCCAGGGAGCAGGGTTGCGGGCCGGACATGATGTTCGTGCCTTTTATAATGACAGTATAGCGGCCGGCGGGGGAGTTGCCCAACCTCAGTACCTCGGCGTTGTTGACGCTGTCGTTCAGGGTGTGCCTGGTTCCGTTGGGGTCGATGAGGATGAGGTCCAGGTTGTTCACCAGGGCGCGGGCGGCTGAAGTGGTGCCGGGATAGTCGCTCCAGACCAGGCCCACCGCCAGATCAGTGTTCTCAGGCTTGTCGAAGAAATTGGTGATAGCTTGTCCGGTGGCGCTCAGACTGTATTCCTTGAATCTCAGCTCACCGTCGGTGGGTTCCAGACTTTCCTTCAAATTGATGTGGCCATGACCTTCCACGCTGTTGGGACGAGTGGAGGGAACTTCCTCGAAGCGGGGGTACTGCCCGGGATAGAGCGTGCGGGCGCCGCAGAACATAATGGCTTTGACGAGAGAGGCGCTTGCGGAAGAGACGCCGCGTTTCTTGGAAAGGTAGTCCCTTATGACGGCGGCGCAGCCGGAGGCCATTGGGCAGGCCATGCTGGTGCCGCCAAGGTAGGCGTAATAGACGGAGCGTTCGCTGGTGTGCTCCCGGCTGGCGCTGCAGGAATTGATGCCGGTTCCGGGAGCCACGATATCGGGCTTTATGCGGCCGTCGGAGCAGGGTCCGCGGCTGGAAAAGAACGCCATACCCTGATGCAGCCCGTCGTAGGGCTCGGTGTCGTCAGAAAAAAGCGGGCGGTAGTTCTCGGAGGCGCCCACCGCGATGACGTTCTTGGCGCAGGCGCCGGGAGTGAGTTTGCATTCAGTCGGAAGATTGAGCTTATTGTTGTCGTTTCCGGCGGCGAAGCAAACGGTGTAATCCTTGTGGTTCCAGATGAGCGTGTCGAAGGAGCGGGCGGTGCTGCTGTAGGAGCCGTTGGAGGCGCTGCCCCAACTGTTGTTCATGACGCGGGCGCCCTGGTTGTAGGTGTCCTCCAGCTCGGAGTCAGAGCCTGTGTAAAGACCGGCATCGGCGCCGGCGGCTAGAACGTAGATGGAGGCGCCCGGCGCCATGCCTTTGAATTGTCCGTCGCTGGCAGATCCTGTTCCGCACATGGAGCCCGCCACGTGGGTGCCGTGCCCGCTGTTGTCGTACCAGTCGGTGCTGCTGCCGCGCTCCCTCGAGGCGCCGCTGGTGACCTTTCCGCTGACCCTCTTGTTCTTGAAGTCCGGATGAATATTCGCGGTGTCGCCGTTGTCCAGACCTGAGTCGTGCAGGCAGACCGTCTGGGAGGAGCCGTTGTAGCCCCGCATGGTCAGCTCGTCCACGTTGCAGCAGTGGGAGGAGCGCGACATGTCGTTCATGGCCACGGGATCTACGTAGCTTTCGATGGCGGCGACTTCGCCCATTTTCGCGAGTCGCGCGATTTGAGTTCCGTTGAGGTGGGCCGTCAGCGCCGGGCAGATAGTTTCCGAGATGACCCTGTATTCCACGCCCTCCTCGTCCAGAACGTCTTTGACTGTCTGTAAAAATTCATCGCGGGTGACGGCCACTAGAACGTAGCGCGGATTTTCGGCGGAAGCCGCGCCGAAGATCCCGTTGTCAAGTTCGCAGACCGTCTTGTATTCCGGCAGGAATTCCCCCAGGTAAACGAAGGAAAAAAGTTCCTTGAGATGAGCGATCTGACCTTCCGTTCCTTCCAGGATATAGGCGTTGGGAGGAACGTGGCCGTAGAAGGAAAGCCCCAGCTCTTTTATTGCCTCCTGCTCCTCAGGAGTGAAGTTCGTCTCGGGCTGCGCCAGATACAGCCTGGTTCCGGCGGGGGAAAGCAAGCAAACAGGTTCCCGCGGGACGGTACTCATAATGGAAGCGTTGGCGGTGTCGAGGGTGGTCTTGGCGAGTTCGATCTTGCCGGGATCGGCAAGGGAGGTCAGAGCAACTGTCAGAACAAATGCGTATAAGGCTTTTTTCATTTAGATTTTCCCGTTAATTTTCTCTTCAGAAGAATAGGGAGGCCGAGAGCGATAATGATAAGCGCGATCCCCGGTTCCGGCACCAGGGTGAAATAAGCTTTCGAGGTGCCGTTCTCATAGGTGGTCGCGCCGTTGAAGATTCTGTATTTAAGACAATAGGTGGCTTTGTAGGGGAAGTTCGTCAGGAAGAGGTCTGTGTAGTCCCAGATATAGGTCCCAGTCTCTTCGCCGGCAGTGGTCAAAAGGTTGTAGGTGACGTCAGGGTCATCGATATCAACCGCTGTGACGGAGATCCTGCGGTCATAGTTTTTCTTGTTCCAGGCGGTGCTGTAAGGAATGGGATAGGTGGGGAGAAGCTGCCTTGTCTTGGAAGTGGTGTCAAGGTCGAGATTTGAAAAGCTGGTCCCTTTCGGTATTGTGGCCGTTATGGGATAGGGAGATTCTGTGCTGCCGTAATTGAAGACCAGAGAGCAGGGCTGCGGTCCCGACATGATGTTGGATCCCCTTACTATTACGGTGTAGCGGCCGGCGGGGCCGCTCAAGCGGATAACTTCGACATTGTTGACGTGATCGTCCAGGCTGCTCCGCGTACCGTTTGGCGCGATGACGGTGAGATCAAGGTCGTTCACCAAGGCGCGGGCGGCTCCGATAGTACCGGGATAATCGCTCCAGACCAGGCCGACCGCCAGATCGTTGCCGTTGTATTTCTCAAAGTAATTTGTGACGGCTGATCCGGTTTCGCTAAGGGTAAATTCCTCGAAGAGCATGTCGCCGTCTATGGGCTCCAGGCTTTGCTGGATGTTTACCTGTCCGTGCCCTTCCGCGTAGTTGGGACGCGAGTCGGGGACTTCCAGGAAACCTCCGAATTGTCCGGGGTAAAGCGTGCGGGCGCCGCAGAGCATTATGGCCTTGACCAGCGAGGCGCTGGGGGAATCAACTCCGCGATTCTTGACCAGGTAGTCCCTTATGACGGCAGCGCAGCCGGCGGCTATGGGGGAAGACATGCTGCAGCCTGTCTTGGAGACGTAATATTCACTTCTGACGCTTGTGTGCTCTCTGCTGGCGTTGCAGGAGTAGATGCAGGAGCCGGGGGCCACGATATCCGGTTTCACGCGGCCGTCGGAGCAGGGGCCGCGGCCGGAAAGCGAGAACAGCCCTTGGTAGCGTCCGTTGTCTGGGGAGGCGTCCGCTGACTCCATCGGGCGGTAGCTTTCGGACGCTCCCACCGTAATGGCGTTCTTGGAGCAGGCGCCCTTGGAGAGGGTGCACTCCGTGGGAAGATCAAGCTTGGTGTTCCAATTGCCGGAAGCGAAGCAGACGGTGTAATCCGGGTGATTCCAGATAAGCGTGTCGTAGGTGCGGCTGATGTTGTTGTACGCTCCGTTATCGGACTTGCTGCCCCAGCTATTGTTCATGACGCGGGCGCCTTCTTCGTAGGTAATTTCAAGGTCCGAATCAGTTCCAGCGTAGATGCCGGCCGCGCCGCCGGCAGCCAACACAAAAATGGAAGCCGCGGGCGCCATGCCTTTGAATTGGTCGCCGCTGGCGGATCCGTTTCCGCACATGGAGCCGGCCACGTGGGTGCCGTGCCCGCTGTTGTCATACCATTTGTCGTAGCCTCCGCGCTCGTTGGCCACTCCGCTGGTGGCGCGTCCGCTGACGCGCTTTCCTTTAAAATCGGGATGGATGTTGTCCACGTCGCCGTTGTCAAGCCCGGTGTCGTGCAGGCAGACCGTCTGCGTGGAACCGTCGTATCCGTCCATTATGAGATCTTCCAGGTTGCAGCAATAGTCGGATCTCGCCACGTCGTTCATGGCGACGGGATCAGAATAGTTTTCGATGGAGGCGACTTCGCCCATCTTGGCGAGACGCGCGATCTGCGCGGCTGTCAGCCTGGCGATCAGGGAGGGGCAGAAAGTTTCCGAGGCGACTTCGTATTTGACGCCTTCCTTATCCAGAACTTTTTCCACGGAGGAAAGGAATTCGCTCCTGGTTACGGCCACCAGCACGCGGCGCTGATAATTGGCGGAAGCAATTGCATCAAGCTCGCAGACCGTCTTGTATTCCGGCAGAAATTCTCCCAGATAAATGAAAGGAAAAATTTCTTTGAGATCTAAGATCTGTTTTTCCGTTCCCTCCAGGATGTAGGCGTTGGGGGGAACGTGGCCGTAGAAATAAAGGCCGAGATCAGTCACTGCTTTCCGCTCTTCCTGAGTAAAGTTCCTTTCCGGCTGGGCCAGGTATAGCCTGGTGCCGGATGGCGAGGGCGTTTGCGCGGCAACGTCCATAAGGCGGGCTTTCGAAGCGTCCAGCGTGGCCTTGGCCAGCTCTATCTTTCCCGGATCGGCCAATGCGGCCAGGGGAATTAGAAAGAGGAAAAGCAGTTTTTTCATGGTTGGGAAAAAATGTTTTAGGGAAAGCCCGCCTTCACTTGAAGGCGGGCTTAACCTCAGTTTTTCATATTAGGGAAGCAGGAATACGCGGCAGCCGATAACACCATGCTCCATAGTCGGCGCAAATCGCATTCTGTTTGCAGTGCGAATATTTCCGCCTTCGCCTCCATAGTTTCCGCTGTGGAGGACCCGAAAACTGCTGGATGTCGGTCCCACCGGGTCGGTGGTATAAGACGAGACGTTTTCGGTAAACCAGTCAAGACACCACTCTACCAAGTTGCCATGCATATCGTAGGTGCCGATACTGCTGGCGCCCTTCAGGCCCACTTCGTGGGAAGCGCCGTTGGCGTTGCCCTTATACCATGCCACGTCGCCGGCGCCGCTGAAGTTGCTGTCGAAGACCACGCCGTTGTTCCAGCGGCTGCTGCCCCAGAAGCCGTCGGTGGTGCGGTCGGAGGTGCCTTTGTCGCGGCAGGCCATTTCCCACTGCGCATCGGTGGGAAGATCGAAGGTCAGTCCGTAGCCGGTCTTGGCTCTCAGCTTGCCGAAGAAGCTGGTGCTGTCCACACGGTGGTCGGTCTTGTTTGGCCAGGTTGCGCCGTACGAAGTGCCACGTAGAGCGTTGTATGTGAGAGTGCCTTTCGGCATGCAGCTCGTGCCGGAGGTGTTGGAGTTGATCCTGTCGTACTGGCCTACGGTCAGTTCGAAAACGCCCACGTAGAAAGCCTTGGAGATGGTTACAGTGTGCAAATATTCGTAATCATTACTTTCATGTGCAGCATTCCTGCCCGCTTCAGTGGAGGCGGAGCCCATCACGAAGGAACCGGCTTCCACTCTGCGGAACCAGAGCTCGGCGTACTTGGAGCTGGCGCCGGAAGCGGTGCTGGGGCCAGCGGTGCCGTAGGTCATCTTGTAAGTGGAGAGGTTCAGGGTAAGGTAGGTGGCTTCGTCCGTGACGTCCTCGGCGTAGACGCCGATCTGGTAATTTTTGGAGTCAACGTCCGTGCCAAGCTGCGCCGCGGCGTCCCAGGTGGTGCGCTTGGCGCCGTCGCCCAGGATGATGCCTGTGAATCCTTCGCCTTCCAGATTGGTGAGCTCGAAGGGTTCGCCGGATTCAGGTTTGCAGAAGAATTTCACGCTGAAGACCGGCGTGGTCTTGCCGGAAGTCGAGGTGAGGGTGTAGTCGATGTCAACTTTGCCATCCCAGGGCCAGCGCTGAACGCTAGTTTGATCGGAGACGGCGTTTTCCGCCAGGGCCAGGCCGGCCAGCGCGGCGGTCAGGGCAAACATGTATAAAGCTTTTTTCATATTGGTTGTTTCCTTTTCTTTCCGGTTAAAATCTCTTCACAAGAAGGCCGAGGCCGAGAACAAGCGCGAGCAGCATAACGCCGGGTTCGGGAAGCACGGTGAAGCTTGCTTCCGAAGTTCCGGACTTGACGGTGGTCGAGCCGCTTTTGATCGTGTACTCCAGAGAGTAGGTGGCGGTGCGGGGCAGTTCCTCGGGGGAGAGGCTGTTGTAATTCCAAACGTAGGTCCCCGTCTCTTCGCTGGCGGTGTTCACCAGCTGAAAAGCGACGCTGGCGTCGTCGACCTGCTTCGCCGTGACGGTGATCTTCCTATCGTAGGATCCTTTCGCCCAGTCGGTGCTGTAAGGGATGGGATAGGTGGGTGTGAGAGTCCTGGTTTGGGAAGTGGTGTCGACGTCCAGACCGGACCAGGAGGTACCTTCCGGCGTCGAGACCGCCAGAAGAGAGGTCGCCGCGAGGGCGAGCGTTAAAAGAAGAAGTTTTTTCATATAACCTGTTGGTGGTGGGGTTAAAGGTTGGATTATCTGTTTTAGGTAAAACTTAGCTTTGTTTTCTCGCGAAAGCCAGGGCCAGAAGGACGGCGAGGCCCATGAGAGCAGGCTCCGGAACGCCCTTGGGAACAAGGCGGATCTGGAAGTTGTCAAGGCAGATGCCGGCGTTGTCCACGCCGCACCAAAGTTTGAAGGCCTTCAGGGCCTCGTTGTTCAAAACTTCGTCGTCGATGCCGTTCGGGTAGTTGATGCGGCTGTCGGCGTCTTCCATCTCGTATTCGTTTTCCCCGAAGACAACGGAAATCAGAGTCTTGTATTCGTAGTCGATGAGCTGGCAGTTGAAGCGCTCGGAGAAAGCGAACCACGCTCCGCTTTCGACCGGGACGGCCGAAGCAGCGTGTTCATCCCACCAGGCGGTGTTCTCGATGTCGTCGAGGTTGATCGAGACCGGTTTGCTGGCTTTCACTTCATCCAGATAGAAGGTCACGTTATTCATGCGGTGGGCGTCGTCCTGGGAGAGGAGGAAGTAAGCATCGGGATGCTGCTCATCCGGACGGTTCACAAAGGTGGAGGGGATGTAGATGTCAGCGGAGCAGACCACGTCGAAGTCGGCGGCGGTCTCGGCGGGGATGTTGAGATTCAGCCCGTAGCCGCAATCGGCGGACCAGTCGTTGGCGTTGACGATCTTCATGACTTTCCGATCGGTTCCGACGGGATCGTCAATGATGTCGCAGCGGTTGTGGTCGGTGTATTTTACCCAGCACTTATCCTGCTCGGAAAGCTCTCCTTTCACCACTGAGCCGGACTCGGTGGTCTTCTGGAGACTGTTGAAGTCGGAGGCGTACATGACGTAGCCTTTTTCCGGGGAGCCGCTCTGGATGGCCAGCGTCAGTTCGATGGGCTCAGCGCCCTCGATGTCGGAAGTGAAGCGGATCACGGGACGGTAGAAGCCCAGATCGAGCTTGGAGCGGTCTATTTTGGCCAGGAAGCGGAAAGAGCTCCAGACGGTGCCGTTGGTGGCGGCCTTAAGGTATTCGCCGCCTTCAATGACTTCGGAGCGGAAATTGAAATTGCCGGCCCCTTTGTTGTTGACCACGATGGCGACAGTGTCGGCGGAATAAGAGATCGGGCTTTCGGGCGCGACTACGCTCATGACCGGCGGCTCGTCGCCCTTGGAGACGGCTTCGTAGACGATGTCGTCAATGTAATAGTCGTCCGCGTAAGTCACCGTGGAGATCAGAAATTCGTTGAAGTAATCCTTAGGCGCCGCGCTGGTGATGGGGATGTCGAGGTCGTCGTAGGTTACGTCGCCGAACGTTATGCTCAAGAGACGGCGGTTCAGAGGATCAGCGTTGTAGGTGAAAGAGAAGGGGAACCATTCACCCACGGGAACCGAGTAGTCTTCGCCGAAGGGAAGAGCCATGTTTTCGCTGGAAAGCATGATGACACTGCCGTCGCTCTGGAAATAATACGCGCCCATCTGGTTCGACTTGTCAGTGCCGATCTGGAAAGGCGAATAGTTGCCGCCCACCACGGGCAGTTTCAATCTGCCGGAGAAGCGGAAGTTGTAGCGCGCCGAGAGGCCTTCGGGGACGTTCAGCTTGAGGGTGTTGCTCAGGCCTTTGTTGACAATGCAGCGGTTGCCGTCGTCGTCAATGATGGAGGCGGTGGGGTTCAGCCAGCCGGGCTCCACGTCGGTAATGATGCCCAGATCGGTGCTTTCGAAATCGCTTTCGTAGAAAATAGCGCCGCTGCTGGTCAGCGTGGAGACCGTCACGACGGTGTATTTGGTGTCCTGCCCGTTGGTGGTCTTCAGTTTGCCGCGGCCGAACTGCAGTCCCAGGGCGGAACGGTCGATGTTCAGCTTCAGATCGTAGGAAGCTGTGCCGTGGATGGTGTCGGAGTAAACTTCGTCCTCGTCGGCTCCCTCGATGGAGAGCCAGTCGGCGCCTTCCTCGACCATGGTCTCGAAGGGCATGTCGCCCGTGCCGTTGTTATAGACGGTCATGGTGACCGTGTTGGTGCCGATGTAGGCGATCCTGTTGCGGGTGGCGTCCAGGTCGGAGGCGGAGGCGATGGGAACGGCCTCGATCTTGATGTTGTCTATGATGACGCCGCCCGCCTGACCCCAGTAGAAGACCCTGAAGCGGGGGAAGTCGCCGTCGTCGCGGCTGGTGAGAGGAATGTCGAGGTCGTTGATCTCGTATTCGTTGAAGGTCATCCCCAGAAGCCTGTAGTTGCCAGGCGTGGTGTTGATGGTGACGCTGGCGTGGGTGAAACGGTTCTCATACTCGACGTAGTAGGGGAAGGTGTAGTTCGCGGCAATGGAGCGGAGCTGCAGAAGCCCGTTCTCGCTGGTGGAGAAGGAGAATTCGCCGCCGGCGCCGTCGTTGTTGCCGAAGAACATGTAATTGTAGTCGCCGAACTTGATGTCGAAGGACATCTTGAGGTTGTAGCGGGCGTAGGTGCCTTTCACGCCTTTTATCACGGTGTGGGTCCCGCCGTTTTCCTGAGGCAAATTGATGTTGATGGCTTTGGAGCTCTCATAGCCTCCGTTGACCACGTTGGCCTGGGCCATGTGCTCGGCCTGGTTGGAAGCGTAAATGGAGGACCAGGCCGGATCCTGGGCGTAGATGTCGCCGAGCTGAAGATCCTCGAAACTTTCATAGTAGAAGACTTCGTTCTGCCAGATGACGTTTACCACCTTGGTGCCGTAGGAGCCGCCGTTGACCGTCAGCTTCGCCTTGTAATAGCCTTTTTCCTTCGTTGTGTCCGGAGTCGCCGTGATGGTTTGGGAGGTGCTCACGGTGCCGCTGGCGGGGGAGACGGAAAGCCAGCTGGCATCGGAAGTGATGGAGAAGGGTATTTCCCCCGCGGAGCCGCCGTTGCCGATCTCAAAATCCAAAGAAGTCTGTCCCACGCCGATGAGCAGCTCGTCCGGAGCAACGAGGGCCGGAGAGTCGGAGCGGCTGATAGTTTCGACAGAAAGGTTGTCCCAATACGCGGCGCCCTGGGTGGACAGGCTGGAGAATTGGGTGGAGAGGCGGAGCTTCGTCTTGTCGCCGGCTTCCGGGCATTCAACGTCGCACTCTTTTTCCTGACCGTTGAGGCAGATCCCCACGATCTTTCCGTTCATGGCGTCCCAAAGGATGTAGCCGTCGTTCCAATTGCCCAGGCTGTTGAGGTTGCTGAAAGTCGGTCCGCTGGGAAAGCATTCGGCCGATCTGCCGCCCATGTTGAAGCGCAGATAAAAGAAACGGGTGTCCGATTCGCTGTTGTATAAGGAGATCAAATCAACGTTGGAGCCCGGCTTCACCCTGAACGAGATCTTGGTCAGCTCTCTGGCCGGGGCTTCCGGAGTGGACTTGAAGGCAGGCGTGAAGAGCATGTCGTATTCTTCGGAACCGCCGCTGGTCTTGGCCAGTTTCAGGGCCTTGTTGGAGCCGTCCGCGACCACGGTGGAAGTTCCCACGTAGGGCCGCCAGAAGGACCAGCCCTCCACGGTGCCCACCATTTCGGTGCCGACGTCGTAGGATTCGAAGTTTTCAGTGAATGTCACTTCCGCGAGAAGGGAAGCTGCCGTTATGAGTGTTAGGAAAGCAAGGAAACGTTTCATGGAACCTGGCCTGATTTTGAGGTTAATTATTCAGCGCGACATACGCTTGCGAATTCGTGACATTATACGATAATTTTGGTACGGTTTCAATGTCTTAATGCCTAAAAAAGCGCGCCCGCAAGGCTAACGAGATAAGCAGGAAAATACCCATCATTCCCGTCGGTTCGGGGACGAGTGTTATTTCTGCGCTTTCGGTGTAAGAGGGAACGAAGTCTCGTGAAAGGACCTGCGCGTAGATAGTGTATTTCTTTTCCTCTTCCGGGAGCGTTATGGACTTTTCGGTGAAACTGTCTTCCCACTCTGTCTCCTCAAGCTCCTCCTCCGAATAAGCCCATCTGGCTTTCCTTGTGGCGTTGTCAGCGGCGAGAGTTAAGGTAACGTCTCTTGACAAAGTCTCGGAAGCGCCGTCATTGAGTTTCAGATCGCTGATCTCTGCGGTCCTGAAATCATTGGTGTAGGAAAAGACTACCGTATTTGTGCTGTTTTGGAGCATGCAGAGATGGTTGAGGCGCAAGACGTCAAGGATGTCGAAGGGCGTTCCGGTGCAGCGCAGGCTTATCATGAAGCAGTTCTCGAAGATCTTCGCGTTGTCGTAGCGGCAGTTGGGCTCGAAGCGGATGCCGCCCTTCTGGTAGATCTTCCGCCATTCGTAGTGGGAGTCGGGGAACTGCATGTAGTAGCCCTCGCCGCCGCCGCGGTAGATCTGGATGGGGATCAGATCGAGTTCGCGGCCGTCAGTATGGTGGACTCTGACGACGATGCTGGTCGGGAGATACTGGAACATCCAGCCCACGGAGTTGCAGAACTCGTTGGAATAGATTTCCGGGGGAGCCTTGCGGTAGACGCCGGCCTGGAGGTTGGCGGCCGCCGGGCCCACGCCGCAGAAGCAGTCGCCCCAGCCGTCGTAGCAGAAGCGCATGATGTCCTGCATGCCGGGAGGATCCATCCACTTGCAGCCCCAAGCTTGGCCGTTGACCTTGTTGTTTTCTTCCGAAAGATCGAAGCGGTAGGTGTCGGGCAGCTGCATGGAGTGCCCCGTCTCGTGACAGAGGGCGCCGTGGCCGGCCATATCGAAGATGCCCGAGGCGAAGGTCTGGCCGATCCAGTAGTAGGGGGCGTTGTAAAAGGCGCCCATGGAGCCGCCCTCGTTGAAGAAGAGCTGCGTCGTGCAGTTGGTGCTGTCCGGGGCGTTGATGTTGGTGTACTGGCTGGCCTGTCTCTTCAGGTACGCGACCCTGTAGCGGTCTATGATGCCGTAGGGCGCCAGCACCGATTTGGCTCTGGCGTACTGGGCGTTCATGTAGTTGATGGTGTCGTTCATGTGGTCGTAGAAGGACTTCTTGGACGACTGAGTATATTTGTCGAAGGTGGAGTCCACCACGATGACGCCGAAGGTCAGGGCGTCCATATAGACGTCCAGCACGTTGTTGGTGGCGTTGTTGTCATAGTACCCTTCCGGATAGCTTATGACGGCTCTTATGATGTTGGTCAAGGGCTTGGTGAAGTCATAGACATAAGTGTCCGGCATGGTCCACTGGAAGTCGTCCTGATAGAGCGCTCTGATTATCCTGTAGCTGTTGGTGTGAGAGGCTTCTCTTTTCGTGTTGACGTACCAGTCGATAACGATGTCTATTGGATCGTTAGTCAGCGAAGTGTTGCAGTAGATGTTGGCGGTCCAGGTAAGCCTGTCGCCCGGCTTCGGACGGTAGGTGCTGCCTATGTCGTATTTGCCGATGCCGTATTTCGGCGTGCGCTCAAGCCAGGCCAATCCGAAATCCCAATCAGCGGCGACGATTATCTCCTTTACGTAAACGTCGGAGAGCATGAAGTCAGAGGAGAGGATCTGGAAATAGAGGCTCTGTTTTCCGTTTTTGTCCAGGAAGATCTCGATGTCATCGGAGATGTCCAG
>JAEEGL010734851.1_pt1 | contig 14945 bp, 10 predicted proteins | sample 9134231 | NCBI WGS metagenome assembly JAEEGL01 (sample SAMN16246548, study PRJNA631951) | gut metagenome | biome: gut microbiome; feature: rumen; material: fiber-attached | host: Bos | place: Iran: Karaj | collected 2018-10
GAGTCACGATCTTCAGAACTGGGAATGGACCGAAAGCGGGACCGACGATCGGTTTACCTATACCTTTTCCGCGGAGGAAGAGACAGTGTATTTCGCGCACCACATGCTCTATCCCGTGCCGCGGTTCGACGCGCTCTGCGAGAGGTGCGGGCTCCGTAAGGAAGTTTTCGCCCGATCGGCCAAGGGCAGGCCTCTCCCCGCGGCGCGCTTCGGAAAGGGAGCGAAATGGATCCTGATGACCGCGAGACACCACGCCTGCGAATCCACGGGGAGCTACGTTCTGGAAGCGGCGGCCGAAGAACTCTGCCGGAACATGCCCGAAGGGTATTCGCTTCTGGTCGTTCCCTTCGTGGATTACGACGGCGTGCTGGACGGGGACCAGGGCAAGAATCGGAGGCCGCACGATCACAACCGGGATTATATCGCCTCCCCGATCTACGACGTCGTGCGGAAGCTGATCGATTTCGGAAACAGCCACGATCTCCGGTATACGTTCGATTTCCATTCCCCCTGGCACATGGGGGAGGAGAACGATCACGTCTTCTTCAGCCGAAGCACCGAGTCGATGGAGCCGTTCACCGACCGGTTCGGAGAGTTCATGAAGCGCGAGACCGAAAAGAATGAGCTGAAGTATACCGGAGAATGGGACGTGGGCCCGAATGAAAAGTGGAACAACGAGAAAAGCCCGAATTCGAAGAATTATTTCAGCAAAAAAGATTCCGTCCGCCTGTCGGTCACGATGGAAACGCCCTATTACGGCGTAGAGAACGGAACGGGCAAGATTTCGGAGGAAGCCCTGGCTGAATTGGGGAAGGCGTTCGGGAAGAGCGCCGCGCTTTATATCGCATCGGAGGAAAAGGGCGTCTGAAGAAGGGATTTCCGGCTTTGAATATGAGTTTCTTTCACTGAACGTGTCGAGCGTTCAGTGAAAGAAACATCTGTATTTGTGTCTTTGTCAAGCGGCGCAGGCAAGAGGAGGATGGTGAGGATCATGGATCACAGAAAAGCGACAGACCGGTATTATGCCCGTTGGCTCGGCGCGGAGGAAAGCGTATTTCAATCGATTGAGCCGGTACAGTTTTTTTATTCGGAAGAAAGAAACCGTATCCAGCGCGGGCACGGCGCGCCTTTTGCGCTTTATTGCCTGGTGAAAGAAGGCAAGTGTTACCTATCCTATGGGAACGAAATGCGGGAGTTTTTGCCCTCTTTCCGGGATCTTCTGCATGCCGGAATGGACGCCGATACCGTTCGGACGGTTTTGGAGAGATCCACCGGCAGAAAAGTGTCGCGTATGATCAAATACGTTTTCGTGAAAGAAAAAGCAAACCCGGAAGGAGCGCGGTGTTTGTTTCCCTCTGAGTATCCCGTATATGCAGCGTTCTTTGAGGCCTGCTGGCCGGGAGAAAAAGCGGATCTCTGGCTGAGGGAGTATTTTGAGGATATGGCGAGGGAGAAAACCTGCTGCGGCGTATTCTCGGACGGCAGGCTCGTCTGCGCAACCGATTCGCCGGCAGTACCGTATCTGGAAGACGAGATCCGGGAGATCGGCATCAACACGCTTCCCGGTTTTCGCCGCCGGGGATACGGGACCCGGGCCGCAGCCTGTGCCGTCCGGGAGATCCTCGCCGGGGGGAAAACTCCCATCTGGTCGACGGGTGAAGGCAACGAGGCTTCGCAGAAGCTTGCCGGGAAGGTGGGTTTTGCGAAATATGCCGACTGCCTCGTGATCGAGGGCGGCTCCCCGCAGGCATGACGCCGCCTGCCGGACCGAAGGGAAAAAAGAAAGACGCGCGCGGATGCTTCCGCGCGCGCTTTTGCATTTTCGGTTTCCGGCGGCTTACGACTCCCAGAATGCTTTCCCCGCGGCCGCCACGCTGGGATAGGATTCGCGGATGGCGTCGATCAGAGCCTGCATTTTGGCCTGAATGTGGGGGGAGGGATCCTCGTACCGTTCCTCCGGCGGAAGCTCCCGGTTCTGCCAGAGACGCATGAAGGTGTCGGCCCGGTCCTCCATCGCATTGGTGGCGGCGTACCAGGTGACGAACCAATCGGACCGGTAATCGTCTTCGCCGTACTGATAATCCTCCGGATTGAGGGCGTCCCACTCCTCCCAGAAGTTCGGCCCCACTCTGTCGCGGAGGTCGTGGATGCGCACCTCGATCAGATGCATGAACTCGTGGGGCAGATGAGAATCGGAAAACTCGTCGGTGGCGAAACAGATCAGGAATTCCTCCATGCTGAAGCCGGAGGCAAAGGCCGCCGCCGATCCCGGGATCTCCTTCACCACGTAAATATCAAAGCTGTCGTGCATTTTGCCGCCGTAAGGATAATCGGTATACATCTCGTGGGTGAAGCCCGCGGGAAGCCTTGCGAGAAATCTCTTCAGGGAAAGGAGGATCCGGTATTGCTCCAGCTTCGCGGCGCCGGTGACGCAGACCGAGGGCACCGGATCCTTTTCGGGATCGCTGTCGTCCCAGGGGGTATAGTCGGAGGGCGGCGCTTCGTCCAGATGCAGGGTGATCTCATACTCCTTCAGGATCTCGTCCCGCAGGGCGAGATTCTTCCGGTGCAGGGAGAAGTTCGTCGCCCGTTCGGCTTCCAGAGGTTCGGCTTCCTTTTCGTCAAAGCGCCAGAGATAGAGAAACTCCACGCTTTCGGACCGGTCCCCGGTCTCTTCGTCCTCTCCGGAGGAAAAAGAGGCGTCCTCTTCCGCACGGAGAGAGCCGGCGTCGGCGAAAGCCTGCACGGCGATCAGGGCGAAGTCTTCCCCGAGAAGAAGATCGCGGTCGCTCCAGGAGAAGTCCCCCTCTTCGAAAACCGGAGGAAGGGTAACGGAGGCGCGGACGACGTTGTTTTCAAAATCGAAGACGCGGTAGGAAAGCGGGGAACCGTCGCGCGCGTAACTGCAGACCACGTCCCGTCCTTTCCCGGTCGAAATACCGGAATAATCGTTTTCAAAAAGCAGGACGGAATCCGGATCGTCCGAGAAGGAGAAGGCGCTGATTTCCTTTCCGTCCTCGTCGGGGAAGGAAACGTATCCGAACCCCTCGCCGACGTAACAGGAACGGGGAAGAAGGGGAAATTCCCCGGAAGAAGAGACGTTTTCGACCGGAGGACCGTAGGGGATCATATCCAGAAGACGGCCGGAACGGTCGTAAAGCGCAGCCCAGGATTCATAGGGATTAAAGAGGATCAGCGTGCCGTTCTCGCCGATCGCGAGCTTGTAAAGATAAAGACCGGGATATTCGCTGTAAGGATCGGGCTCCGGTTCGGGCTCTCCCCGGCGATCCGGGTCGTACCAGGGCTCCATCACGATCCGGTCCGAGACTCTGCCGGTTTCCAGATCGATGAAGCGAAGCTCGTTTTCTTCCGCGCCTGTCGATTCCCGGTAATGCGTGGAACAGACCGCCGCCTCCCCGCCGCGCACGGCAAAGGAAGAGAAGTGATCCCCGTCCCGGTTGTTGTCGAAACGGAGAAGCTCATACAGACCGGGAGACAGGGGAGAAGCGTCCTCCGGAGAGACGGGCCCGCTTTCGGCGGTTTCGCTTGCGGAGGTCTCCGGCGCGCTTTCCGTGCCGGAGAAGGAAAAGCGGCAGGAGGCGAGGATCAGTATGAGAAGCGCCAGGAAAAAGGAAACGGCACGTTTCATAGAAACCTCCCGAAAGGGTATTTCTATTCAGACGGATGAAAATCAAAAAAGTTCCGCCGCAGATCGCTTTCCTGCGGCGGATTTTTCTCACATCTGATGCTCCTCCGGCGCGTCGTCGAGGACCCGGACTCCCATCTTTTTCCGGGAGGGCGGTTCCGCCTGCGAGATCCCCGCGGCGTCGAAAAGCGGCGCGACCCGGTTTTCGGGATCCACGCGCATTTCCGGCCCGGGAGAAGACGACGGCGCTTTCTTTTTCTTCCTGGACATATCGGTCACCTCCGGATCCAGTATGCGCGTCCGGAAGGGGAAATATACCGGCGCCGATTGACAGACGCGGACCCGCCGTGATATGATGTTTTTATCCCGGTGAGAATTTTTCCCGGAAGAACGCAGCCTTTTCCCGCTTCCGGTTGTATTCCTTGCGGGAAAAGGATAGAACCGCAGTCTGTATCGGGTATGAGAAGGGTGTTTATGAGAAAGAGGATCCCGGCTCTCCTCCTGGCGCTGCTCCTGATTCTGGGGTGCGCGGCGTGGGGAACGCCGGAAAAAGCCGAAGCCGCCTCTCCCACGTCCCTGTCGGCCATGGTGCGCAGGGCTGAGGAGATCAGCGGATACCGCTGGGTCCCCGCCGAGAAGATCATGGTGTGGAATCCGGTCGAAAACGAGTATAACGGGCTGAACTATTTCCCGAAGGGGAAAGAGGTCGTCGGGATGCCCTATACCCTTTTTACCAACGAACTGGGCTTCCCCAGCCAGAAATCCTTCAGCCAGTATAAAAAGATCACCGACGAGAACCGGACGGGAACCGCTTACTGCAATTCCGTTAAGGCCATGCGCACCGGCCCGATTTACGGGGGTTGCTGCGCCACCTTCATGTGCGAGGTGCTGGGCGGCGGATACGTCAGCGGAGATTCCGCCCGTTACTGGACCGTGTCCGGGATCCGGGGGAGCAGCCTGAGCGCCGTCCGCACCGGCGTAAAAGTCAAGGACCTGCGTCCCGGCGATTGCCTGGTCCGGTACAACAACGGACATATCATGTTTATCGGGGACGTATCCGACACCCATATCGTGCTTTATGAAATGAATCCTCCCGTGGCGCGCAAGGTGGCCGTAAAAAAGAGCACGAATACCAATTCCAGCGGGTATTTCATCTATCTGGAAGACGGGAAATACGCGGTCTACAACGCCGTGGTCCGCAGCCGTCAGTTGGTGGATGACAGCGCTTCCATGGCGCCGATCGCCCCGATCGTGACGCTGGACCGTACGAAGGCGGGGGTGGGCGAGAGCGTCCTCGTGAGCTGGAACGCGCTTTCCAACGCTTCATATTACCGCGTGCGCGCGGTTCTGGGAGGAAGCGTCGTCGTCGACAAAAGCGTGGGGAAGAGCACGAGCTTTCGTCTGGAGGGTCTGGAAGCCGGAAGGTATTCGGTCTGGGTGACCGCCTCCAATCAGAACGGGGCGAGCGTGTCCGACAAGGCGGGCTTCCGGGTGGAGTATATCGGACCGGAGCTTTCGCTCCGGGTGGACGACCGGCTGATGAAAGCGTCCTGGGAGACGGCCGGCGCCGAAGAGTACAGAGCCTCCCTTCTGGACGCGGAAGGGAAGGAGATCCTGGCGGAGGCGGGAGCGGAGCTCGCGTCTCTTGAAGCCGAGCTGAGTCCCGGCACCTATACCCTGAAGGTGACGGCGGTCTATCCCGCGGAAAGCAAGACGTCCGAAAAGGTCTTTTCCGTGACCGATCTGTCCCTTTCGTCCGGAAGATCGATCTATACCCTTTCCGAAAGCCCATCCTTTTCCTATGCCGGCGCTAAAAGCTATACGTACGCCCTTTCCCGCACGGGGGAAGAGAGCGAAGAAACGGTCGTCGCCGAGACCGAAGCCCCGGCGGGGGGACTGGAGCTTGACCCGCTCCCGGCCGGAGAATATCTGCTGTCGGTGACCGGGATCACGGGATACGGTATGGCGCACGCCTCTCTTTCCTTTGCTGTGGCGGACGAGGAGGAACACGACTATACTGAAGAGATCCTTGCGGAAGGCGACTGCACGAAGGAAGGGAAAAAGCGCCTCGTTTGTTCCGCCTGCGGCGAAAGCCACGAAGAGACGATCCCGGCTTCGGGACACGACTGGCGGGAAGAGGGAAACGATCTGGTCTGCGCGCTCTGCGGCGCGGTGAAAAAGGACCACCGGCACGTCTATGAGACGAAAACGACCGTGCCCGCCGGTGCGGAAGCGCCGGCATACGCGGTTCTGGAGTGCTCCTGCGGGAAGCAGGTTCTGGCCGTCAGCCGCCCGGGAAGCGCGGGCGAGCTTTCCGCTCTGGGAAAGACGACCGGCCCCGACGGGACCGTACGCGGAGCGGGAGAGGCTTACGCCACGGGGGACCTCCTCGCGGCGGAGAAGGACGGAAAGACGATCCTCCGGCTCCTTGCCGTCCTGGGAGACGTCGATTCCGACGGACGGATCACGTCCAGAGACTACGTTCGCATCAAAAATCACATCATGGAGGTCCGCCTGATCGCCGATCCGGCCGAAAGGCTGGCGGCCGACAGCAATATGGACGGCAAAATCACGTCCCTGGATTACGTCAGAGTGAAGAATACCATCATGGGGAGATAAGCATATGAAGAGAAAAACCGCGCGGATCCTTTTTTTCCTGCTGCTGTTCGCGTCTTTCCTGGCGTCCGCGGCTTTTGCGTCCGGAGGCGTTTCGGTGAGCGCCGGAAGCTTGAAGATCCAGAAGGGGAGCAAGGCCTCCTTCACGATCAAGGCTTCCAACGCCGCGGGAAGAATCAGCGTTTCCTCCTCCGATACGGGCATTGCGACCGTGTCCGAAAGCAGCCTCTGGCTTGACAATTCCAGCGCTTCGATTACCGTAAAGGCGGTTGCAAAAGGATCGTGCAGGATCACGGTCAAGTGCGTGGACGTGTCGACCTATGATGAAGAAACGGTCGAAAAAACGTTCACGGTGAAGATCACGGTCTATGAAAAGGAGGCCTCCACGGAAAAGCCGCAGACGCCGGACAAGCCCGCGAAGCCTGCCGAGCCGAAAAAGTCGGGAAACGCGGATCTGAAATCTCTTGTCCTGATCGGATTCGACATGACCGAGGCGTTCTCCCCCGACAAGACGGAATACACCGCCTATGCGCCGGACGGGATCACGAAGGTTGAAGCGGAGTTCGCGACCGATTCCGCGAAAGCGAAGGCCTCGCTTTCGGGAGAAGAGCTCCTGGAGGGATGGAACGACTTGAAGATCCGTGTGACCGCGGAAAACGGGAACCAGAAAACCTATACCGTCCGGATCTACCGCCCCGAAAAACCGACGGAGTTCTTCACCTGCCGGGATCAGACGCTGGGCGTGGTGAAAAACGTCGACCTGGTCGCTCTGGAGGGCTATGAGGCGGGGGAGGATCTGATTTTCCGGCCGGCGGAGGGGAACGGGCCCGCGGGCCGTTACCTGATCGAGCCGGAGAGCGGCAACACCGGCTTCTACCTCTTTGACGAGAAAGAGGGAAAGGTCGTGGCTCCCTTCCGGCAGATCCGGATCGGAGAAAAGGTCTGTTATCCCGTGGACGCGCCCGGAGAGTCGCCGCCCGCAGATCCCTCTCTGATCGAGTTGAGGGGAACCGACTGGGAGGAGGCGGAGTTTGACGCCTGGCACTACCGGGATCCGGCGATGAAGGATTTTTCGATCTGGGCGCTTTCCGATGCGGACGGAAACACTTCTTTTTACCGTCTCGATTCCCGGGAGGGAACCTGGCAGCGGTATTTCCCGGAACCCGTGCCGGAGGAGCCCGAGCCGGAAACGGCGGAGGAATCCGAAACCGGAAGCGAAACCGCGCCGGTCCCCGAAGAGGAGACTGGGACCGAAGGGGAAACGGGCCCGCAGACGCCTGAGACTTCGCCCGCTCTGATCGCGGCGTGGGCCGCGGCGGGCGGGGGACTCCTTCTTTCCCTGATTCTTTTCATTCTGCTTCTCGCCGCGCGCCGCAGGGCGAAGAAAGAGAAAAAAGACGACGCGTGATTGCAAATGCCGCCTGAAAGTGATAGGATAGAATAAAGCTTTGCCAACAAGAAAGGAGCGCCTTCCATGAAAAGACCGTTGACCCCGGACCTAATCGCCGGATACGCGGAAGGGTACCGGAACGACCGGGAGCGCCGGCTCGCCTCCCGCGCCTTTGCCCTTGCCGACGTCTCGGCCGCGTCCTTCGCGCCGGAGGAATCCTTCGGCATGAAGCACACCTTCTCCATCGATATCAAAACCCTTCCCGCCGCCAATCAGGAGCGGAGCGGCCGCTGCTGGCTGTTCGCCGCCACCAACGTCCTGCGCGAAAGGATCGCGAACCGCCTGAACCTGGACAAATTCGAGCTTTCACAGAGCTATCTCGCCTTCTGGGACAAATTCGAGCGGGCGAACTACTTCCTGGAAAGCATCCTGGAGACCGCCGGCGAGCCCACCGACGAGCGGAACGTGGCCTTTATCCTGACCACCGGCGTTCACGACGGCGGTCAGTGGGAAATGTTTTCCAACATCGTCAGAAAATACGGCGTCGTGCCGAAGGACGTCTATAACGAGACCTATCAGTCCTCGCACACCGGCTCCATGAACGCCGCTCTGAACCAGAATCTGAAAAAGTGCGCGGTGCGCCTGCGCGCCATGGTGCGGGACGGCGCCGGGGAGGACGCTCTGGAGGAAGAAAAGGAAAAGATGCTCGGGAAAGTCTACTCTTTCCTCGCAAGCTGCTATACCGAGCCGCCGAAGGTCTTCGATTTCGAATACGCCGACAAGGACGGGGAATACCACGTCGAGCGGGATATGACGCCGCTTTCCTTTGCCGAAAAGTACGTGGGCGATCTTCTGGAAAGGACGGTCAGCATCATCAACGCGCCGACCGCCGACAAGGAATTCGGCAAGACCTATACCGTCCGTCATCTCGGCAACGTGGTGGGCGGAAAACGCGTGGTGCATCTGAACCTTTCCATGGAGGATTTCAAGGAAGCGATCCTCAACCAGCTCAAGGACGGCAAGATCGTCTGGTTCGGCAGCGACGCCGGCAAGTATGCCGAGCGGGAGCGCGGCTTCTGGAACGACCGGAGCTTCGATCTGGAGCTGACCACCGGACTGGATCTTGCGCTTTCCAAGGCCGAAGGGCTGGATTACTGGTATTCGGCGATGAATCACGCCATGTGCCTGACCGGCGTGGATCTGGCGGACGGGAAGCCGGTCCGCTGGAAGGTGGAGAACAGCTGGGGCGAAAAGTCGGGCGAAAAGGGATACTACGTCGCCTCCGACGGCTGGTTTGACAGATTCGTCTATCAGGCGGCGGTGGAGGCTGAGTATCTCGGAGAAAAAGCGGAGCTTGCCAAGGCGGAACCGGCCGTGCTGGAGGCCTGGGATCCCATGGGCACTCTGGCAGACTGAACAGCGCCGCACGGCAGACAAACGCTCCGCGCCGGGATCCCGGCGCGGAGCGCGTTTTTGTTTGGCGGGGTCTTCTCAGGGCAGGATGTTGCCGGCGGCGAGATAGAGATCGTACCACTCCTGACGGGTCAGGACCAGATCGCAGGCGGCGACGGCCTCCCGGATGCGGGAAAGATTCATGGAGCCGATGATCGGCTGGAGCTTTGCGGGATGGCGCAGGAGCCACGCCACCGTGACCGTCACCGGAGTGACGCCGTATTTTGCGGCCAGGGAATCGACGGCGGCGTTGAGGGCGGGGAATTTTTCGCTTCCGAGGAAGACGCCCTCGAACATGCCGTACTGGAAGGGGGACCAGGGCTGGATGGTGACGTTGTGGATGCGGCAGTAGTCCAGGACGTATCCGTCCCGCGCGGCGGCGCCCGGGGTAGCCATGTTGACCTCCATCCCCTGGGAAATCATGGTGCAGTTGGTCAGGGAAAGCTGAAGCTGGTCGGCCGTGATGGGCACCGGCAGATATTTCCCGAGAAGCTCCATCTGCATGGGATTCTGGTTGGAAACGCCGAAGTGGCGTACCTTGCCGCTTTCCAGAAGGACGGCGAAGGCCTCCGCGACCTCCTCGGGCTCCATCAGGGCGTCGGGACGGTGCAGGAGCAGAGAGTCGAGATATTCGACGCCGAGACGGGAAAGGATCCCGTCCACCGAATCCAGGATGTGCTTTTTGGAGAAATCATACCGCTTGCCCGGGACGATGCCGCATTTCGACTGGATCAGGAGATCCTCGCGGGGAATGCCGCGGATGGCGCGGCCGAAGATCCTTTCGCTTTCGCCGCCGCCGTAGATGTCGGCGTGGTCGAAGAAATTCGCTCCGAGCTCCAGCGCGGTGCGCACGTAGGTCTTCGCCTCCTCGTCCGAAAGGCGGGGCAGGCGCATGCAGCCGAGGGCGACGGCGGGGACCGAAAGACCCGTGGCGCCGAAGGGGATCATTTTCATATACTGCGATTCCTTTCTTTTTTTCTTTATTATCGCAAAGGGAGAGAGGAAAGTCAAGGAGAAATCCCCGCCGTGTTCCGGAGCGAAAAACAGCCGGCGTTGCGATGGGTTCGAAGATATGGTATAATCGAAAAAGAAGAGCGGAGAGGAACGAAGCTCTGCACTCCGCCGCGGCAGGGTGGGTAAACCCGTCCTCTGCTCCGGGGTTGAAAACGCAGAAGACGAAAAGGAGGCGCGTTTATGAATGGATCCGGGAATCCCGCGAAAAAAGGGATGGATCTCCGTCTGCAGTATATCCTGTCTTTGCTGACCGGTCCGCTCCTGCTTGCGATCGGCGGCACGTCGGCCGTGCTGTTTACGGTGCGGTATATGGGGGACAGACTGGCTCTTCCGGTTTTGAGCTTTGACCTTCTGCTGCTTTCGGGAACGGTCCTGCCTTTTCTTCTCGGGATCGTATCGACCTTTCTCCTGTATCCCCGGAGCGAGCAGAAACGGACGAGGATCTACCTTGTCACGGCGATCGCCGTTCCGGCTCTTCAGGTGCTTTTCGCGCTCTTTCTTCTGATCCTCAGCTTCCTGCCCCCGGTTTTGCGGATCCTCTGCGGCGGGGAGGAAATGCTTTCCTGGCTGTCGGGCGCGCTGCGCATATCCGCGCTCCAGACGCTCCTCTATACGGCGGTCTTCACGGCGGCCGCCGCTCTGGTCGGATTCCTTTGGAAGAAAAAGACGCTGCTTTTCGTCCTGATTGTTTTCTTCGCCGCGTTTGTCCTTTCCATGCTGCTCATGTACGTTTTCGTCTTTTCGCTGAATTTCGGACTGACCGGGTTTGTGATCGGATACGGGCTTCTTCAGCCGGCGGCGGTCGTTCTGCCGAACGTCGGCAGATGGAAAGCGCCCGTAAAAGAGCCGTGACGCGCCTTTGCGCATAAAGCGAAAAAGGCCGAAGGGAAAGCCCCGGCCGGCATCCCCGGACGGACGGCCGATATTTCGGGACGATCACGGGACCGCTCATTCTTCCGGAGTATCAAAACAAAGGCGCAGAAGGGAAGCTGCCTTCCCCTGCGGGAGAAGCCTCCGGCCGATACCTCCCCCAATACCTTCCCCTCGGAGGACGCCTATCCTCCGGGGGGCTTTTTCGTCCCTCCTCCCCAATGCCTTCCCCTTCGAGGGGCGCGGGTCTCCAACGCCTTCCCCTTTGAGGGGAAGGTGGGTCGGCGTCAGCCGAGCCGGATGAGGTGGAGCCATCGCCCTGCACCGTCTCTTCGTCCTCGCCGCGCCGTTCCACAAAAACAAACTTCCACCTCATCAGTCAGCTTACGCTGACAGCTGTCTCGCTGCGGCTCGGTCACGACGCGTCACAGACGAAGCGGCCCGGGAGAGGGCAAAAGCCCTCTCCCGGGCCGCGATTTGCGATTTGATAAGGCTCCCGCAGCCTCAGGCCCTGGTCAGCTTGATCGTGGCGATCTCGTAGTTCCCCATGACGTAACGGATCCCGCCGTTTTCCACGGGAAGCTCGCGTTCCTCGTTTTCCAGCATGTCGCAGAGGCAGGCTCTCTTTACCGCGAAGCCCGGGGTGAAAAGGGTTTCGGTGCGGCGGTTTTCGCATTCGTAGGCGCGGAAGATCACGTCGTCCGAATCGTAGGCCTTTTTCACGGTTTCGATCAGAACGTTCTTCCGGTCGGAGGAGAGGAAGGAATACTCGTCGGGGAGGGTCCCGCCGCCGCCGCCGGTCTCAAAGGCCAGGATCGGCTCGTTGAGGAGGTAAGCCTCGCGCACCGTATCGGCCTCCCGCCAGGTCCCGGCGTGAGGATAGATGGAGTAGGTGAATTCGTGTCTGCCCTGATCGGCCTCGGGATTCGGGTAGGTGCCGCATTTCAGCAGGGTGATTTTCAGGGTGGAGCCTTCGGCGTTGTGGCCGTATTTGCAATCGTTCAGGATCGAAAGGCCGTAGCCGGCGTCGGAGATATCGGCCCACTTGTGGGCGCACACCTCAAATTTCGCCGCGTCCCAGGAGGTGTTTTCGTGGGTCGGGCGTTCGACGTTGCCGAACTGCACGTCGTAGGTTGCGGCGTTCGCGTGCACCGACGCGGGGAAGGCCGCCTTCAGGATCACGTGATGGTCGTGCCAGTCGAGCGTGTTTTCCACGTCGATCCGGGCGATGTCGTCGTAGAGCCAGATCCTCTGGGTGATCACCGAACGGGAGAAGGGGCGCGTGATCTCGAATCCGGCGCGCGCGCCGTCCCGGATCGGCTTCAGGGAAGAGATCTCGCGGACCGGCCAGCATTTCTGCTTGTAATAGGAGGTGATTTCCCAGTCGTCGTAGGCGCGGGGGAAGTCCTCGAAGGCCTCCAGCTTGTTGCCCTTCTCGCCCTCCGCGAAGACCTCGCGGCCGTTTTTCCTGTCGTAAAGCGACCACTCGCCGTTCTCGTCGAGGGTCAGACGGAAAAAGTCGTTTTCGGCGGTCTTTTCGCCGAGGGTCACGCGGCTCTCTTTGCGGAGGAGCGCAGGATCGACGATCTTCCAGCCCATGGCGGGAACGCCGCCGGCGTAAAGGGTCTCGCCGCCGATCTTCACGGCGCCGCCCGCCGTAAAGGCGTGGGGGTTATAGAGGAAGACGCCCTTCTTTCCGGTATGGGAAGCGAGATCCCGGAGCTTTCCGAAGAGGATCCTTTCGCCGAGGGAGCGGATCGCGGCGTACTGCCGGTCGCATTCCTCGTAGACCTCGAAGATCGAGGAGCCGGGGATGATGTCGTGGAACTGGTTGAGAAGGATGGTTTCCCAGGACTTGTAGAGATCCCGGGCGGGATACTCTCCGCCGAGCAGGACGAGATCGGCGGAGGCCGCCTTTTCGGCCTCCTCGAAGAGAAGCTCGCTTTTCCGGTTGTTCCTCTTGTTTTTCGCAATGGAGGTATAGGTGCCGCGGTGATATTCCAGATAGAGCTCGCCTACCCAGCGCGGCGTACGGCCGAGAAGGGCGCGGTTTTCGTCGAAGTTCTTCCGGACGCGGGCGAGCAGATCGCCGACCTTTTCGATCCTTGTGGCCGGGAAGCCGGGAAGACCGGGGGCAAGACGCCGCTGCTGCTCCAGCATGTCGCGGGTCGGTCCGCCGCCGCCGTCGCCGAAGCCGAAGGTGATGACGGTCTCGTTGTTGTATTCCTTCTGCTGGAACCGTTCCCAGGTGCCGAGCACCTGCGACGGGCGGATGTATCCCACGTAGGTGGTGCCGTTGTCGTTGACGCCCTCGGGCGTGTGATCCCGCGCGGTCAGGAAGTAGGTGAAGACCTCGCTGCCGTCGAGGCCCTGCCACATAAAGGCGTCATAAGGCATTTTGTTGGTCTCGTTCCAGGAGATTTTCGAGGTGACGAAGGTCGTGACGCCGGTCTTTTTCAGGATCTGGGGAAGGGCGATGCTGTATCCGAACACGTCGGGCAGCCAGAGGATCCGGCTGTCGGCGCCGAATTCCTCCTTCATGAAGCGCTTGCCGTGGATGATCTGACGCACCAGGCTTTCGCCGGAGGAAAGGTTGCAGTCGGCCTCCAGCCACATGGCGCCTTCGACCTCCCAGCGTCCGGCTCTGACGGCCTCCCGGATCTCCTCATAGAGCGCGGGAGCTTCCTCCTTGACGTAGGCGTAAAGCTGCGGCTGGGAGGACATGAAAACGTATTCCGGGTATTCCTTCATCAGGCTGATGACGGTGGAAAAGCTCCTCTGCGCCTTTTCCCGGGTCTGCGCCAGGGTCCAGAGCCACGCCACGTCGATGTGAGTATGGCCGATACAGGAGACCAGCGCGTCGGATTTGCCGGAGAGACCCTCGTAAAGCTCCCTGCGGAGGTATTCCCGCGCCCGGGCGATGCCCTGATAATAGGCGTCGCTTCCGGGTTCGCGCATGTCCAGAAAGCGTTCGGCGGTTTCCAGACGCTTCAGGATCTGGATCGCGTCGTTCGAGCGGGGACCGAGAACGCCCGCGGCGTCCAGCGGCACCTTCAGATCGTAATAAAGCGCTTCGGCTTCCGTGTCCACCTCCACCACCGAGGGACGCACGGCCACCAGATCCTCGTGCATGCCCACGTAGAAGTAGAGCATCACGTCATAGCTTTTGCCGTAATCGAGAGGGGAATCGGTGTGGTTGACGTCCAGTCCCTGGACCATTTTGCCGTTGAGATAGAGGATGCCCTGCGGATTGGTGGCGTCCCATTCGCCCTCCTTGCCGGTGGTAAGATTCAGGAAGAGACGGCGGCCGCTCCTTGCGGGCGGAGTGTCGACGCGGAAAGCAAACCAGTAATGGGCGTCGCGCCCGCCGACGGTCAGCCGGGGATCGAAGGGGACGAATCCGTCGGCGGAAGGCAGACTGTCCCCGGATTTGTATCCGGCGGGAGCGTAGGTGATATCGGTGACGTCGAAGAGCTTTTTTCTCATCTCGCCGGCCAGAGCCTCGCAGATGACGCGGATCTTGTCGTCGATAAAGCGCACGGGGATCATCCTTTCTGACTTGTATTTCCTCTATTGTATCAGAAACCTCCGGCGATTGCAACGCGTTCCGCGCGGGAGAGGAAGGCGCACCGCGTCCTTTCGGCCCGCATATAGTAAAGAGGAGAGCGCGGCGCCCGCGCTCCCCGAACGAAGAAAGGAGACGATCGCGCATGGAACGGTTCATGCCGGCCTACGGAAGAGGCTATTCCGCCGATTTCTTCCGCAACGGGGTCGCGCCGGAGGATAAGCGGCCGCCGGAAGAGTGCGGAAGGCTTGCTCTCGCGCTTCTCCCGATGCAGACGTGGGAGGGGATCTACACCGGCGAGTGCGGACTCTGCCGGGGGACGATCTTTTCCGCCCTGTATTTCCCTCTGGGGAACGTCAACAGAGGAGGCGGCGAATTTGAACGATAAGGAA
>JAEEGL016596121.1_pt1 | contig 14945 bp, 10 predicted proteins | sample 9134231 | NCBI WGS metagenome assembly JAEEGL01 (sample SAMN16246548, study PRJNA631951) | gut metagenome | biome: gut microbiome; feature: rumen; material: fiber-attached | host: Bos | place: Iran: Karaj | collected 2018-10
CATACCGATAACCGTGGCAATGCTGAGTTTAACCGCAAACTCTCCGATCAGCGCGCCAATGCCATCATGAAGAAACTGATACAAGACGGCGTTGATCCGGCGAGACTCAGTGCTATCGGGTATGTTAAGACAAAACCGATTAAGTCCAACAACACTGCCGCCGGCCGTGCTGCCAACCGCCGTGTTGAGTTCAAGATTGTGGACGAAGACGGTTCAAATGCTACCCCTCAAGATTTCCCGCTACAATAAGATAATTGCTCTGATATCGGCTCTGGCACTGCATGGCGCAGTGCTGGGGCTCGATATAGAATCTCCGGCGCAGATTGCGCCTAAAGTAACTAAAATTGATTTCTACAAAATACCCAAACCCATCTCTGTAGAGCCTCTTCCGCCGCAAATAGAGCCGGTAATAAAACCCCAAAAAACGCCGCGCAAAAAAGCATTGCGGCCTAAAAAAGCTATTATTATGCCAGACCCGCCGGCAGTACTTGAAAAAACTCAGCTAGAACAGCCGGCTCCAACCCCGCCCGAACAACCGCCGGCTTTGGGACTAAAACCAAGCGCCAATACCGCCAGCGATAATCAAGTAGTGGTAAATGCCGGCATTTCACTAAGCGGTATTGCCGGTGGTGCCGCTAATACCGAAAAAAATGAAACAGCCCATAAAGTACGCACTGTTACCGCCGAAGCACTTAGCAAATTGCCAAAGCCCAAAGGCCCGTGCAATATTCCCTTTCCCGAAGAGGCTGAGCGGCTTGGTTTGGAAGGCGATGTAATTTTATCGCTCGATATTGATGAAAACGGAAAGGTATCTCATGTAAAATTATTAAAAGGTATCTCACCACTCTTGGATCAAGCAGCCATTCGTGGTATTGAGAATTGTCGCTTTGTTCCGGCTCAAAGCGGCGGGGAAAAAGTAGCGGTTTTGGGCCTGACATACAGATATTCCTTTGTTCTGGAATTTTAAACCGAAAGACAGGAGTTTATATGCGCTTTCCCGGTAACAGAATACCACAACACTATTTTCCGGTAGAAGAACGACCGAAACGTTTGCGCAATATCAGCGACCAGGAGGCACCCGGCGGGAGCACTTATGTAGTTGGCCTTGATCAGCTGATAGTAGATTTGGAAGTTATTTGCGGCCGCGATTTGCTCGATAGATTTCAAATTCCTCATGGTGAATCGGTGGTGCTCTCGGATGATCGTTTTGACACTTTAAAAGAATATATTACCGCCAATCAGCAAATTCACACGGTAACAGCCGGCGGTGCGGTGGGAAACACCTTAAATAATTACACTTTTTTATCCGGCGAGCGGGCTTACCTTTTGGGAGCGATTGATGATGTGATTCACACCGGCAGCTTTGCCTTTCGCTATATCAACGACACTCCACGGGCAGTAGCTCTCGATCACTGCGTGCCGCGCCATGGGCACATTGCCACAGCAATTACCTTTGTCACTCCGGACGGCGAGCGCAGTTTTGCCGTAAATATGGGCATTGCCAACAGCTTTCCGCCGGAAGCTATCCCAGCCGGTTTGGTAGAACATTCGGCCGGTGTACTGCTCACCGCTTTTTGCCTGCGTGACCCCGAAGCCCCCATCTACGAGGCGGCAATCAGCCTGATGAAGCTAGCCAAAGCCGCTCAAGTGCCGGTTATTTTTAGCCTGGGCACTTCCAGCTTAGTGCGCGAGAAGCAAGCCTACTTTAGAGATATTTTGCAGCGCTATGTCACCTGCGCAGCCATGAATAATGAAGAAGCTCTGGCTCTTACCAACCATAGCGATACACTCTTAGCCTGCAACGACATTCTGGACCTGGTGGATATCGTGGTAATTACCGAAGGCGCCAAGGGGCTCACTATGGCCGGCTTTACCGATGACAAATTTAAGCGCCCCACCGATGCCGCTATTCGCAGCAAGGGTATTGAAAATTATAATGCCTGGGAATACAGCCGCCTGATGCGTAAGCGCGTTTGCGAAAAGCCTATTAAGATTTTTTCTCATATTCACCCATACCTGGGCGGTCCGCAAAAGGTGGTGAATACCAATGGCGCCGGTGATGCGGCAATAGCCGCCATTTTGCATGATATTGCCGCTAATAAATACCATAGAAACCGTTTGCCCGATTCGGAAAAACATAAAGGCGATTTTTTAACTTATTCATCACTGGCGCGCAATGCTCAATATGCCAATCGGGTAGCTTACCAGGTGCTTTTATCGGCCTCACCGCGCCTGGATGGCCAATTGCCCGATGATACTCCATTGCAAAAGGAAGAAACATGACACTTGAATTTACCGTAAACGCCCGGGAATCACATTTTAAAGCCCGGGCGGGCACCTTAAAATTGCCGCATGCTACCGTGGAAACACCATGCTTTATGCCTGTTGGCACAGTAGCTTCGGTTAAATCACTGGCCGGTGACGATTTGGAATCACTGGGCTTTAACCTGATGCTCTCCAATACATATCACCTTATGCTACGCCCCGGTGTCAAAACTATTGAAGAATGCGGCGGCTTGCACAACTTTATGGGCTGGCCGCACGCTATTTTGACCGACAGCGGCGGTTTTCAAGTATTCAGCCTGGCCAAAATTCGCAAACTCACCGAACAAGGTGTCACCTTCCGCAGCCACATCAATGGCGCCCTTAACTTTTTGGGCCCGGAAGAGGCGGTATATCTCGAAGAGACTTATGGCGTGGACATCGCCATGATGCTCGATATTTGCCCGCCGGGAGATGCCCCCAAGCGCGATGTGGTAAAAGCCATGGATCTCACTACACGCTGGGCCAAGCGCTGTATAGCCGCGCGCAAGCACCCGGACAAAACCAACTTTTTCGGCATTGTGCAAGGCGGCATTCACAATGACCTAAGAGCTAAACACGCCGAGGAAATATGCGCCCTGCCCTTTGATGGCTTTGCTATCGGCGGGGTGGCTGTGGGCGAAGATCCGGTGGAAATTGCCAAAACAGTGAACTATACCGCCCCGCTTTTGCCGGAAGACAAGCCGCGCTATCTCATGGGCGTTGGCACACCTAAAGATATTGCTCTGGCTGTAGCCGCCGGAGTGGATATGTTTGATTGCGTCATGCCCACAAGAAATGCCCGCAACGGCTATCTTTTTGTGCCCGGCGGCCATATCTCTATCAAGCGCCAGGAATACACCACCGATATGCGCCCACTGGATGAGACTTGCAATTGTCTCTGTTGTCGCCGCTTTAGCCGGGCTTACCTGCGCCACCTTTTTGTAGCCAAAGAGCTGCTTTACTACCGCCTGGCTTCGCTGCATAATCTGGCTTTTTACAAGCGGCATCTGGCTCAGCTCAGGCAGGCTATTATTGAAGATCGGCTGGCTGAGGTTATTGCTCCCTACCTAAAAGAACAGGAAATTCTGGAAGAAGAACAAAGGAGTAAAAAATGAATATGCGCACCAGTGACTACAAAGCTCTCTTATCTCTAGCTCTAATCATCGGTTTAATGGCCGGTTGCCGGGATGAGCCAAAATCTCCCAAAGAGCCTTTAAAAGTCACCGGTGATGATACTAAAAAACCTGGCGATGCCAGGAGCGATATTGATGCCCAAAGCGACACAGATGCGAAAAGCGATAGCGATACTCGAACAGATATCATAAATCCTCCTCCTGGCCCGGGCAACGAGTGCACCTTGGATGAGGAGCCACCTGTTGATACAACCGGCGCTATCTGTAAAGCTCCGGCCGCTCCGGTGAAAAATCCCGATGGCTACCCTTGTTGCGGCCGCAATGACGACTGCATAAGCGGCTTTTGCCAGGATATCTGGGTGTGCGGAAAAAATGGCGAATATGAGGAAAATGTTACTGATTTAGAGCTCCATGCCCCCTGTTTATACGATGCTCAATGCGCCAGCGGCCGCTGTTGGTACGGCCGCGAAGTATATCGTTGTGCCACTACCTGCCAGCCCGGTGATAAAGGTGACGGCCAGTATTATTGCGCTTTAAATCCCTATAGTGACAGTACTACAGACTATATCTGCCAACCGGACCCAAAAGTTGGCAAAAAGTGCTGCCAGCAGAGCGACTGCCCGGCTGAAAGCCTCTGTTATAGCCAGTATTGCGTAACTTCCTGCGAATATACCAACTGCCCAAGCGGCAGCAAGTGTTACAAAGATGTGCGTGTAGCCAATAAATCTATGGATATTTGCATAGCCGATGAGCTGATTGGCTCTTTGCCGGCCGGTGCGCAGTGTTTTAATGACCTATTTTGCCAGAGTGGCCATTGTTTTAACCAAAAATGCCAAGACTTAAGCCAAGTTAATTGCTCCGGCCCAGCAGATTACCCCGATTTAGACCAGCCCGACGGCTATCCGTGCAATTTTGATCAGGATTGCCACAGCGGCAAATGCAGCATAGAGAATAATGATTTTGTCTGCACTTCCGGCGATAGTTATCAAGGGGCAACCAATCTGCCCAATAATGTTCCCTGCCTAATGAATGAAGAGTGCGCCAGCGGGTACTGCTGGTATAACGGCGGCAAAATGGCGGCCGATGGCATTTTCGATGCCTCTCTTTGTGCTCAGCCCTGTATGCCGGGTGTCGCCAAAAGTGATGGCAATTTTGCGTGCCAACAAGATTATTTTGGCAAATATCTCTGTTTGCCGGTGCGCACCAATAACGGCGGCAAAGGTACACCTTGTCTTTTCACCGAATTTGACTGCCAGGAAGGGCTCGTTTGCGACCGGGTAGAGAAAGTTTGCAAAGGGATGTAACCATGAAAAAAGGCCTGTTTCCGCAAATAATTTTAGCTGCTTTGATTATTTTTAGCACTTCGCCGCTGCTTGCCGATGATGCCCCGCTGACCAAACAGGAAACAACTAAAATTTGGCAAAAATTCAATAATGACCGAAAGGTACGCAAAATTTTGCCCTGCCGCCAGGATGATGACCTTGACGCTCTGGCCGCTAAAGAGCTCACTGCCATGCTGGAAAAGCCGGAGCTGGCGCAAACCATGAAAACGCGCCTCAAAAATGAGCCCAAGCTTAAAGAGGGCTTTACCACCCTGCTCTTTGCCGTCAAAAACGAAAAAGAGCTCATGGCCAAGCTGGTAAAACAAAAAAATTATGAGCGTTTTTTGGCCGCCGATATAGCTGCTCTGGGCATTGCCGGCATTAAGTTGGATGCCGAGCCGCCATTTTGGCAAATTTTAATTATTGGCGGCAAAGAGGTGCCACTTGACCCCTGCAATGGCCAGCCAGGCCTTAGCGAAGCGCAGGTAGCCGGGACCAAGCGCAGCATAGAATCACGCATAACCGCTTGTTATAATAAGGCTATTGAAACAGGAGACCCTAATATATCCGGCAAAATAACCTATAGCCTGGAAGTAGCCCCCACCGGCGCCATCGCCGTTAAAAACCTCATCTTTGCCAGCGAAGATTTAAAAGCCGAAGTGCTTCCCTGCATCGAAGGCCTTATGAAAGGCCTGAAATTTCCCAAGCCATGTGGCAATAAACCAGTAAAAATACTAAGTTTTGGCTGGGATTTTACCCCGCCTCACGGCACCTCCAAACGCCTTGGCCGCCTAAGCAATGCGCTTATCACCAGTGCCATTCAGCGCAAGCGCCCACAAATGCAGCGCTGCTATGAAAAAGAATTGAAACGCAATAAAAAGCTGCAAGGTAAAATTGTTTTGCATTTTGCTCTGGAACCAAGCGGAAAAATTAAAGAACTCTCCTTAAAAGAAGATAGTATTAAAAGCCCTGCCGTCACCACTTGCGTTTTGCAAGAAGCGGGAAAAGTGCTCTTCCAGGCTCCAAAATATAACGGCGAAGTGGAATTTGACTTTCCGCTCGAATTTACCTCCGATGCCAAATAAGGTCTTGTTATGATTAAAACTAAAGGATTCTTAGTCCTTTTGGTCTTTTCTTGGCTGGCATTTTCGGCATCATGCCAGCGCCCAAAGGCTTTTTTTGCCCCCACCGGTCCGATTATGCATCCTGTTGATAAAAAGAGCCCGGTTGCTGTTTATTGTACAATGCCCTACCCGCCTTTTGTCGAACTCGGCATTTTAACTATGCGGATAAAAGACGGTAAATACCCGGATATCGGTGTTTATGTGCGCCGCTTGGGCGCCAATGGCATAGTTTATGATATTATACCGCCGGAAGATGATGTGCATAAAATGCTTTTAATCGACCGCAACTGGCCTCATTGGTATAATGATGTTAACTCCGGAAATGCCACCGTTTTACAAGATGATATCCTGCATTGTGCAGCCAAGTAAGCAGTTTACGGCCGGATTTAAGCGTGGAAAGCGGCCCTAAAAAAAGCACTTCACCATATTTTAAAAGCTCATAACGTTTTTTTTCCAAAGCAATGCGTTTGCTGTGGCGGGTGGCAAGAACAACCGCCCCCAAAACGGCGGCTATAGGCACCGGGCGGTCAAAAGCAATACAAGCATCTCCTTTAAAAATGAGGTGTTGGCCGCGCACCCGGTGGAGGCGGTGGCAAATTGTCTCGCCGTTTTCGTTTTTATATACATAGAGCTCACCGGGGCGAAAATGGCCCACCGGCCGCACAATAAGTAAATCGCCGCTTTTAAAGAGCGGCCACATAGAGGAGCCTTTAACAATAAAGGATATTGTTTTTATATTGCCGGAAGAGCGCTTTTTTCCACTTTCCATTACAATATGCCAACCCGACAGCTGTTAAAATGCCAGAACCGTTTGCGCGGCCCTGGGGCCATTTTAGCATAATTTCATAAAAAAGCTTGGCTAATAGTTTTATCTTGAATGGAGGCTAAATTATCTTGATAAATCAGAGAGATATTATACTGACGGGGTTATGTTGACTTGCAGATTAATATACTATTATAGCACATCTATGACCATTTGCGTCACAGCCATCGTCACATTGGTCAGCCGCCTCGGCATCCCAGAAAGATTCGCCAACAAGAACAGGAACAGGGGGCATATCGCTGGGGGTAAGCAGCTGAGTAGCTTTGCCAAAGAGATTTACGCAAGCTTTTTCAACTTTTTCTTTGGCTACACCGCCTTCGGTAGTGCAAGACCAAACATGGTCTTTACAGCCATCGTCAACCAGTGTGCCATTATCATCTTTCACACAAACCGGGACATTTATGAAAGTAAAATTGTGATAGAAAGCGGCAGTTTCATTATTTCTTGCCAGCATTTGATCAATATCGGCATCATCAAAAGGAGCAGGTATTAAACGGCATTCGCGGTCGCTGGGGCAGGAATGTTCGGCAACTTTGCAAACAGTTTCACCATTATTATCTTCAACACAACCACAGTAAAGAGCCTTGGTTAGTTTACGAGTATCATTATCGTATCCGGAGCAGGAGTTGTTAAAGAGATACGGGTCACAAGGATCACCGACTTTTTTCCCTACACCAGAATCGGCATCGCTTACCACACACTTGGAGCCATCGCAAGACGAACAAGCTTTGATAGTGGTAACAAGCACATTATCGCCTGTCACACTCTTCATGCATTTTTGCTCAAGAGAGGAGACAAAGGAATCGTCATCAGTGTCGGCATCACATTGGGTATTATTATATGTACTATTACACAGTTCATCTGTAAGCCCTGTGGGGTCCAAAACGCAGCGGCTACGCGGCTTGCCATCGCTAAGTTTAACGGTTTTACACACAGTTTCTTGGGCCTCAATAATTGGGCAGAATAATTTTGCTACTTTGTTATCTTTGCAAACAATGATGTTCTCGGTGCCATCGCAACGCGGAATAAAGGTAACGGGGTTGCAGGCGTCATTTTCTTTTACCGGCGTCACAGCAAATGGGTCATCAGGGACACAGGCATGGTGCTCAAGATCGCAGAACCAATCCTCACCGGTTTTCAGAGCCCCTTTTGTACAATCGGCAGGTCCTTCACAATAGGGATCAGGCTGCTGATTGTTATTGTTGTTCTGATTGTTTTGGTTATTGTTGTTCTGATTGTTTTGGTTATTGTTGTTCTGATTGTTGTTGTTCTGGTCTTTTTGGTTATTTTGATTGTTTTGGTTGTTCCCTTCGTTCTCGTTACCTTTGCAAGCACCAAGGGACAGTGCCAGCATCATGCTCATTAGAAACACATTCTTACTAAGTTTTTTCATTTTTAAACTCCTTCGTCGCAAAATTTTTGCTATATGCGCGACAAGAGAAATGATTAGCACAGCAGGAGAGAAAAAAGCAAACATTTTCGTCAGAAAAAGAAAGAAAAAAATAGTCTATAATATCAATGACTTATAAATTTTATATTTTATAAAATCAGCTCAAAAATCAGCGACATTTTTGTCATAATAAAAATGCCTTTTTGGCCACTTTAAACAGGTAATATTTGCTTTTGGACTCATTTTTCAGCACAAATAAATGGTATGACATTTTTGTCAGGCAGCCGGCGGCTATTTAGCAATTTATGGCTTCAGCGCCAGATTTTCCCAGATTTTAAAAGTATGATCAAAAAGAGCGGCGAACCGATAAAGGCGGTGACAACACCTATCGGCAGCTCAACCGGAGTTAGACTCCTGGCTAAGGTATCCACCAGCAGCATAAAGAGTGCACCTATTAGAGCGGCGGTAGGAATAAGGCGGCGGTGGGAGGCACCAACCAGAGCGCGGGCGGCGTGGGGTATCAAGAGGCCTACCCAGCCGATGGTGCCTACAAGAGCCACGACAGAGCCAGTCATCATGGTGGCCAAAATGACAAAAAGCAGCTTTAAAAGGCGCGTTTCGGCACCAAGAGCGCGGGCTTCCTCATCACCGCAGGACAAAAGGTCCAGCCACCAGGAGATCATCACCAGCAGAAAAAAGCAAATAAACACAATAGCAGCGGTGATATAGCACTCTTTTTCACCAGCGGCGGAGAGGCTGCCAAGAAGCCAAAAATTGATGGTTTGCAGCTTGTTAAATGGGTCGGCCAGCACCTTTATGAGCGAGATGCCGGCGCTCGCCAGTGAGCCGATAACAATACCGGCCAGCACCAATACAAAGACCGAAGATCGCGAATGGCCGATGAGCTTACCAACTAAAAGCGCCAGGCCAACGGTCAAAAGGCCGCCCAGAAAAGCGGCTATTTCTATTTGCCAGACGGTGGCGTCAAAATATATAGCGAGTGCCGCCCCAAAACCGGCACCGGCAGAAACTCCCAAAATATCGGAAGAAACCAAGGGGTTACGAAAAATAGCCTGGTAGGTGCCGCCGGCACTGGCGAGCGCAATACCGGTGATAATAGCGGCTAAAATACGCGGCAAGCGCAGGTGCAGAAGCACCCAGCCCGGTGTGCCGGGCTCCATAGAAACACTAGCGGCAAGAGCGGAAAAATCAAAGCTAAAGCGCCCCATGAAAAGGGAAAAAACAGCGGTACTCAGCAAAATAAGGGCTAAAACAGCTACAAAGGCTTTAAAATGTTCGGTGATTTTTAGCACTTTGGCCTTTCTGGCGCAAACTTACCTTCAGCGGTTCCGCCAATTTGCGGAGCCTATTTAGCACACTTAAGGCCGGGCGGCCAATAGGGAAGAAAGGATAACGATTTTTCTTAAGTAACACCAACCTACTTTAATAAAGCCATTAACAAAATATTTTCTATTGCCGCACCGTTGTGGCTGTGTTAGCCTTTTACCTGTTTTTGTTTGGCTTTTAAGGAGCTTCACATGAAAAAAACGCAACTGGCTTTCACGTTTTTAATGGCCACAATTACTCTCTTCTACGCTGCCTGTGCCGGAAACGGCACTTTAGAGCCCGGTACCGCCATCTGCCCGGCCGGTACCACCGCTCTGGAAAACGGTAAGTGCCAAATCAATGATTTTATCTGCCCGGCCGGCGCTGAGCTCAATTCAAGCGGCAAATGCGTGGTAAGCAAAGCTGCTTGCCCCGCTGGCACCAAAGAGGACGGCTCAGGTAATTGCCTGGCGCCCAAAATCTGCCCGCCCGGCACCGTGGAAAGCTATGTTATGGACGGCGCATCGGAAATTTTGAGCCACTGCGTCATCTTAGCTCGGGATTGCCCGCCAGGTAGCAAGCTCAACGATAACGGGCAGTGCATTATCAGCGAGAAACTGTGCCCGGCCGGCAGCAATTTTGATGGCACCTCTGGGTGTGTCATCGCTGAAACTTCCTGCCCCACTGGCTCTTTGGCTAATGAGGATGACGAGTGTATTGTTACCAGCCGTATTTGCTATGACGGCTCATCTTTAAATGCCCTGGGCCAATGTGTGATTAATACCAGTGAATGTAGCGAAGGCGTAAAAAACGGTGAAGGGAAATGCATCATTACCAATGTTTCTTGCCCTGATGGCTCAGTTTCCGATGGCAACGGCTATTGTATAATTAGCGCTACAGAATGCCCCGAAGCCTCAGTAAAAGATGGCTCCAGCGAAGGCCGCTGCATTATCAGCCAGGCTGTCTGCCCGCCAGGCACCAATATTGACAGCAACTCCGATTGTGTCATCGCTGAAACTTCCTGCCCCGATGGTTCAAGCGAAAATGAGCTCGGTGAATGTCTTATTTTGAGCCGCGTTTGCTCTGATGGCTCATCTTTAAATAGCCAAGGCCAGTGCATTATTAATGAACGCCTTTGCCCGGAAGGCTCCAGCAAAAATGAGAACGGAGAGTGTGTTATCGCCGCTACTATCTGCCCGGAAGGCTCCAGTAAAAACAATAGCGGCGAGTGTGTTATCGCCGCCACTATCTGTCCAGAAGGCTCCAGCAAAAACAATAGCGGCGAGTGTGTTATTGCCGCCACTATCTGTCCAGAAGGCTCCAGCAAAAACAATAACGGCGAGTGTGTTATTGCCGCCACTATCTGCCCGGAAGGCAGCACATTTATCGGCTCGGATTGTGTTGTTAATAGTACCTCGTGCCCGAGTGGCTCCACATTCAACAACCTGGGTCAATGTATCATCAACGAAACAGATTGCCCGGAAGGTTCTCTTAAAACAGCCGATAACAAGTGTTTAATCACGACCAAAATTTGCCCGGAACACAGCACAATGAGCGCAGATGGCCTCTGCGTAATCAAAGCCACCATTTGCCCCACTGGCTCCGAAAAGAATGGCAACGGCGAATGTGTTATCAATTCAACAATTTGCCCGGAAGGCAGCGCTAAAGACGCTTCTGGCGTCTGTGTCATCTCGGCCTCAGAGTGTCCAGTCGGCACCAGCAAAAATGGCGAAGGTCGCTGCGTTATCTTAGCCACCATTTGCCCCAGCGGCTCAACAGGCAATAGCTCCGGCCAATGTATCATTGATGCCACCATCTGTCCGGAAGGCACCAGCAAAAACGAGGCCGGGAAATGCGTCATCGCTGCCACCGAGTGCCCCAGCGGCACCAGCATGATTGGCCAGAATTGTGTGGTAACTAGCACGATTTGCCCGGTAAATTCCGACAAAAACGAGCTCGGCCAATGTGTGGTTGATCGCACTGTTTGCCCCGCCGGTTCCAGCGAAATAAATGGCCAGTGTGTAATAAATGCCACTGTTTGTCCCGCTGGCAGCACTTTGATAGCCGGAGACTGTGTGCTGGATGATGTAGTGTGCCCACAGGGCAAAGTGCTGAAATATGGCGTTTGTGTGGAAGAAAAACTAGCTAACGGCACGCAGTGCAATTCAGCCAGTGAGTGCGAAAGCGGCTACTGTGTGGATGGCGTCTGCTGCAACAACAGCTGCCCCACGCCGGATAGCTGCGTAAACGGCACACACATCAGCTACAGCTGCGCCACCAATCCAGGTGTGTGCGAGATGAGCGCCATCAGCTGCGGCAATTATATTTGCGAGCCAGGTGCAAATACTTGCAAAGATGTTTGTGCCGATGATCTTAATTGCCAAAATGGCGCTTTTTGCATCAGCGGCGAATGTGTTAACACCTGCCTAAAAGGCTCTGGTTTTTATGGTCGCGATTGCCATGCCTGCCCAGACTGCGGCCATGGCACTTGTGACGATGGGCGCAGTGGCAGCGGCAAGTGTATCTGCGAAGAAGGCTTTAGCGGCCAAAATTGTAATAACCAATTTCCAATGTGCACAAAAAAATACAATGTTTACGACCAGGTAAGTGCCAGCGATTGTTATTTTGTTGATACCCGCGCCACGCCAAGAAGCTACCCGGTAGTAGCCATAGGTAATCAAATCTGGCTAGCCGAAAATATGCGCTATGATGGTGTTGATTATCATCCTGCACCTTATGGTGGTGATTCTGGGTTCGCTAGCTATCTTTATAGTTGGGCTGATGCACAAAATGTTTGCCCAGATGGTTGGCATATGCCGTCAAGGCAAGAATATGGTATTCTCATAAGTTACGTAAAATCTAATAGTAATGATGGAAACACTGCCTTTTATTTAACTGCCCAATGTTCCGATTGGGATTATTGGTATGATACATACCCATATTATACTAATTATTTTGGCTTTTCAGCTTATCCGACTGGTGGAGGATTACCCGCTCAAAATTGCCTTGATAACAACCATTATGACTACAGTCAATGTTGGCGTAAAGATGATGGCAGTGTAATATGGAGTTCTACTAATGCTGGTGAGGATTCTTATGGAAAGTATGCTTATACACTGTCTATATACCGACCTGACGATACTCCGAATACTTGGGCCTCATATGTATTAGATAAATATGATGAATATGCTGTGTTTTATTGGCCAGTTCGCTGTCTTATGGATTATAGTTGCGGTGACCATGGCGAGTTTGATAACCAGCGTGGCTGCGTTTGCGCAACTGGCTGGAGTGGTGAAAGATGTGAAAAATGTGCCAGCGGCTTTAGTGGACCAAATTGTGAATGGCAACATGGTTATGTACAAGATGAACGCGACGGTAATAAATATCGGACTGTTATGATTGGTGAACAAAAATGGTTAGCCGAAAATATGCGTTACGCCGAAGTTACTCATTATTCAGTTGGTGGCGATAGTGCTAATGATGCGACATATGGCTATCTTTATACGGCACTCAATGCCCAAAATGTTTGCCCAGTCGGTTGGCATTTACCAACAAAAAGCGAATTTAATACATTAAATACCTATGTAACTGCTCATAAAACAAGTTCATCAAACTTTTTAGCTCTTATTGCCAACAGTGCTGATTGGTCTGCATATGCCTTACAGGGTGGGGATGATTTTGCTTTTGGAGCTCTTCCTAGTAGCAATAATAGCCAAGATTTTGGTACCAATGCATATTTTTGGAGTAATACACCCAGAAGTGAAGCCAATCAATCATATCAATATTACTTCTATTTAAGTAATGGTAGTAGTACAAGTTATACCTCAGCAAATGGAAATTTTGCTGTACGTTGTGTTGAAAACTATAGCTGCCCAACTCATGCCAGATGGGATAATCGATTCGGTTGTATTTGCACAACAGGCTGGACTGGTGAAAGATGTGAGACTTGTGCTGTTGGTTATAGCGGAGAGGACTGTACTTGGTCTGGGGGTTATGTAGAAGATAGTCGAGATGGTGAAAGTTATAGAACCATTACTATTGGTACTCAAACCTGGCTGGCTGAAAATATGCGTTATACAGGTGTTACTCATTATTCAGCTGGTGGGGAAAGTTCTAATGATGCTATTTACGGTTATCTATATTCTTGGGATGATGCCCAAAATGTTTGCCCATCAGGTTGGCATTTACCCACACAAAATGAGTTTAATACACTATATACATATGCAAATACCCATAAAAGCAGCTCTTCTACATTTTTAGCTCTCATTGCCAAAAATGGTGACTGGTTGGAATATATGTATGAAGGTGGGGATGATTTTGGCTTTTCTGCGCTTCCAGCCGGCAATTACTACTCAGACAACTACAACTATTTAGGTATAAGCACCTTCTTCTGGTCTAGTACAGAGTACGATAGTTCCAACGCATACTATTTGTACTACGTTGCTAATAACAATGCCAATGTGTCAAATACCAATAAGACACGCGGCTACTCCGTCCGCTGCGTAAAGAATTAAAGCTGAGCAGCCCGTCGCAGGCGGGTAGCCAGTCCTGCCCCACTTTCTTCTTGCCCCCATTCGCTAAGTCTGCTAAAAGCCATCCCACAACTTAAAAAAGCCACTAGGAGATTATCATGGCTAATGAAGTACCGTATTCCGTAGAAGAAGAAATAATCCACTTAACCCCGGAACAGCGCGCCACCATCACCGTCACCAATGACTATGTCTTTCGCTGCCTCTTCGGCGACACCAAAAATGAAAAGCTTTTACTCTCGCTAATAAACGCTGTCCTACGCGACAGCAAGCAGGAAGAAGTTAGCTCGGTAACCATCACAAGCCCTTTTAATTATAAACAAACTTTTAATGATAAAGAATCCATAACCGATGTAAAAGCGGTGGCCAAAAGCGGCGAAATTTTTGATATTGAGATGCAGGTTTTAAAAGAGAGCGATTATATGAAGCGCATTCTTTACTACGCTGCCCACAATATCAGCTCGCAGCTGCCGAAGGGAGAACACTATTCCGCCATTCATCCGGTTATTTGCATAAATGTGCTGGCTTTTGAGCTTTTTAAAGAGGACCGGCGGCCCCACCACTTTGCCGAGATTATGGAGGTGGAGAGCCAAAAAGTTTTAACCGATGATCTGGGTTTTCATTTTCTGGAGCTCACAAAGCTTAAAGATTGTGCTAATATTGACGGTGAGCTAAGTGAGTGGCTCAATTTCTTCCGGCATGGGCACGAGGAGTATTATATGGTTAGCGGAGCTTATCAAGCCGTTGTTGATGCCAATAGCTGGTTTGAGAATTTCAAAGCCAATGACTATATGAGCAGCAAAGCCTTTCAAAGAGCCAAACACCTGCGCGATGAGGAAGCTATTCGCAAAGCCGGCTGGGAAGATGGTAGAGAAGAAGGGCTGATAGCGGGCAGGGAAGAAGGCAAGACTGAAGGCAAGCGCGAAGATGCCAGAAAAATGCTTGATTTTAACATGGAGATTGCCACTATTTCTGCCGTCACCGGTCTTTCAGC
>JAEEGL010576451.1_pt1 | contig 14944 bp, 6 predicted proteins | sample 9134231 | NCBI WGS metagenome assembly JAEEGL01 (sample SAMN16246548, study PRJNA631951) | gut metagenome | biome: gut microbiome; feature: rumen; material: fiber-attached | host: Bos | place: Iran: Karaj | collected 2018-10
CTTGTGTACGAATGCGCCCTCTGAGAGGCCAGTTACGAAGAACTGCAATGCTTCGATTGATTTCTGCTTGTCCATAATTTGAATAGTTGTTTGGTTATTTTGTTGTTTTGTCGTTGCAAAATTACGGCGTTTTTCCCATTGAATTACAAGCCCAAACGAAACAAAAACCGACTAAAACGAAACAAATTCAAAAATTGTTCATATATTTGCACAGAAATCGGTGCGATTATGTATAGCCTGAAGGAATTTTGGCAACGGAGAAACCTACCTTTTCCCGAAGGTGAATGGGACGGGAATGTTATCTGCTTAGAGACTAACGCGGAGTGGACATTCGGCGCTAACGAGACACGCGGTTTCCTCTCGTGCTACGTCTATACGATTGTCACGCGCGGCTGGGTTACCATATTATATAATAACCGCGAACTGACGCTGCACGTGGGCGACCTCTATACCTATTCGCCAGGCTTCGAGGTCACTGTCCTCGCCAGTTCCTGCGATTACAGCGGCATCTGCCTGCTGGCCGACGAGCACTTTACGCTCAGCCTTCCTACTGTGCGCGATACTATCCGCACGGCCTACTTCTCGGTGGTGGAACTCACCTCGCCCGTGCTGCCGCTGAAAACCGACGATTTTCGTCGCCTGCGCGAACTGATGCAGATGATGCTGCACTATCAGCAGACGGGACTGCCGCTAGCCAACGACAGCCTGCGCATGCTCTATAGTCTCTTCCTCACCGACCTCTCTGCCATACAGCAACACAGCATCTGCGAGCACCGCTTCCCCAAGCGTGTTGAGGAAATCTTCCTCGGATTCCTCGGTCTGCTGCCTCAGCATTTCGCAGAGCACCATGACATCGGCTTCTATGCCGACCGCCTTTGCATCACCACCACCTACCTCTCGCGTGTTGTCCGCCAGGTGTCAGGCGGCCGCACCGTCGTAGATTACATCAACCAGCTGTTGCTGATGGAGGCTACCTTCCTTCTACGTCAAACTCCGCTGAGCATCACCCAGATCTCCGACCAACTTCACTTCGCCGAAGTCACTACTTTCGCCCGCTTCTTCAACAGGATGAAGGGAATGAACCCTAGAGAGTACAGGAAGGGAAAGTGAAATCTCTGTGTGAAAGAACTGGGCGCTCCCGTGGCCTTCGCCAATCCCACGAATTTATTTTCTTACAATCACGCTTCCGCTGCCCTGATGTGTGGCCAGTATCAGTACCTCTGCTATCTGAACATGCTCTGGAGCATTGACAGCATATACTGCCACATCGGCAATATCGTCACCTGTCAGTGGCTTAATGCCTTTATACACATTAGCTGCCCGGTCTTCGTCGCCATGGAAACGGACGTTGCTGAAATTGGTCTCAACAAGTCCGGGCTTCAGATTAGTAACCCGTACGGCTGTGTCGGCGACATCTATGCGTAGGCCGTCTGTGATGGTTTTGACAGCAGATTTGGTGGCACAATAAACATTTCCACCTGCATACGCTGCATCGCCAGCAACGGAACCTATATTAATAATGTGTCCACGATTTCGTGCAACCATTCCAGGTACTAAAAGGCGCGTCATTGTCAGAAGTCCCTTGATGTTAGTGTCAATCATCGTCTCCCAGTCCTCAAAGTTACCTTTGTACTCAGGTTCAAGGCCCAAAGCCAACCCTGCATTATTAACCAGTACATCCACCTCATGCCACTCTGAGGGGAGGCTTTCGATCATACTCTTTGCTGCCTCATGATCTCTTACATCAAAGACCAGCGTAAGAACGTCTGTTCCTTTTGCCGTCAGTTCTTTCTTAATATCTAAGAGCAAATGCTCTTTTCTACCCGTCAGAATCAACCTGTCGCCATTCGCTGCAAACTTTCTTGCACAAGCCAGTCCTATGCCGCTTGTTGCACCTGTTATCAATACTGTTTTATTCATATAATGGTTGTTTGTCACTTTTTTGCTAATGTTGACTTCGTCTGTGTCTTTTCACGGTTATTTATATGATTGTGTAAAGCATGGGCGATAGATGCCACTTTCTCCTGTCGGTGCAATCCCCTCTTTGAACACTGCCCAGTTAGTGATAGTGTAGATACGGTGCAGCCGGTCGCAGTAGTAGTGGAGGCTGACTGTCTGGTCACCACCGTTGCCACCGATGGTCAGCGGATAGTATACGACGTTCCCTGTCGACATTGGCGCTGTTGCGGCACGCACATCATCATTGATGGTGGCACACACCAAGTCTGCGCTACTCTGATAATGGACGAGCGTATCGCCCAACTGCACCTGCAGCGACATCCACAGTTCGTAGTTCTCCCCAGCGGGTGTTGTCCAGTTGGTGGGGCGCACGTCAGTTCCTGGTTTCAGATAGCTGGGCACTACCGGTTCGTTTTCCGAGTCGCCGCTACAGCCCCCTGCCACGAAGGCAAGGGCTGTCAGCAACATAATGGATATAATATTCTTCTTCATACGTTCTGTCTTATTTTTGTGGGTTATTTGATGATTACCTTTCGGTTGTTGTGGATGTAAACTCCTGTCTGCGTTGGTCGCTTGTTCAGTTTGATGCCACCAACGGTGTACCATCCGTCAGCTTCCAGGCTGTCGGCAGCTATGAAGCTGATGGCAGTAGGCTCATTAGGCGTTCCTATAGCTGCATTGGCCTTATAATCCATCTGGCTGCGTGTTGATGCTGCCAATATCTCACCGTCACGCTCAATGGTGAAGGTGAGTTGAGGAATTGCATTGTCCGTATCACCCACATTCAGGAAGAATAATCCCTGCTCGTTGGCTTCTGCAATACCGCAGACCTCAGCACTACGATAGGCCGTCAGGCGATCGCCAGTCATCACTTCCACACCTTCTGCCACGGCTACAACGGTCATGCTCGTACCGCTGACATTCTCGTAAGCGGGGGCTCTACGAATTGCCTTTACCTCGCTGGTGCTATAGCGCGAATCATAATAATAAGGATAGTAGAAGGTTGCCTCGCCGTCTGCATTGCGTTTCAGCATATAGCCTTCGCCCACTCTCAAGAATTCCAGCGTTCCTCTCCACGACTTGTTGCCCGAGGCATCCACGGTGAGCACAGCAAATTCGTTCTGGCTCTTCACAATGTCGCCAGCAGAGCCCTGTTCGGCATAATCTGCCAGTGCCGTACTCAGCGGCAGGTTTATGTTCGACATGAAGCCAATGCGGTTCCAGCCCTTCTTCACCGTGATGCCAAGATAGTCGGTATTACCTGCAATGTAGCACATTTTGTTGTTGTTAGAGTAGAAGCGGAACATCTTCGTCGGGTTTATCTTAATCACCTCGTTAGCGCAGTCCCACTCGTATATGGGGTTGTTCGGGTCGTCAGGATTGTTGGTAGCCTTATAGCTCAGCAGACTCAGGCTGCCGTTGTCACGTTCTGCCTCAAAGGCATCACCTACCTGCCACTTGGTGGTATTGTTCAGCAGCTGCTTCATCGTGTTTTCTTCTGCAGGCTTCACATTGAACGATATCCAGTTCCAACCCTTCTTCAGTTGGATGGCCTGCACCTTCTCGCCGTTTCGCTCACTTTCGAGTACTATGGGGTCTGTAGTAGTACCTGCCACACTGTTCCTTTGGAAGTACAGCGTTCTGTCCATAGGCTCTACCTTGTAGATGGTACCCGTTGAGGCATCGAAGTATTCGAAGTTCAGCGGAACATTGTCGTAGTCAGTGCTATAGATATTCAGGAAAGCCAGTCCGTCGTTGGCACCATTCGTCATGTCCGATGTAAGGTGTGTCACACCCAGCAGACGATGACTCTCGTTGAAGACTGCCAGCATATCCTCGCTATCGCGTGCAATATTGCCGTCAATCTTCACCTGACCAATCATACTCATAGAGATATTAGTGTTCAGCAGGTCTTCATCGACTGCCCAATCGGGTGTTTCTCCTCGTACCTTCAGACTGATGGGCAGCGGTTCGCTCATGCCTTCGTCGCTCATCATATAGATGATTTCCTCGAAGTTACCGATATTGGTATAAGGCGAAATACTGAAGGTGATAGTCTCCTCGTCCTGTGCGCCAATCGTACCGCTCAGCGTCGAAGCCTTCATCCAGGTGGGCAGACCCTGCAGTTCATAGCTGTGGAGCTTGCCGCTCAGGTTTTGGATAGTTGCTGTTAAGGTCAGCTCCTCACCATAGCGCGATTTCATTGCCAGGTGCTTGTTCTTCCAGCGCAATGGGTTGCGATAAACGTACAGGTCCATCATAACGGGTGAAGCCATCTGATTGCCCTGCAGGTCGGTCACACCTTTGACCACGATGCTGATATTGCTCTTCTCAATCGTTGCCTCAGGCACGTCTAGGTTCATGAGCAAGTCTTTTCCGTCAGCCACATACGAGAACCTGATGTTCTCCTGCTCCTGCTTGTCGTGCATGGGAGCAAAGACCTGACGGTCGTATAGGCGTTCTACGACGTTCTGCGCTACGATAGTGTCGCGCTGAGCGGTCAGTTCACCAGTGGTAAGGTCTTTATGGCGACGCAGACTCACTCCTGAGGGCATCAGTCTCATCGTGTTGTCGGCCTGACGTTTGCTCTCCGAGAAGCTCAGGTAGGCCATCAGTCCCATCTCCTCACCCGTCGGTGTCGCAGAGGCGTTGTTCCTGATGACGTTTTCCGAGAGAGCCATTTCATACATCGCTATTTCGTCGATGTGTCCGTTGGCGGGATTCTCCACGGTCGAGGCATCCACGTAGGTAGCACCGGCAGCCAGCAGGTTGCCGCTGATGCCGCCCAGCGTATCCACGGCGAAGCTGTTGGTAAGCTTCTCGTCCAGATACAGGCAGCCTACGTTGCGCGAGCGGTTCACGGTCAGCACGGCTTGGTGCCACTGTCCGTCGTTCACGCCCTTCTGAGAGTTCACGTTAAGTCCGCTCAAATTCAGGTTCAGCAGTCCCTTCTCCGTGTAGAAACGGAAATGCGACTTGGCCCCGTCTTCCGTCGTGGCGCGTCCGTTGGCCAGCAGGGTGCCGTTGTCGCTTGTCGTGCGGAACTTGAACATCAGCGTATAGTCCTCGTGGGCGAAGCGGTTGAATACATTGCTTTCCATGCGGAAGCCCTTCTCGCTGTCCAACTTCATGCCGATGCCGTTGGGTATCTTCCAGGTGTGTCCGTAGAGGAACATGTCGCTGCCTCCAGCGGCGCGGTTGTAGCTATAGTTGCCGTCGCTCTCGTTCAGCGGGTAGTTGTCCAGCAGTCCCAGCTCTGAGCCCCTCAGCTGTTTCTGGCGGTAGCTGTTCATCTCTGCGGTGGTCAGCGCGCGGTTCCACAGTCGGAATTCAAGCATCTCGCCCGAGTAGTTCTCGTCGCTCTTCAGCAGATTGTAGTATGTCGAGTGTCCGATCGCCACGCCGCCGTTGCCCTCATAGAGGCGCGGATAGGTGAAGGCGCCCACTTGGTTGTTGCCGTCGTAGAAAGTAATGTCTGTTGTGCCTTTTTCCGTATCAGCGTCGAAGACGCAGAATACCTCTCTTAGTCCGTCGAACTTACAAGGCGTTGTGGCGGTAAAGACGGTCGGCTCCACGTTCTGATCATACGACAGGGCGGCCGTCAGGCGATCATCCGCCGTCAGTCCGAGCTCCAGCAGATGGTCGTTCTCGCCGTGGATGAAGAACGTCTTGCTCTTGCCGTCCTTGTCGGGGTTCAGCATCAGGTCGACGGTGAACGAGCGTCCCGACAGGTCGCGCGGACTTTGTGCGAAGCCCATCTGAATCTCCTGTCCGTTGAAGCGTAGGGCGGAAGACAGCGAGATGTTGGTGGAATTGGTATGACCTTTCACCTCGAAGTTGTTCACGGCCGACAGGTAATTGACTGCAATAGGCTCTGAGAAGCGCAGGATGATGTCGTCGCCAATATCCAGAATACCGTCCACCGGCTGCGGAGTACCGAAGAGCTGCGGGCGGCGGGTGTCCTTGATACCCGTCAGGATGTTCGACGAGCGCGTCAGATAGCCGCTGCCCTGTCGGCAGTAGGTCACTGCACGCAGGTCGTAGTATTGCTCTATCGGATCTTTCTCACCGTAGAAGGCAGCATCAATGTGTCCCTCGCTTTTGATGAGCTGGCGTTCACCCGAGGCCTGATCCATCAACTTCCTGCCTTCTTCGTTGTCGCGGTAGTACGAACAGATGTTCACCCAGTCCTTGTCGCCTTGTGTTGATAGCTTGTATTGCAGTTCTATGTGGTCGAAACTGCGGAAGTTTACGTCGAAGCCGTCGATGTGGACGGGCAGGTAATAGGCATTCTCTTCCTCATCGTATGCCGACTCGGTGTTCACCACCCATTTGTCACCAGGCTTCGAGATGTTCACAGGTCCTGCTGCAGGAACAAAGTGGGCAGAGAGACTCACCGTCTTTACGCGTTTCGAGTCGAGCAGTGCGTCCTCCGTGTTGAATAGGGAGATGCCGATATTTTCGTAGTCATATCCAGCACCGGCATACACCTCTATCTGCTTCTCGATGACAGTGTTAGGCTCTAGCCACAGGTCGACACCCGTTACCGTCAACGGGAAACCGTCCACCAGCACCTTGGCGCCGCCGGCGTTCGTAGCATCTTCCAGATAGTATTTCAGGTCCCTCGTTACACGATCGGGGAACTCACTCTCGTTGGTCATGTAGATGGTGAAACGGGCGGGTTCGCCGTAAGGCACATTCGATACGCTTGACTCCTTGGCCCAGATACGCAGCTTGTCAATCTCCATGGTCTTCTGGTCCAATATGGTACCCGGATTATAGAAGATGGTACGCACCTCGTCTTCCCAAGGCGAGGCAGTAGCACCGCCCAGGGTACGGAATATCAGGTTGCGGCACCTCGGTACAACACTCGGATTGACAATGTAACTGTCTATTGAGCTGTAGATATGCTTTAGATTATTCTCCACATGCGTAAAGTACACACCGGCTTGACTGCCAATCTTGTTCAGCTCCTCGAAATACGCTTTGTCTTGTGGATTCTCATGGTAAACAGCCACGCTCAGGTTCGACCTACGCGAGCAGGCTAATTTGAAGCCTACCGTCTTCGTCAAGGTACTGTCAACACCGTTATTGTAATTGTAGTTGAAGCCTAAAACGGGACTGATACCAACATTAATTGTAAGACCGGCTGCCTGATATTTTACTTCGGTGTCAGATGCATCTTCTGTTCCATCATCACTGCTTGTGCCTGCATATCCTCCGATATTGGCGCTGACAGGTAGCTTGGTATAGCGATGCATGCCTTCCGTGGTGGTGAACGTCTCGCTATAGTCCACACTGCTGGCACCGTCGAAGTCATAGACTCTCACCAGATCACGGGCTTCCAGTTTCTCCTTTTCGTTAGCGGCTATGAATCCTGCCCACGTCTTAATCTCACTATTCAGCGCCTGGATAGAGTCATTCCAAGTGTTGGGCATTCCTTGTGGATAGTAGGTGGTGTAGGAGTTTTCCACTCCGAACTTTGCATCCTCTTTTGCCACCTTGCTGAGATAGACAGGGCTCTTATGCTGATTGGCCAGGCTCTGTGCATAGTCGCTCGTGGCAGTATAGTCTAGGAGCATATTGTTACGCTGGCGCAGCAGGTTCGGAATTATTTCCTCTAGAATAAAGTGCTGCGAATGGATGAAGGTGGAATTGATTTTTGTAGAGAACTGCATTACCTCGTCGCGGATGAGGTAGATGGAGTCTTTCTTCGTCTCGTCCCAGCCACGCGCCAACACATCTGTGGTTCCCGTCACCCTGTATTCGTGACCGTTAACCACCGTCGTTCCGCCCATTCTAGGCCTCAGCATCTCCAGACCCTTGCTGTTGACGATGCGGACGGCGATGGCATCTTCCACGATGACGTCATCCGTCATACCGATATAAACGTCCGAGTTGGCACCAATCTCACGGACTTTGCTGCTGGTAGAGATGCGTTCCTTTGTCTCAAACTCGTAATGGTTAATCCAGTCTGAATATTTGCCTGATACAAGATTGTATTTTAAGGTGGCGAGGTTCGATGACGACATAATAGTACCAGCTTCCGTACCCGAACCGACAGAGGGTGCTATAACAGCTCCTGTGTAGTAGTTAGAACCATAACCCATTCCAAGTGAAAGGTCAACACCGCCTGTGATGGTTAAGTCATACGTATAGCTATAACTGAACTTTGAGCCGCTTTCAATATAAGAATAGCTTGCACCTCCTGGCGGGTCGCGCAGGATATCTATCAAATGGGTGTTACGTCCGGCTAAAATACGGCGCCCCTCTTTTCTGGGTTGTGAGGCCATGATGAAGGCGTTGATGGGCTTAATGTCGTAATAGCTGCCGTCATATAGGAGCGTCATCTTCAGCCTGCGCAACGCCATGTCGTCTTTCAGCATGAATGTTGCGTTCTGCGGGGTGAAGATGTAGGAAGCCTGTCCGTCTTTGTCCAGTTCCAGCGTCTCGCTATGGTCGCTCGAAATGAGTCCGTTATTGATGATTACTTTACCGCTGTTCAGCTGTACGACGTCCAGTTTGCCCAGCTGTTCGTTGTTATAGCGGTATTCCTCGCGGGCCGAAAGCATCATGGGAACAGAGGCTCCTGCCATGAAGACAGGATAGCCCAGCGAGTAGTGGCCGTCGTGCCAGACCTTAATGGTGTCGCGCGTGCCGGCAACGTCCATCGAGGTATATTGCCTGATACCGTAGTACTTATCGTTCGAGCCGTTAAACTGCCAGATGTCCAGCGTGGGCTCAGAGTGGTAGATGCGCTTATAGACTGCCGTGTCGCCATTTAGATAATGGTGCAGGTCGAGCGTCTCGCTGACCATTCCCGTCTGGAATAGCGTCGGATAGCCTTTGGCATAGATCTCCGTCACCTTGTACTTTACAGGATAGAGTGGCAACTGGTATTCGCCGGTCTTCACGTCGGGGTGAATCACGATGCGGTGGCGATATACATCCACATGGGTGGTGTCGTTTTTGCCGTGGGCAATCTTCTCATGTCGTTCCGTCACCGTACCATCCAACTGGTCGCGTACAATCCACGACGTGTTGTCACCTTCCAGCTGGAAGACAAGGGTCAGGTCATCACCCAGGTTGTTATGTGAAAGCGACTTGCCCAACTCCAAATCGCCCTGGTCCTTACCGCCCACAACACGTCCGTGCAGCGTTACCTTCGTCTGGTCCCACAGGTAAACCTCGCTCACACTCTTTGTCCAGTTGTGCCACGTAGAGTCGGGTTTGGCATCGGGGGTTATGAAGAAACCCTTGTTCTTGAACACGTGTCCCTCCTTCACAATCTGTATCTGGTGGCTGCCTTGTGGTACACTTACCGAGAAGGCACCGTGGTTATCCGTTGTGATGGGTTTTCCCGAGGCGTTCATTACCTCCTTGCCGTCGCGCAGAAAGTGCACATCCGAAACGGGGATGCTGGAGCCCTCATACAACACGTAGCCTGAGAAGATGTAGTAGTTGGGTTGGGTGAAGTTGATGTTGACCTTCAGGTTTGTGTTATCGTCGAAGGTAACGCTCTGCGAGGTGAACGAGGCTTCTCCCGTCGGATCGCTTACTGACAGCATGTATTCGCCATACTTGGTATAGATGAGGTTATCTATTTCAAAGTATCCCGTCTCGTCAGTCACACACGAGCGTACCTCTGCGCCGGGGATGTTGTCCGCTGGCTGAGCGGTCACGGTATAGCCAGGCAGTCCGGTACCGTTAGGCAGACGTACATAGCCGCGCACCATACCCGTTGGTTTGCAGCTGCCATCTACCTTCACTTTGCTGATGTTGTTACCCTCACACAGCGTCACCCCTTCTATGATAAAGGTGTAGTTATGCTGTGGTCGTACCGAGTAGTCCACATAGGATGTCTGTGTATAGTTATTCTGCAACGTGTCCACCTTCTCGGGCGTCATTTTGTCATAACGCAGGATGCGATAGTAGTCAGCCTGTCCGCGCTCTGCCTCCCACGACAACTTGACGCCATTCTGCAGCGTTTCGGCGGTTGCCTTGCTCAGCACCACATTGTTATCAAACTTATAGATGGCCTGTTCGCCTGTCTCGGTTTTCTCAATCTGGGTCTCTGCGGTAGTCAATACGGGCAACTTCGAGTTCCCCCGCTCCACAACCATACGGAAGCGGTGGTCCACACAGGCTGTCTTCAGGTCTATGTTCACCTTTCCTGCTTCGCGTTCTTCTTCGGTCAGCTCGTGGCGTTCGGTGTAGCGCACCTCGTTTCCCACCATCTTGTCGATGTTGAGCACCACCTTGGCAAGGTTGTCCCAAAGCAGGTAGTTGAAACTATTCGCATCATGATGAACGACGGGTATCACCTTATCTTCCGATACCGTCCAACCGTCACCCAGATAGTCCCTCAACGCTGCGGCAGACATGTTTTTCGCGTCAATCGCACGATTGTCACTTGGCACTCCTCCGTATGTGGCCAAATAGGCTGAATTATCAACCCATGTTCTAGGGCCAAACGTCTCACAGCCATCCAGGTTTGTATTCAGCCTTGATGGAGCGAAGAGGCAGTTAGAAATATACACCACAGTAGCACTATTTCCTACCAGACCACCGTTATTGTTGCAATTCTCGCCCTCTATGCTTCCGTCAAACAGACAGTTTCTGATTTGGACATCTTGTCTAGTTACTACAATTGCTATCAGACCACCGATATAAGCTTCGCCGTTCTTTGTGCTTTTAAGGTTAACCGACGATATACAATTTTCTATAGTTGGCCTAGAGTTCGTCATTATTAAACCTACCAGTCCGGCGGCATACTGATTGGTGGTGGTGATGGAACCCTTTGTATGCAGGTTGCGTATGGTAGCATTGCCCACACACTGGAAGGGAGCCGCATATTTTTCATTATTGATAGGAGGGTTGAAGGTCAGCGTGTGTCCGTTTCCTTCGAGGTTTCCGTTATATGGACTGTCCAAAGTTCCCACCATGGTGAGGGGCTCCGTGCCCAAATCGATGTCGGCCATCATGATGGCATTGACAGCCTCACCACTATTCGCCCGTTGGGCAAAGTTTTTCCAGTCTTCGGCGTTTCGCAAAAAACAATAGTTTTGGTGCCATCCCATATTGAATTGCACGGTCACTCCATGACTGCTTTTGGTCCAATTGCCCGCGCGGCTGACCGTTCCGCCTGATACGGTAGGCAGCGCAGGAATGTCGGGTAGCATCGTCATAGCGTAGCCGCTGCCTTCGCACCAGTTCCAGACAGCTGTCGTAACGCGACGCACACGGTAGTACACGTAATTGTCCTGATAGGAAGTCAGGAAACTCTCGTCCTCAAAAACATAATCTGTAGTCTTCTGATTGTACTCCAGCTGTCCTATCGTCATCCATTGAGTGTTGTTAGGAGAGCCGCTCAGGTTACGCTGTATCTCCCAGCTGTCATTATCTATTATATCCTTCCATTCGGGAAATTCAATGCTCCACTTCACCTCCACATGGCCATTCTCCTTCAACGATGCCGTCAGGTTCTTAGCATGGTGCATGATAGGCAGGTCGATGTGAGTTGATTCGGACGTCTTTATTTTACCCTCGTTGTCCTCGTAGGTGGCATGAATATAGAAATCTCTGACGCGCTTATCCGCAGGCAGATACACGAAATCCGAATTCTTGGTTTTATCCAGTGTTTTTGAAGTCGGCAAAATAGAACTTGTATTATCTAACTCAAAATAGTAAGCCTTAATGCTTGTCAAATTGGTAGCGGCCATCATATAAGGCACCATCATCTGGTTGGGCTTGCCCATTTCAAACGAGATAATAGGTTCCATCACTGTAGGCTGGATTACCGCTGGAGCAGCTGGAATCGTAAAGGATGACGATTGGATGTTAATCGTCTTGTTGGCCTCTGCCACTGTATTTCCGTCGTGGTGTATGTACCACGATATCTTCACACTCTTTCCACGGTATTTGTCGGGGATTTCCCACATTAGGTCAACAAGAGCATACTGCTTATTCTCCTCACAGGGACATACACCTCTGGTGGTCGCCATGCCTATGTTCATCTTACTGTAACCACGTGCACGGTTCAAAACCATCGTACCATCCACGCCCTTATAGCAATAGATAAGAGGGCAATAGTCATCGCTGTCGATATTCTTCTCCGACTCACAGTGGAAGAGCGTTTCCCTCTCCTGACCATCAATCTGGATGTACACAATACCCTCTACCATCCAGCAGTCGATGCCTTCCTTGTCATAGAGAGGCAACTTGATGCTCATCTTGTCTGAGCCTTGCAGCATCACCATGTAGTTATAGGTTTGTTCCAGCTCGCAGGCCGAAGCCTTTGGAGTCCAGCCCGCCAGCAGCTGCATCAGCAGCAGGGGCAGCAGCAATAATCTCTCTTTTGCTTTTGCGGTCATTAATTTTATTTTCATAATTAAAATTTTTATTATCGAGGCGCAACCTCTATGTTCAATGAAAAAGTTTTCAACTAATCGTAATAATCCTCGTCACAGCCATCACCCATTGAAAAAGTCTTTTCATTATAAAACGATTATGGTTAACCATTATAGTTTATGTTTGCAAAGATACGGATAAACGAGCGAAATACAAATTAAATCTTTATTTTTTGTCAAGCGTGTATATTATAACGTGAGTTTTGCAGATGAACGTGAGTTCGACGAAATGAGGGACTTACTGCCCCCGGACTACCTCCGATGTACCTCCGATGTAAGTCCGATTCCAAAAAACGGGGTTAAAAAGGTGCTGACTGCTGGGTAATCCTTTAGACTTTAAACATTAAACTAAAGAACTGACTTTAAACTTTAAACATTAATCTTTAAACTTTATTACATCGGTAACTCATCATTTTTGGAAGTTCTAGAACCTAGACTTAACCATGAGGTACTCCTGACTTGTTTCACGGTTCATGAGTTCAATGTCATAATCTTCGTGGGGCAGGCCAACGTGCACTTGCCGCACTTCAGACAGTCGGGATGCAGATAACCTATTTCCTCGCCTCGAGAGTCGTAGGGTGTGAGTTGCATTGGGCAGACGCGGGCACAACTCTTACATTTCATCTGGCAGGAACTCTGTACGTGAATGTTGGTGAACGGCTTAGGGAGTGGAGCCTTCTTCGGAGCTACCCAGTTAGAGATGGTTCCCATGGGGCAGAACGAACACCAGGTACGCGGCGCATAGATGAAATTTAGAATAACACCCACAACGGTAGTTATCACGATAATCGTCCAGAACACTCTACCGATACCTGCCCACATGGGAAGGCCTCCCTCACTCCATGGAACGGTGAAGGTCAGTTGGAAGCCGAACATGCCAAAGATGAAGAACACCATGAACAGACGGAAGCCGAACGTTCGCACAAACTTGGGAATCGGGCGATGGGGTGAATACTTAGAGAGCAGACGGTCGTACATATTGCCACGAGGACAAACGTGACCGCACCACCAGCGTCCCTTCCAGATGCTTGTCAAAACTGGGCCAATCATGCAAATGATGGCGATGAGTCCTATCACGGGGAAGAACCAAGCGAGGATGATGTACGTGATGATAATCCAGTAGAGCGGAAGTCCCGGGGTCTCAAAATGTCTGTGGAATCGTTTCTGTGCCATTGTATATTGATTGCTAATAATCTACAATGCAAAAGTACAATAAATACTCAGGATAACAGTCATAACAAGTTCAATTTTTATGAAATATTCAAAAAAACTCTTTTTTTCAGTATAAATAAAGGAGGCAAACAATTTTGCCCCCTTTTATTATTTTGTTATGTTTTAAGACTATGTTTACTTTTCAATCGTAATTTTTTCCCCGTCAACCTTTAGGCTAACCCGATAAACGGTCTCACCCTTAGAGTCAGAAATGATGTAGGAAATAGTAAATTTGTAGGTATTGCCTTTAAATTCTTCTTCAATACTACTCTTCATAGAATTGACTGCGTAATCCAAAGATTCCTTGGCTTTATCAAGAGACGTAAAATTGGGGTAAGATCTTGACGAAATGCTTTTATTAATATTTTCGTAAATAGCTTCTGGCAAATTTCCTCTGTCTGTAACCTTAACAGAGAGCGTGTAAAAATCAACTTCATCATCTTTGTTACAAGACTCCAAAGACATGCTCATGCATACTGCCAGTATCATGAGCAAAACAGTTTCAATTTTCTTCATTGTTTGTTTTGTTAAATGTTTGTAAATAATTCGGTCGCAAAATTATAAATAATTATTTTACCCCACAAATAATAGAAAAGAAAAATAAGGGAGGATGAAATGAGGTGCGTCATTGTGAAACTCGTAATCAATATCCGAAATACGTCTTGCAATAAGCGTGTAGGACAGTATTTCAGACCAATATACTCAAAGACATCTATGTCAGTTTGGGAACTGTTTTAGCGACGAATCCTTTGCTGCGCCACTTCCCTGAACGCCAGCGTAGGAGGAGGATGACGCCTCGGATGTTCTCGTCGATGGCAAAGCCTATCCACATACCCACGAGACCGTAGCCGAGGGGGATGCCGATGACGTAGCTCAGACCAACGGCGATGCTCCACTGGAAGATAACTCCCACGACGAAGGGATAGACGGTGTCGCCTGTAGCCCGAAGCGTGCTGCCGGCAAAAATGTTCGATGTGCGGCCTATCTCCAGGAATATATCAACGACAAGTACCCAGATTCCCATACGGATAATCTCCTCATTGTCTGTAAAGGCATGAAGAATGCTGGAGCCTGCTAAGGCAAGCAGGATAGAACCGGAGACCGTGATAATCATTGCCAGGCGGAAGAAGTAGTTGCCCAGCAAGTAAGCCGCCTGATGACGCCATTGGCCCACGAGGTGGCCCACTAGAATATTGCCTCCCTGTGTGATGCTGACACAGAACAGATAGACAAACATGATCATGTTAGAGCAGTAGGTACGTGCTGCCAAAGCTTCGTTGCTTATCTGGTTGATGAAATAGGTGATAACCACCTGCGAGAGGCTATAGCTGATGTTCTCGCTCATGGCCGGTATGCCAATCTTC
>JAEEGL010619639.1_pt1 | contig 14944 bp, 6 predicted proteins | sample 9134231 | NCBI WGS metagenome assembly JAEEGL01 (sample SAMN16246548, study PRJNA631951) | gut metagenome | biome: gut microbiome; feature: rumen; material: fiber-attached | host: Bos | place: Iran: Karaj | collected 2018-10
TATACTTACTGTTTCAACTTTTCCTTCGGCATTAGTATATGTTGCAACTTGTGTATATGTTTGATCAAATACGTGATTTACAAATGATGTGCTTGTTATCTTGATTCTAGCCCAACGTCCTATTCTTGAAACTGTTGCTCCACGAACATAGATTGCTACACCAAGATAAGATTCGTTGCCGTCAAATGTTGACTCTACAATGTCTACTAAGCTTTCTACATTTGCTGCAATAGCACCACCAAAGCTATATGTATCAACAGAATATGCTGAGTTATCAATAAATGTAGTTCTTGAAATTGATGCTCTTGCACTTATGAATTGAATTGCACCACCATTGCTTCCTGAACTGTTGTCTTCAAATATGCTGTCTTCAAAATATGTTTCAGATTCTTTTACATAGATAGCACCACCGGCATTTGCACTGTAACCTGCAACCACCTTTGTGCGTGTAAGTTTTAGTGTTGCTTTATTTTCTACATAAACACCGCCACCACTTACCATTGCAACAGAGTTGTTTAGTTCTGAATCGATTATGCTTACGCTTGCATTGTTGATATATGCAAAACCACCTATATTAGCGATGTTACTTCTTGCCTTAATATCTTTAATTAGGACTTCGGCACCTTTTTCTATAGTTACTGCACCGCCCTTATAAGTAGACATATTAACGTCAAATTTAGAACCTGTGATATTTACTTTTGTATTACTAATATAGAGTGCGCCTGAACTATTCTTTGTATGTCCCGCAGCATTTGTGTTGCGTTCAAACTTAGCGTCACTACCAATATTTACTGTATCTTTAATATTCTTTAGAGTAAGAGCTGCAGCTGAATTATCTTTTCCTTTTGTTGAGTAAGAAATAAAGTTTTCATCAAATACATCCATAGAAGCGCCTGTCTTTACGTTTGCAACAAAGCTTATAGATGAAATATTTATACTCTTTACTCCGTCTACATAAACAACGCCAAATACAGCATCGTTATCTTCAGCATAGAAGTTGCGTAATTCAACATTTGCCTTGGCAGATGTATCTGCAATATAGAATACTGAAGAGTTAGAATAGTTATTTACTACACTAATTGTTGTTATTTCAATCTTTGAGTTGCCAATGAGTTTGAAGAGACCATCCTTTCCTGCAAGACCTTCGTTGCCCGCAACTGCTACATCACCAATTACCACATTAGAATCTTCAACTTTGAATAAGCTTTCTACTTTGTCAAAATTGCTGTGGCTTGCAATACGAACATTCCACATCCAGAATGCATTTTGTGCACCTTTTATAGATATTGGAGCTTCTTCATTATATGGTCTATAGTCTTTAAGCTTGATTGTTCCGCAAGCTTCTTTTGTTGTCTTATTTCCAGCAAGACCGCTCTTATGTTTATAATATCCGCAGTCACAAATTGAAAGTGTTCCTCTGATATCCTTGAATAGATTTGTGTTGCCTTTTAAGTCAAGGATATGTCCGTTAAGACATAGTGAAACGCTCTTTCCATCAAGTGTTACTGGCCATGGAATTGGCTTTGTAATTTCAAGGTCGTTGAATAGATAGAATGCAACATCAACATCTTCAGCTTCATATTCTTGGAAATCTCTTTCGCTAAAGATTTCTTGCCATAGCATCTTCTTATATAATGTATTATTTACATATGCTTTTGTTGCAACTGTATTACCTGTAATTAAGTGCTCGTGCTTATATCCAAGGTAAACTGTTGTGTTGTATTTTACTGCTTCATATTCTGGGTTATCTGAGAAGAATACTGTGTCATATTCTACATTATCAAAGTTTTCTACAATTTCTTTTGTCCAGCTTTCATGATAAACTCTGTGTTTAAGTCTTGCCCATACATGAACTCTTGCTTTTTCATTGATTGGCTCTTCTTTCTTTCCTTCTACATGAACAATCAAATCGTCTGGAACTCTTAGGTTATTATCGCCATTTGTTCCGTTATCCATTATTTGAACACTACCACCAAGACGAACTTGAGTAATGCTATTTAGATATTTTGTTCTTTCTTCTTTATTCTTCTTATAATAATTTTCTAGTGCTCTGTGTTCATCATCGGTATATACAAAGTGTGTGCATGCACCATACATTGTTTCTGGTTCAATAAGATTTGTGTTTCCTGTAATCTTGCCGCCATATAGATTTACTACTGTATCTCTTGCAACTGTATGTGAGAAGAATCCGATTACAGCTTGTCCATAGTTTCCTGTGAAAATCTGTGAGTCAGATATGCTTGCCATAGGAATATATTCTGTTTCAAATGTTCCGCTGTTTACATGAACTGCATTGTAGTTATTTTGAACTACAGACTTAGAAGATAGAACTACTGTTGCTCCTACTCCAGAATAAATAGCGCCACCATGAGATTTATATTCTACTTGTTCTGAAACTGGATATCCTTCTTCTGATTCCCAGTGTGCTCTAAGACTCTTTGTGTGTTCTGGTCCGTTTTGAATTGTTACTCTATTTAATGTAACGCTTGTCTTTGTCTTTGCTATTCTTCCGCTTGGAGTTATAGAACCTGTTGCTGCTCTTGCAAATACTGCACCGCCATAGAATGCATCGTTACCATCGTATGTTCCGTCATTTACTACTACACTATTCTTTTCACCAACAAAGAGCGCACCTGCTGCTTCAACTGCTTTGTTGCTTGTCATATTTACTTTATTGATTGAAACTTGGTTATTCTTCTTTACATAAACAGCAGCACCAATTGTTGCAACGCCATTCTTAATTGTTCCTTGTTCAAATGTTGCTGTTGCGCCTTCATTAATATAGATAGAACCACCAAAACCGTTGGCTTTGTTGGCATCAAAGTCTAGATTTCTAAATACTACAGAAGCGTTATCAATAAATATAGCACCACCATTTCTTGCTTCGTTGTTCTTTGCTTCTATATTTTCAATTTCAATATCGGCATTATTTTCTACATAGAGTGCACCACCACGAGAAAGAGTTTTATTTCCTGTAAACTTAACGCTTTCAATCTTTCCTTTTACATTAGAAAGATAAAGTACACCAGGAGCATTTAATGCTTTTGATTTATTATTATTTCCTGTAAATTCAAGATTGCCTGTTGTTCTTAAATCATTTATGTTCTTTAATGTAAGGATTGTTCCTGAATTCTTATATTCTTTTTCATCACTTGTCCAGTTCTTATACCAATCTGTTGTGCAATCCATGAAGTCGCTTGTTTTTGTATTTCCTTTAGACTCTCTCATATTGGCAAGTGTTGCAACATCTGCCTTATCTACATAAATTGCACCAAATGCTGCGTCTGTATTTGTTATTTCTACTTCTTCAAGTTCAACGTTTCCGCCGCCTGTAAGTCCTTTATTTGTATTATCATATGGAACTTTTTGAACAAATGCTGTCTTAATCTTGCTTGCTTGAACTGTAAATCTCTTAACTGAAAGGTCGCCCTTACCTACTTGTTTAAACATTGCATCGTTAAATACAAGGTTATTGTTGTATCTTATTTCAACGTCTTCCATTGTAAGAGAACCGTTTACTACACGAAGCATGCTTGTAACTTTATTCTTAATTAATGTAACTTTCTTTTCACGGCGGCCGTCAAAATTTAATTTATAAACTTCGGCATCTGCCCCACCATCAATATTGAATATAGGTCCTGTTGTAACCCAGTTTCCAGTTGCAACACCTATAGCACCAACTGTTTGTGGAAGAGTTTCATTATATTTACAATCGCAAAGAACGAAGCCGCCTTTTGCTCCTGTAAATAATGATGCTCCTTGTGCAACTGAAAGTTTATGTCCGTTTAAGCATAGTGATAATGTTGCATTATTAACAGTTATTGGCCATGCGTGTGGCTTTTCAACTGTTATATCTTTTGTAAGGAAGTAACGAACGCTTCCATCAAATTTTGTATCAAGATCTGCTTCATTTAATAATTCAAAATAGTTAGATTGTGTGTGGATTGTCTTATGTATATAACAATATTCGTCGGTCTTGTTTCCACATTCTGTATGCAAGTGTTTAATACCAAGATAAACTGTAGAGCCCATGAGGTATGGCAACATTTCTGTGTCATCTGACTTAAATACATCAAGCATTCTTCTTGTGTCAAAGTCTTCAACCATAGATGACTTCCAGCTTGTGTTAAACACTTTTGTTCTGCTGTAACCAAGAACACCTACAACGGCATGCTTTGTTAACTTATAATTTACATTACCTTTTACATCTATACAATTGTGGCTTGCAACAACAAGGTCAAAATATTCTTTTGTTCCAACTTGTGTTCCGTTACCATATAGATAAATATTTCTACCAAGTTCAATATCAACCTTACTATATGTTGCGGCTTTCATAACACCTGCAATTGGGTTGCTCTTGATGTATCCGCCATATAGATTAATTTTTGTTGTCTTAGAATATAGGTTGTATCCGATTACTTCTTTACCAGTATTTCCAGTAAATACTACATCCTTTGTAAGGTCAGAGTGTGTTGCATAAGTTTCTGTTTCGATTTGGAACTTACCGTTATCAACATGAACGGCGTTAAAGTTTGTTTTAAATTCACTTCCTTCATATACATAGCATTCTGCATTCTTTGCTACATAAATAGCACCACCTTGAGTATTATATGTTTCTGACATTGTTGATGTGGCAAATGTATATGCATTATCACCATGATTTATAAATGAAGATTTGTAAACTTTTACTTTTGTAACCGCTGTGTTTTCAACGCTCTTTATACCTGAGGCAAATATTGCACCACCGTTTAGTGCCTTGTTACCATCAAATTCACATCCTGTAAGGGTTACGTCTGAACCATTATTTCCTTTATATAATGCAACGATAGCACCACCTGCTGCAGAACCTTTTGTGTTTAATGCTTCGTTGTTTATGAATTTTGCATTGTCAATTGCGCCAGATACATTACCAAAGAGAGCAAGAGCTCCACCTGCATATCTAGCCTTGTTTCCGTTAAATTCTGTGCCATCAATAATAAGAGATGTTTCTTTTCCAATATATACTGCACCGCCGTTTCCTGATTGATTATCCTTAAACAATCCTTCATTGATTACTACAGTTGCAGATTCTTCGGCTTTTAACGCACCATTATATGATCCGTTATTTTCCAATTTAACATTTGTTAATTTTAGGTTTCCTGTTCCTGTCTTTCTAACAACAGAATTTTTTGCATAGTTGTCTTTTAAAAGAATTTCGCTTTCGTCGTCTTCTTCATTATCAAATATGATATTTGCACCAGTTTCTGCGTTGAAAATAGATTTAAACTTAATATTGTTATTTTTAATTTCTGTCTTGTTCTTGATTGTAAGTGTTGCATTTCCAGTAACGTTGATAAGGCTTCCGTAATTTACTTTATTGTCATTTATTTCATTTAAGTATGTTGCATGATCATCTGACATAATTGTAAGACTTGACCCTACTACATCAATAAGGTTTTTATCTACTGAGTTATTTTCTATTTCTAAATTGTCACCAAAGGTTGATGTTGCACCGTTTAATTTGATAAGACTTGCTGTGCTTTGGTTATTCTTCATTTCAAATCCGTATGCATTAAATGTTCCGCCGTTTATTTCAACAAGTGGACTCTTTTCATCAACTAAGCTGTTGTTCATTGAAACATCAGAAAATTGAGTTGTTCCTGCTGTTTGTTTTACTATTGCACCAGCTTGTGGACCGTCCATCTTATATCCATCAAGACTTACGTTCCAAAGATTTAACTTACCGTTTACTACATTAATAGCACCGTTTGTTCTAGAATTAATCTCACCTTTGTCTATTGTAAGAATTCTTCCTGATCTATCGCTTGAGCAATCACATATATTAAATTCATATCCATTGTTTAACTCAATATGTGCTGCATTACCTGCAAAAATAAGCTTGTGTCCATGTAGGCAGATGTTGACATTTTTTGTTCTCACAAAATATTGCTTATCTAATGTGTAGTCCTGATCAAGATAAACAAATTCTGTTGTTATAATTACTGTTCCATCAATTGCTTGTGAAAGTGGTTGCCAGTTTTGAAGTCCTGTTCCTACGTCTGGTCCATCGGCATGGCTAAATTGAACTGTGCCTGCATATGCACCGAGAGCTACGCTTGGGTAGTGGCCACAATTTACTCCGTTGGCACATCCGCACATTTTGTGTGGGAAAGCAAGGGCTGCGCTATTTGGGAATACTCCAAGAACTATTACTGCAGGAACTTCTATTGCTATTTCTTCAACCATTTCTGGTTCGTAATCGTCTTCTATTTCTGATTCAGTAGCTACAGCTGCTCTCTTTCTTTGAGCTTTTGATTCAGATGCCATTTGATTAAGTATTTCTGTAACTTGTGCAAGAAGTTCTTCTTCGTCAAGTTCCATATCGGCAACTACATAGTCATGAACTTCTACTGCTGAGTTTTCGATGCTTTCTGTATCTGATTCATCTGTTACTATTGCATCTTCTTCTTTATCTGCTGGGAGCGGACCAAATGATTCTTCTGGTTCTGCTCCTTCGTCTGTTGTTGTTTCTTTTTGTTCGTTTTCGCTTGTTGTTGTTTCGTTATTTGCCTCTGTTTCTTCGTCACTTTCTTCAGTTTCTGCTTCGGTCTCTGTTTCGGCTTCAGTCTCAGTTTCTTCTTCAGTTTCGGCCTCGGTCTCTTCTCCGTCGCTCTCTTCCTCGTTTCCTTCTGCCGCACTTCGTGCGACATCAGAGAGCTCACCTTCTTCGTCACCCTCTTCTTTTATATCTTCTTCTGTTTTATATTCTTCTTCACCTTTTTCGCCGCTCTCTTCTGGGTTTATGTCAAAAGCAAAAAGCCCTGCAGGTAATGCAAGTGACTTGATTGCATGATAATCATCATCAGATAGAGTTTCGTTTTCTGCTGTTTCTGCTGCAATTGTTTCTACTATAATAGCAGCCTCTGTTTCAGCTTTTGTAGTCTCTTGGGTCTCTTCTGCCGCACTACGTGCGACATCAGATCCCTCGCCTTCGGCTTCGGTCTCTTTTGTTGTTTCGGCTGCATTATTATTAGAAAGATTACCTACGATTTCTTTTATTGATCTTGTTTCTGTAGTGTTTTCTTTTGCTTTATTTTGTAATTCTTTCTTTACTACTGAATCTGTTACTGTAATTACGTTGTTGGCTTTCCATTTTATAGGTACTCTAACAGTCTTTGTTTCGCCCTTGTTATTTATAAGTTGAACTTTGGCTGTTTTTGCTAGTTTATCTTCTATATAATTGGTTCTTGATACTGATGTGCTAGAGAAAACGAAGGCTTCTGACTCAGTTGCAAAATAAATTTTTGCTATTCTCCATTTAATCTTTTCTACTGTTGCACTTGTTGCCACCTTTGTTGCTATAGATTTTGTAGCAGTGCTTGATGAAGCAAGTTTTCCTGCATCACTTCTTGTTGCTACTGAGCCTGTTGCAAGGTCTGCTGCATCAGAGCCTGTTGCTACCTTTATGTCAGATGTTGTTGCAACAACAGCATCTGAAAGTGTTGCAACATCTGCCTTTTCTATTTCTGATGGAGTTGTTATATCTACTGTTATTTCTTCAGCATCTGATGAGGTTGCTATATCTGTTACCTCTTCTTCAGCGTCAGATGTTGTTGCAACTTCAATTACAACTTCTTTTGATTCTTCTGTTTCGTCTGTTTCTTCTATATTAGATTCTGTTGCGATGTCTATTTCTACATAGGCTGTTGTTTCTTCTTGTGTTGTCTCAGTTTCTAATTCAGTTGTTGTTTCTTCTGGAACTGTTTCTGTTTCTGTTTCAACTTCAGTCTCTTCTGCCGCTCCTTGCGCGACATCAGATCCCTCGCCTTCGGCTTCGGTCTCTTCTGTTGTCTCTATTTCGGTTTCTGTTTCGGTCTCTGTTTCTTCTTCAACTGGTGTTTCGGTTTCGGTTTCGGTTTCGTCGGCCTCTGTTGGCTCTTCTTCTATTTCACCTTCGGCTTCGGTCTCTTTTTCGTCACTCTCTTCGTCTTCGTAGTCGTTTGGATCTTCTGGCTCTTCTTGTTCTTCTGTTTCTTCTTCTTCTACTTCGTCTAATTCTTCGCCATCTATAATATAGTCTGTCTCTTCTCTAATTTCTTGTCTCTGTTCTTCAACTTCTTCAGTTTCTTTGCTACTTTCTTCTTCGGCATTTTCAGAATAAGTAACAGTTTGTTCATATTCTAATTCGTATGTTTCTTGTAAATATTCAATGTAATAATTCTTAGGTTCCTTTGAACCCTTTCTTGATTCTTCTGCAACCACATCTCCTACTGAGTTTGCAAACGTAAAAAAACCGTTATTGGTCATAACGCTTGTTACTATAAGAACAGTTGCTATTATTCTTTTGTATTTCTCAAAAAAATTCATTGATTTTTAGTGCATACAAAAATAATAAATACCTTAGGGCAGAGACCCCAAGATACCCAAAAATTTTACCATTTTTTCACAATTGTAATTCTTAAGAATTTATTTATTTTTTTAAAGTTTTTATGAATGGGCCAAAATTTGCCTTTATTTTCCTATAGGATTTAACGAAATCTTTGGTCCTACTTGGCCCTTACTTTCCAGGGCAGGCCCTTAGATAGCAGATCTTATTACCCTTCTTTGTGAACTTTTTCTCATATTCCGTCATAAGTTTTGTGGCAAAATACTCCTCCATAGAAAGCCCCTCTCTCGCAAGCCTTTCTTTTAATTTTTCTATCTCATGTATATCATAGTTTAGCTCTTCTATGGTCCAGCCATTATCCTTGAATGATTTTAGGGAGTAGTCAAAAAACTCCCTATTATCTGTTTTAAACTCAACGCTCGCATTATCCTTTAATATCTTCTTGTAGATAGAAAGAAAGGTCCTGCTTGTAAGTCTTCTTTGTTCATACTTTCTCTTTGGCCATGGGTCTGAAAAATTTAGATATATTTTATCAACCTTTATGCTTCCTTTGCTCCCCCCTACCTCTTCAAAAAACTTAGGCAAATTTTTTGCATCCATACATAAGAACCTTAAGTTGTCATATTCAAGGCCTTCTACTTTTGTATTTGCCTTTAAAATAATAGAGGCAAATTTTTCTATTCCCACAAAATTAATCTCTGGGTTTTTTCTTGCCGCATCTTTTATGAAATCGCCTTTGCCCATTCCTATTTCTATAAAAAGCGGCCTGTTTGAACGCAAAAACTTGACTGATTCTTCATCTGCCTGCTTCTCGTTGATTATATACCGAACGCTGTAAACCAGCTCCTCGGCATTTTTTATATGCCTAAGCCTCATTTAGCTATTTATCTCTTTTTTAATCCTCTTCCAGTCTGGGATGAACCTCGTCATATGCTCCTTAAATTTTAAGCTGTGGTTTGGCTCTATTAGATGAGTCAGCTCGTGGATTATTATATATTTTATCTCTTCATCGCTTTTTTGCGCAAGTTGCAGGGAAAACGTCACGGTCCTATCTTTTATGTGGCATATCCCCCAACTAGTCGTCATTTTTCTTATATCATAAGAATTTATCGTTTTTCCAGTAATCCTTTGGCACTCTGGAAGGAGACTGTCAATTTTTGCCATAAGCTCTTTTTTAAACCTTGCATCTACGGCCCTTTTTATAACCTGCGCATCTTGCGAGCTTGTTTGAACAATTATCTCGCCCCTTTCTTTATCTATTTCTACCACTGTTTTCTTTTTGGCAGATGCCTCTATTTTTAGAAGATACTCTCCCCCAAGGAAATATATTTTTTCTCCGTCTATATACTTAAGCCTTGCGTTTGATTTTTTTCTTCCTGCCTTTTCAAGATGCTTTTCTATCCAAGGAATTTGTTTTTCAACAACTTCTAAAACTTCTTTTTGTGAAACATAAAAGGGTGCCGAAACTATAACTTCGCCATCTCTAATTTTTGTTGTAATGCTTCTGCTTCTTCTTTTGATTAATTTAAATTCTATATCGCCGACTTTTAAATTTTTCATCTTATCTATTTAATAACTTAAGCACGTCTTTAGTGTAAACGCCTTCCTTCTCATAAACAATAAGTGGGCGATTTACTTTTATTCCTTCTTTTCCATTTTTTACAGCACACAATATAAAATTCTGTGATGGTCTATCAGCAAATGAATGAATGAAGGTTAACTCCTTTGGTTCTAACTTTTGTTTTTTAAGAGTATCCATTATTTCGGCAAGGCGTTCTGTTTTATGAACTATATATATTGCCCCTGCATTTTTAAGCAAAAAAGATGCTGCCACAGCCACATCTAAAATAGAGCAGCTCCTTTCAGACCTTGCCTTTAATACCCTATTTTCCTTGTTTTTTAGGCCTTTTTCGGTCTTAAAATAAGGCGGGTTTACAAGCAAAATATCTGCTATTTCAGATAGGTTTTGCTTTACTACCTTTTGTTTTATAGAAAGAAATTCCCTTAATTCTTCATTTTCTTTAAGACTTATTTTCTTTATCTTTTTTATATCGCACTCTATTGCATAAAGATTTTTTTCAAACTCATTTATCCTTATTGTCTTTTGAGCACTTGCCACAGCTTTTTTATCTATCTCAAAAAGAATTCCTTTTACATTTTTATCTGCTTCTTTGTTTTGCATAAGCAGATGCTTAGAATAAAAAATATTTGCTATGACTCCTGTTCCAGAACATAAATCACAAAAGAGATAATTTTTCGTTTTTTTATATTTTTGTTCAAAAGAATCTAGCGCAAGGTTTGCAAGCAAACAAGAGTCTATCCCAAACTTAAACCCGTTTTCTCTTTGGACTATTTTGTAGTCTTTAATTTCTAGATTGTCTAGAACTTCATCTTTTTCTAAATCTTCTTTCTTCATATGACCTTTTAGATTTCTTTTAAAAAAGGAGTTTTTTGAAAACTCCTTTTTGTTTTATTCTTCTTTTCTTGTTATATAACTTCGCGAAATAAACAAATCCTTGCCGTCAAACTTTATAAGAGCCCATTCATCATTATAGAATCTATCTACCTGAACTTCTGTTCCCTTATTTACGTAGGCATAAACTTTTGTTGTTGCATTTGTGTTTGGCTCTTCTCTGACACGAACTTCATCTTTTGTTACAAGATAAGTTCCTGCTTCCGTTGTTGTTTCTATTATAGGTTCTGTTGTTTCTATAATTTCTGGCTCTGTTGTTGGAGCTTCGGTTGTAACTCTTGATGTTCTTCTTTGTCTGTTTTCTGAACCACCACTAAAGAACACAGCCCTCACTACAGATACAAGAAGGAAGACGCACACAATAGGAACAAGTATTCTTACAAATGGAGGAATAGAGTTTTTCTTTCCTATCTTTATGTCAAATATTTTTGTAAGAATATCTCCTATATTAAAGCCTTGTTTAACTCTTCTGTTATTATTATTGTTATAAAAATTACCTTGATTATTATATCCTTGATTTGGATACATATTGTTAAAATCGTTTTGATATCCTTCTGGGGCATTAATCTGTGTTGCGCCATTTGGATAGAATGTGTTGTTTCCGTCAAATGTTTGTCCTGCATAAAGGTTTTGGTTTTGTTGATAGTATCCTTGATTATTTAATATAGGGTTTCCATCTTCGTCATACATTATTTGCTCTTCACCTATATTGTTTATTTCTTGTTCTGTATTTACTTTTCTGTCTAATTCTTCATCTACATTGATTGGCTTTGCTTCGCTGTTTTCACATATCTCTATTTCTTCGTTTAAAATTTCTGCTGCTTCTTTTACATATTCAAGTGGAATTGTTTTCCCAAGATTAACTTGATTGGCGAGTTCAATTATTGCACTATAGTTTTGTCTTGTTTCCGAAGTAATAACTCCGCTTTCATATAATTTTTGAAGATCTTCTGCAAATCCAACAGAAACTATACAAGCATCATCTGTTTGCATAGCAATCATGTCCATAACTGTTTCACACATCTTAATTATGGAATCGTTGGTCTTTCCTTCTCTTGCAAGATCTATTGATTTTTCAAACTTCTCTCTTATTTTCTCTTTGTAAGCCATTTTTTATTCCTAAAATTTTATTGCTTCTACTTTATCAAATTTAATCTAAAATATCAATAAAAATAAATACTTTTTAGCAAAATTTTGTTTTGTTGACATTTTTTACTAATTTTAATATACTTTTTTTTCACGGCCTATTGGTCAAGAGGTTAAGACGCAGCCCTCTCAAGGCTGAATCCCGGGTTCGATTCCCGGATAGGTCATATAAAAAGCACACATGTTATGTGTGCTTTAAAAATTTGCTTCCGTAGCTTTAGTTGGTAGAGCAACGCATTCGTAATGCGAAGGTCGCCGGTTCGAGTCCGGCCGGGAGCCCTACGAACTCTTTGAAATTTCTTTTAAAACCATTTTTAAATATTCATCATCTGACAAAGCTTTTTCTATTTTTACTGCACCTATAATATCTTTTGCCTCGCCTTTTTTATATCCTAGAGAGACGAGTGCTTCTATGATTCTTTTTTCTTGTTTTACATCTTTTTTTATTCCTGCATCTATTCCAAGATTGCTTGCAAGTGTTCTAAATTTATCTTTTAAATCTAAAATTATTTTTTTGGCAGTCTTTTGCCCCACGCCAGATACGGCAGAAAGCACCTTTTCTTCTCCATTTGCTATGGAAGTTATTATGTTTTCTATGCTTTCTTTTGAAAGGATAGAAATGGCAGATTTTGGACCAACTCCAGTTACACTTATTAGCTGGGCAAATACCTCTTTTTCAAGCTCAGAACCAAAGCCATATAAAGACATATTATCTTCTTTATGAACAAGGAAAACAAATACTTTTATTTCCTCGTCTTCTTTTGCACTTATGCTTCCTGTTGGGACAAAAATAGAATATCCTATTCCATCTCTCTCTAAAATAAGATACCCATCTTTTATTTTTTTAAATTTTCCTATTATATATTCAATCATATATTTTTGTTAAGGACTTGTCCTTTTTCTATTTTATAGACCTGGTCAACCTTTATGTTTTTAAAAATATTTTTTTCTATTCCTGTTGCTGTAATAATTGTTTGTATATCTTTTATTATGCTTGATAGTTTTTCTTGCTTTTCTTCATCTATTTCTGAAAAAACATCATCAAGTAGTAAAATTGGTTTTTCGCCAGAAATTTTTCTAACGTTTTGTATTTGAGATAGCTTGCAGGCAAATGATGCAATTTTTGTTTGTCCTTGAGAGCCAAACTTTCTAAGATCTTTCCCGTTTAGTAAAAATGCTACATCATCTCTGTGGGGACCAACACCTGTTGTATTATTTTTTATGTCTTTTTCTAAATTTTTATTAAGTCTTTTTTCAAAACTTCCTTCATCTACACTTTTTTCATATTTTATGTCTAGTGTATTTTTTCCATCTGTTATATATTTATAAACATTGTTTATGTTCTCTTTAACGCTATCTATATACTCTTCCCTTTTTTTAATTAATATTTCGCCACACTTTATAAAGTTTTCGTCTATTGCATAAAGAAAATCTTTGTTTTCGCGCACATTTATTTTTTGGCTTATATCTCTAAGAAGAACATTTCTTTTTTCTAAAAGCTTGTTATATCGAACTAGGTTATATAAATATACACTATCTATTTCACTTATGCTTTTATCCAAAAAGTCTCTTCTTTTTTGAGGACCTTCTTTTATAATTTTTAAATCCTCTGGTGAAAAAAATATTAAATTAATTTTTCCTATTATGTCTGATATCTTTTTAACTTTGATGCCGTTTAGTGCAATACCCTTTTTTTTGTCCTTTTTTATATGTATTTCTACGCTGTTTTCTACGCCGTTTTTTACGAAGTCCATTTTTACATGGGCCTCTTCTTCATCAAATTTTATTATTTCGTTATCTTTAACAGATCTATTAGAGTGGCCATATGAAGCAAGGTATATAGACTCTAAAATGTTTGTTTTTCCCTCGCCGTTGTTTCCATAAATTAAATTAATATTTTCCTTAAAATCTATATTAATTTCCTTATAGTTTCGGTAGTTTTTTAATTTTAGTCTTTTTATATACACTTTTTATTTTCTTACTGCATTAAATGTTGAAATCATATAAAGATATTTTTCTTTTTTGTCTTTAATAAAGCATGGGGCAGATGAATGAGAAAAATAAATTTCTACATCTTCATCTTCTATTATGGCAAGAATTTCTTCTATGAGTTTTGCATCAAATCCAACAACAAGGTCATTTCCTGTTTTTTGAATATTTAGTGGCTCTTTAAAGTCACCATCTTCTGTTTCTATAGACATATTTAAAACTTCGTTTTTAATTTCAAAAATTACCGGTTTTTTGTCGTTTGGTCTAACATAATTTTCACTTCTTCTTAAAGCTTCTATTAATTCTATTCTGTTTAGTTTTATTTTTGTTGAATAATCGTTAACTGCTTTAAGAAGTGGTTTTTCGTCAAGGAAGTTTCCGCTTAATTTTGTTGTTATAATTTGAGTCCTTCTTATTTCAAAAATTACTATATTTTCTTGTAAATATATATTTATTACATCATCAGGGTTAGAAGAACAAAGTTTTGAAATATTATCCATTATTTCATAGTCTATTATAATTTGACTTTTTTCATATTCTTTTGTTAATTCTTCTTTAACAAGAGAAAATCTAAGTTCATCTAGTGATTTAAATATTATATTTTCTTTATTAATTTCAATAAATAATCCTTGGGCAAATTTTGCATCGGTCTTTTTATAAACAGAAACAATTGTTTTATTAATTATTGATTTTAAAACAATATCTTTTATAGAGATTTTATTTTTTTCTACAGATTCTGGAATTTTTGGAAACTCTTCTACTTTTCTTATTTTTATTGTTTGATTTATATTTCCAGAAATAATATTTAAAAAAGATGTTTGTCCTTCTTTTTTATTTAAAAACAATTCTATTTCTCTATCTTCTGGAAGAGATCTTATAATATTTAAAAAAAGATCTTTTTCTACAAGAACAGAGCCTTCTTCCATAATTTTTCCTTCAGCTTTATATCTAAAAAAACTATCACTATTAGA
>JAEEGL011491982.1_pt1 | contig 14944 bp, 11 predicted proteins | sample 9134231 | NCBI WGS metagenome assembly JAEEGL01 (sample SAMN16246548, study PRJNA631951) | gut metagenome | biome: gut microbiome; feature: rumen; material: fiber-attached | host: Bos | place: Iran: Karaj | collected 2018-10
GTACCCGTCTGGATGGAGGCATCCTCCTTGGTGTTGTACATGTTCTTCTCGCCATCCATCAGGTAGAGGGGCTTCTCGGCACTGATCTCCACAGTCTCCAGCAGCGTGCCACTTTTAAGCTCCACCTTAAGGTCATTAACATCCTTAACGACCTTAAGGTCCTTCGTGTAGCCCTCATAGCCCACACAGCTAATCTGCATCAGGTACTCGCCGGCCTTCACATCCAGAATCTCGAAGCGACCCTGCATGTCGGTGGCGGCTCCACGCACGAAGACGGTGTCGGTGGTACGCATGAGGCCCACGTTGACGAACGGCAGCGCTTCGCCGGTCTTGGCATCGCGGACACTACCCTTCACCTTAAAATTCTGCGCCTCGACCGAGGCCATCGTGGCAAAAATCGCCAACAGAACAAAAAACAGCTTCTTCATAATCATTGTTGCTTTTTACTATCTATTTGTTTTTCAGTTTATAATTTACATCTTATTCATGTGTACTAGTAAACTAGAACACTGCAAAAGTAATACTATTTTTTAAACTGACAAAATTTTTTTCATTTTTTTTTATTTTTTTCAAAAAACAATAATATCAATGGAGAAGCGTTATATAATGAATAATTCTATAAAAAGAGAAAAGATGATGCAAGAAGAAAGCAAAGGATTCGGAAATAATTATGACCACGAGGCTACGCGCCAATTCTTCCGCCGCTGGTGGAAAGTGCTGTTGATTGTCTTCGTTGTTGGCGCCATTGGATCGGGCATTGCTGCCTGGCTCATCAAGCCCCTCTACAAATCGAGTGCGGTGATTTTCCCCACCAATTCGAACCGTCTCAGTAAAGCCATCATGGACTACCACTATAGTCTGGACTTCATGGACTATGGTATCGAGCGCGATTGCGAGTATGCCATCCAGATTCTCAGTTCGAAACGCATGGAGCAGGCAGTGTGCGACCACTTCAATCTCATGGAGCACTATGGCATCCCAGCCGACAACGAGCACAAACTCTTTAAACTCGACGAACAATACCGCAGCAACATCACGGTGAAGCGTACCGAGTTCCTCGGTGTAGAAATCGGGGTACTCGATCAGGATCCACAGTGGGCCGCCGATATTGCCAACTATATCGCCGCAATGTACGACACACTATGCCACGAAATCCACCACGACCGTGCCATCTCGGCAGCCGAGGTGATGGATGGTGTCTGCGCCTCCATGGAGCGTGAGATTGACTCGCTGGCGCAACTGCCCAAAGCAGACTGGCGAGACAAACTCATTGCCGAGAAATGTGCTCAGTTGGCTGACCTTCAGACCCGTGCCACACAAACACGTATCGACAAAAACCTGGAGGTAAGCTACAAATACAGCGTCGATTATGCTACTCCCGCCGACAAGAAAGCCTATCCTAAACGACTGCTCATCATCCTTGGTGGCAGTCTCGGCGCCGTAGTGGTAGCCATCTTCTGCCTGCTGATATTCTGCCCAAACAAAAAAGAAGAATAGGAAAGTCTAGGACATCCTAGGAAAACCTAAGAGAAAACAACAATGAAAGACTGGCTCAAGAAGAACCGGGGTCTGTTGATAGCATTGGCCGTCACGCTGGCATTCATCGTTGGCGAGGCTTACGCCCTATGGTACAAGGGCGATGCCATCATTACGCTGGCGCCGTTGGCGTTACTCGCCATTTGGCTCTTCGTGACACGCTTCGAGACCGGTCTGCTCTGCATGGCACTGCTGACACCTTTCGCCGTAAATATGGCATTGATGCCCGGCATGGAACTCTCTATGCCAGTGGAGCCAATGATGATACTCTTCACGGCCATCTTCTTTTTCCGCGTGTTAGTGGCGCACAACTACGACACACGGCTACTGAAACACCCGGTGAGCATTCTACTGATAGTTTCACTACTATGGATGACTATCACTTCCATCACCTCCGAACTACCATGGGTATCGTTCAAATACCTGTTGGCAAGGGTATGGTTTGTGGTGCCGTTCTTTTTTGCGGCAGCACAGATTTTCAGAGACCAGCGCCGCATACGGCAATTCTTCTGGGCCTACGCTATCGGACTGGGTGTTGTCATCCTCATTGCCACCTCAAAGACCCTCGGTAACTTCAGCGACCTCCAGACGCTGCACCGTGTGATGAAACCTTTCTACAACGACCATACAGCCTACGGCTGCGTCATCGCCCTGATGCTGCCGGCAGCTTTCTATTTCATCTTCTCCCACAGCATGAAAGGCTGGCGCCGCGTGCTGTCGCCACTGCTGTTTGCAGGCATGTGTATCGGTCTGTTCTTCAGCTACTGCCGCGCGGCATGGATTAGTGTGGTGGGAGTCATCGGAGTCTATGTGCTAATACGCATGGGTATGAAAGTGAAATGGATGGTTCTGCTATTCGGTCTCGGCGTGGGAGCCTTCTTCATCTACCAGAACGATATCATCTATAAACTCGGCAAGAACCATCAGGACTCTAGCTACACGCTGGCCGACCAGGTAAAGAGTATCTCGAATATCTCCACCGATGCTTCGAACCTCGAGCGTCTCAACCGCTGGGCCTCAGCCTTCCGCATGTGGGAAGAACGTCCCGTGCTGGGCTGTGGGCCAGGAACCTATCAATTCCTCTACGCCAGCTATCAGCGCAGCTACCAACTCTCCACCATCAGCACTAATGCCGGCGACCTTGGCAACGCCCACAGCGAATATATCGGTCCAATGACCGAGCAAGGAGTGCCGGGAGTGGCACTGGTGGCACTGCTGTTCCTCACCACCTTCGCCACCGGCGTGCGCGTCTACCGTACGGCACGTGACCCTCATACGGCACGTATGGCACTGGCTTTCACATTGTCGCTCCTCACCTACTACATCCACGGCGTTTTTAATAACTTCCTCGACACCGACAAACTCTCCGTCCCCTTCTGGGCCTTCACCGCCGTCATCGTCGCCCTGGACGTCTACAGCGAGAAGAAAGGAATCAACGAATAATAATGCTGGCTAGAGGCCGGCGCTCCTAAATACTGTTCAATATGAGAAAAAAAATATTCATCGCCGCCGTTTTGGTATTTTCCACCTTCCATTTTTCATTTTCCCAGTCGCCACTGTCGTTTAAGGTCGACATCCTCGGTCATGCCGAGATTCGCAATGGCGGAATGAAAGACAGCGCGCATTACGATCCCCGCTTTATGGCCAGCCGAGAACGACTTATCGCAGACTACACCGATTCCTCGAGCAACCTACGATGGACCATGCACTTAAACCTTCAGCACAAAACCATCTGGGGACAAAACGGGAGTCTGCAGATTTTCGAAGGCTGGGGTAAACTGAGCACCCTATGGGGCGGATTCGTACAGGTAGGACGCCAAGCGCTTTCGTATGACGACGAACGCATCATCGGCATGGACGACTGGGCTATGGCGGCACAGTCGCACGACGTGCTACGCCTCGGCTACGAACATGGAGCCCACAAACTCCATTTCATCGCGGCTTACAACCAGGACGGTGATGTCGAGGAGACCGGCAGCAGCTATTACTCCGAAGGCGGATTCCAAAGTTACAAGACCATGCTGGTAGGCTGGTATCACCTAGAGCCCCCGAAATCCCCGGCCTCACTTTCGTTGATTTTCATGAACATGGGTATGCAGGCCGGCACCAAAGGCGTCGACGAGCACAACGAATACCAACAGATTTACGGTGGCTATGCTAAGTTCGAGAAACCGTGGCTGACCATCGAAGGTTCCTACTACCGGCAAGGGGGTCATGAGGAACATGGTCTCCCCATCGACGCATGGATGGCAGCCCTGAAAGCCACATGGAAACCTATCCAACTACTCGATGTCAGCGTCGGCTGCGACCACATGAGTGGCGACGAATACTTCAACGTACCTGCTGGCGGCTCCCTCGGAATGATACAGCACAAAGTCATCCGCGGATTCAACCCCGTCTGGGGATCGCACCATAAGTTCTACGGTGCCATGGACTTCTTCTATGTCAGCACCTACTACAGCGGATTCACCCCCGGCCTGCAGAACCTCTACACTTTTGTCGACCTCCATCCCACGGAGAAATTCGACTTCGGCCTCGGGTACCACTATTTCGCCATCCCTGCCGACATAAAAAATTTGGATCACACGTTGGGTCACGAACTGGAGCTCGCTGCCGCCTATAAGTTCTCTAAAGAGGTAACCCTCTCGGCTGGATTCTCCTATATGGTGGGGAGCGAAACAATGGACAAACTGAAACGTTCAGCCGAAGACTCCCGCCTCACCTGGGCCTGGGTTGACCTGCAGTTCAAGAATTAGATTATTCGTCGCTGGTGGCGGAAATAAAGCGACGGTAGGCGCTGAAAGTGTTAGCGCGAGAAAGGAATCCGAGGTAACGCTGGGAGTCGTCGATGACGACGAGGTTGTAGCGGTTACCGACACGGAATTTCTCCACCACGTCGCTGAGACTGTCGCTGCTGCGCACCAAGTCGCCCTCGGAGAGTGGATGCATCATTTCGTCGACAGCCACTGTATCATATAGTTCCGAGCGGAACATAATCTTACGGACATCATCCAACACAATGACGCCGAGGAACTTGTCGTCATCGCTGAGCACAGGGAAAAGATTGCGTTTGGAATTCTGGATGGCCTCGACGAGGTCGCGCAGTTTGTCGCCTGAGCGGACAAGAACAAAGTTGGTCTCAATGAGCGATTTCATGTCAAGCAGACGCCAAGCAGAAGCGTCCTTGTTGTGAGTGAGTAAATCGCCTTTTTCGGCGAGTTTGCGAGCATAGATGGAGTGTCGCTCAAAGGGAGTGATGCAGAGGTAGGTCACCGCCGATGCTGTGAGCAGGGGGGCCAAAAGTCCATAACCACCAGTAATCTCAGCAATGAGGAATGTTGCCATGAAGGGGGCGTGCATCACACCCGTCATCACGGCCGCCATGCCAACGAGAGCAAAATTAGCCGTGTTCTGTGGCGAAAATCCCAATGTATTGCTCAGCAAAGCAATAAAATATCCGCTCAAACCACCCAGCACCAACGAAGGACCAAAGGTACCGCCCACGCCGCCAGAGCCAATGGTGACCGCCGTGGCCACGGGCTTGAGGATAATGAGTAGGAACAGCAGCGCTAGCGGAGCCCAGGAAAACTGGATATCGAAAATTGAAAACTGGAAATTGGAAAGCACATTGTCGCCGCCGTGCAGCAGAGCGGTGAGGGAGGCATAGCCCTCGCCGTATAGCGGCGGGAAGAGCACCACCAGCAAGCCCAGCATCAGGCCACCTATCACCCAGCGCAGCCATGGAGAACGACGACGGGCGAACCACCCCTCTACCCTATCAGTGACACGCAAGAAATAGACCGAGACGGCGGCACAGAAGACACCCAATACCATATAATACGGCAACTGCGAGAGAGCAAAAGGTTCGCCAATAGTGAAGTTGAACTGTACACCCGTGCCCATAAGGAAGTAGGCCACCGTCGAAGCGGTGAGCGACGAGAGCAACAACGGCAACGCCGTGGTGGCCGTGAGATCGAAGAGAAAGACTTCGAGAACGAATAATATTCCAGCCAATGGAGCCTTAAAGATACCGGCAATGGCACCGGCAGCACCACAACCCAGCAAGAGACGCACACTCTTGGAATTGAGCCGGAACCAACGCCCTATATTGCTACCGATGGCAGAGCCCGTAGAAGCAATGGGGGCCTCAAGACCCACGCTGCCGCCAAAAGCAACCGTCAGCGTGGAGGCGATAAGCGACGAATACATATTCTTGGGCGGCAACTTGGAACGCTTGCGGCTGATGGCTAACAGCACCCCCGGCAGCCCGTGCCCGATGTCGCCCCTCACAATATACTTCACAAAGAGCACCGTGAGCAAAATACCCACCAGAGGCAGAAAGAAAACGACAACCAATTGCCAGTTGCCAGTGGTCAACTGCCAGTTGCCCGTCGACAAACGGGTCACCAAGGCTCCGGCATGATGCACCAGCGTCTTCAACGCCACTCCCGCCAAACCCGACAACACGCCCACCACAATAGCCAGCAGAAGCAACAGGGTCTGCTCGCTCACATGGCGCAGGCGCCAACGGTGGATGGACGTGTAGAATGACATATCGTTCAAAAAAATTTGGGTGCAAAAATACGAAAAATAATTGAACCACGTTATCCTTTAATAAAAAATTACATTTTTTTATGAAAAAAGCAATCTTTCTAACTGGATTTTTAGGAGTTATGGCGCTCACCTCTTGCGTGTCGCTGAGCGAACATGAAAACCTTCAGGCCAAATACGACCAGACGGCAAAACAATACCGGCTGACACTCCAGGAACGTGACGAACTAAGGGAGAACAACGCCAACCTTACAAAAACAAACAACGCACTCACAAGTGATTACAGTGAATTATCGGCTGCAAAACAAAAATGCGATGAAACAGTGGAAAGCCTGACGCGCCGCATTGAGCAGATGCGTCACCATTACGACACTACCATGGAGAATTACACCCAGCAAGTGGCTGGCAAAGACCGCGACCTCATGCGTGCGCAAAACCTCCTCTCCGCGCGCACCAAAGAACTGAACGACAAAGAGCGCGAACTGGAGCAAAAGGAAACCGAACTCAGAGTGCAGCAAGACAGCTTCTTCCTACAGCGCAGCGAATTGATTGCCAAGCAGCAAGAGCTTGAGCAGCAACAGGCCGCCACCCGTGCCGAGTTGGAAGCTTTGAGAAATTCGGTCACCCAAGCCCTGTTGGGATTCGCCGACAAGGGCCTGAAGGTGGAAACAAAAGACGGCAAGGTGTATGTCTCTATGGAAAACAAACTGATGTTTCCCTCGGCCAGTTGGACCGTGTCCAAAGAGGGTGCCAACGCCATCAAAGAATTAGCCAAGGTTCTGGAATCCGACACCTCCCTGAACATCATGGTAGAAGGCCACACCGACAACGATGCCTACCGCGGCTCCTCAGCGGTGAAGGACAACTGGGATCTTAGCGTGATGCGCGCTACTTCCATTGTAAAACTACTTCTCCAATACGGACCCGACATTAATCCTGCCCGAATCGAAGCCTGCGGACACGGTGAATATGCGCCAAAAGTCTCGAACAGCACCCCCGAAGGAAAAGCGGCCAACCGCCGCACCGAAATTATCCTCACCCCCAACCTCAACAAACTGCTGCACGACATGAATCGGTAAATGGGGTGCCGGCTTCCAGTCGGCATTGATAGGGTATGCAGGTACCTCGCCTGCAGTACCTGCAGTAAAAAAGTCTTTAATTCAAAAAAATTTTGTATATTTGCCTACGCAAAATGCGTAGGCATAAGCATATGGATTACTGATTTCCAAAGTATTGAATAATAATAATAAATTATAGAATATGATAAAAAGGGGAATACTGAAAAGCCGCGCCAGCCTATGGGTACTCATGGCAGCGCTGACTTTCGGATGGAACACAAAGGCAAACTGCCAAACCAGAGAGCCCTTGGCGATGCCCGTGGTGGAAGAAGACTCGATTATGAAGCACATCGTCGAGTTGGCTTCGGAGACCTACGAAGGGCGTCTGGCAGGCTCACGTGGCTACGACGAAGCCGTGAAATATGTTGAGAGAGTACTGAGTCGCTACGGCATCAGTGTGAGTGAACAACGCTTCGAACTGGAGTGCAACGAGGTGGAAAACTGCAAGTTCAACACCTATCTCCCCGGCACCAAAGACCGTCGCACATTTATTCTTGGCAACGATTTCTGCTGCGCAGGAATGACTGGGCGCGGCTATGTAGACGCCCAGATGGTATTCGTCGGCTATGGCATCGATGACGAAGTTTTGAACGACTACAAATATGTCGACGTGCAGGGTAAGATTGTCATTGTTTTGACAGGTCTGCCTGAAGGATCATGGCTTCCTGCCAGCGTGAGCGAGCGTTACGCCACGCTACGCGACAAGGCCCGCACCGCTGAGAAACATGGCGCTCTTGGTATGCTGGCCATCAATATGAGTTCCAGTTGTCTCCCCCATGAGCCCCAGAGTCGTATCTATTGCGGCGCCTTACCGCACTTGGCCACCTTCCCTATCCTACAGCTTACTCTCGACAGCGGACGTGAGTTGTTCCTCGACGAGTCGACGGCTTTCGACGACGCCCTCCAAACCCTTAACAAGGAACACAAAACAGCCTCTTTCGCCCTGCGCAAGAAAGCAGAAATCGATGTCAATGCACGCTACCGCCAGCGTGCAGTGACAGCCAACGTCATCGGCATACTGAAAGGCTACGACAGTCGCTATAATGATGAACTCATCATGGTGGGTGCCAGCTTGGACCACGCAGGTATACAGGGCGAGACAGCCCTCTTCCCAGGAGCCGACATTAACGCCTCAGGTGTGGCGGCGGTATTGGAGACCGCACGCTTATTGTCACAGGACCGCTACCGTCCCAAACGTAGCATCGCTTTCGTGCTCTTCAGTGGCAGCGAGCAGTTGTGGATGGGCTCCCGCATCTTCGTCCGCAACTTCGACCGCATCCGCGATGTGGAGGCTTTTGTAAACTTACAGAATATCGGCTACGGCGACAGCATTGCCGTGCTGGGCGATGCCAACTACCCCACACTGTGGGAAATTGCCCGGAAGAGAGACGAGGCGAACCATAGCATGATATGGATGGGGGGTGAGAAGCTGGAACTCCGTGGAGATGCTCGCGGTTTCGACCAAATAGGTATTCCCTCTCTCGTTTTCACTACCCTCAATGGAATGCACCACAATCATGTGGCTAGCGATATTTGGGAGAATATCGACCGCAAAATCCTGACCCATACGACACAGGTGGAAGTGGAGACCGTGAGAGAACTGGCCGACGGCTTCTACAAAGGCCGTAGTCTGAAGAGCAAATCGATGAGACTGGAATAGAAATGTGGACACTATATAAGAAAGAACTGGGAAGTTTCTTCTCGTCTCTGACGGGATATCTCACCATTGCGGTGTTTCTAATCCTCACAGGACTGATGCTATGGGTGTTCAAAGGGTATATGAACATCATCGACTACGGCTATGCGGGGATTGACGGACTTTTTGCCATTGGACCGTATCTGTACCTGTTCCTGATACCTGCCATTACGATGAAAATGATTGCGGAGGAGCGGCGAGGAGGAACACTGGAAACCCTACTGACACACCCACTGAGCGACTGGACGATAGTATGCAGCAAATTCCTTGCAGCCTGGACATTAGTTCTTATCTCACTGCTACCGACGCTGGTATACTATTTCAGCGTGTACTCGCTGGGGTATCCTCAACCTGGAAATATCGACACGGGAGGCGTGATGGGTTCGTATCTGGGACTACTCATGCTGGGAGGTGCCTTTGTGGCTATTGGATTATTTTGCAGCTCGCTGACAAAAAATCAGATTGTATCGTTCCTGGCAGCAGCAGCACTTTGCTATATCTTCTATCTAGGCTTCGACTCGCTGTACGATATGGGGCTTTTCAGCGGAAAAACAAACCTCGAAGTGAAAAACCTGGGTCTCGCAGCCCACTACGAAAGCATCAGCCGCGGTGTGGTGAACACTCGCGACATAGTGTATTTTGCTGGAGTGATTGCCATCTTCGCGACACTGACACGCATGGTGCTGCAAAGCCGCATGTGGGGTGGATGGAATTTGACAAAGGAGAAAGGCAAAAAGAGGAACAGAAATCTGATGGTAAGTCATCTGCTAGAGTTGGGAGTGGTAGTGATAGCGGTGGTATCGGCAAATGTCGCAAGCCGTTACCTGTATGCTCGTATCGACCTGACCGAGGAGAATCGCTACTCGCTATCGGAGGAGACAAAGAGGTACCTGAAAGAGGTAGATGAGACTCTGTTGGTGAGGGTATACCTCGACGGGGAGATGTCGGCAGACTACAAAAGACTGCATGATGAAACACGCGAGATGCTGAACCTTTTCCGCTCCGAAAATGAGAACGTGACGTTCGAATTTGTGGACCCGAACGACGAGAAGGCATTCGACGAAGAAGAACGGCAGGTAATCTACCAAAAGATGATGCAGAAGGGGGTGTATCCCGTGCAGGAGCAGCTGAAAGAGGGAAACAGTGTGCGTACATTGACGCTGCTGCCGGGGGCAGAAATAACATACAAGGGGAGGTCGACAGCCCTCACTCTGGTGCAGAACCAGCAGTACTTAAGCGAACAGGGCGACATCATCAACAACTCGATACAGAATCTGGAATATGCCCTGATACGTGCCATCCGGGCGCTGACACGACTGCAAAAACCAACGGTGGCATTCCTGCAAGGGCACGGGGAACTGACGGGTGCGGCAATCTATAGCATGGTGGAAGCCATGGAGGAATTCTACGCACTGGACTATGTGACCATCGACGGGCAGATTCAGTCACTGACAACGCACACACTGAACACGAAAGACTCAAGCTATCATTTCGTGAACAAATACGACCTGCTGATAGTAGCGAAGCCGACGCAACCCCTCAGCGACCAGGATCTCTTCATCCTGGACCAGTATATCATGTACGGTGGCAAAGTGATATGGTTCGTGGACGCAATGAATGCAGAAATGGACAGCCTGGCGCATCGCGGACAGGCGATGGCAACACGATACCCACTGGGACGACTGGACGAGATGCTGTTCACCTACGGCGTGAGAATCAATTCCGACATCCTCATGGATATCGTGAGCCAGCTGATTCCTATGCCTGTAGAACTGGTGGGCAACAAACCACGCTATGAATTCCGTCCTTGGTTCTACTACCCGGAACTGGTGCCCCGCAGCAACCATCCCATAGTAAAGAACCTAGATCTCATCAAAGCGGAGTTCATCAGCAGCATCGACACCATTCACAACGACATCAAAAAGACAGTGCTGCTGACGACTTCGGAGTTCACGAGAGTGAAGAGCGCACCGGCAATGATTGACGTGACGGATGCCTTGGTGCAGCCCGACCGGCGGCTCTACAATCGGAGCTTGATACCTGTAGCGGTGCTGCTGGAGGGTGAGTTCCGCTCTGCTTGGCGCAATCGTCTAGCACCCGAACTCGTGATGGAAAAATCGATGGGCTACCGCGACCGGAGCAAGGAGACGAAGATGATAGTGGTCTCCGACGGCGACATCATCCGTAACCAGTTCAACGCCAAGGAAGGAACCATCTATCCCGTGGGATACGACTTCTATCGAAAAATACGTTACGCCAACCGTGAGCTTATTCTCAACATGCTGAACTACATGACGGGTGACGAAGGTCTGATGACTGTGCGCAACAAGAACTTCACACTGCGCAAGTTGGACGCCGAAAAGGCCAGCGAGAAACGCACCTACTACCAAGTGATCAACATCATTGCTCCAGTGCTGATTTTGGCACTCGCAGGAGTGGGCATCGTGGTAATCGAAAAGAGAGTTTACGGAAAGAAAAACAGGGGACAAAAAGTCAAAAAATGAAAAAGAAAAATATTATTCTGGTGTGTGCCATTGTGGCCATCCTACTGGTCACATTTCTGATATGGATTCTGCGTAAGGACCGCATGGAGGGTTCGGGGCCACACGACTCGAGCTATCAAGTGGAAGACACTGCCGCAGTGACACGAATCACAATGACAGACAAACTGAACCACACGGTAACGCTGATGCGAGAGACAGAAGGATGGAGCGTCGACGGAAAGAATCCCGCCAGCCAGCCCATGGTGGAGAACCTGCTGGAGACGATGAAGAAGATGCGTATCCGTTCGGAAGTGAACCGCAGCGCCGTCCCCAACATTCTGAAAGACATCGCCGCCCACGGTGTGCAGGTGGATGTCTACATGGGAGAACAATTATTTGAAACCTACTACGTGGGGCGTGAGACACAGGACCACTTGGCGAGTTTCATGATTCGCAGAGGCGACAGCATTCCATGCGAGGTACACATACCTGGTTTCCGAGGCTACCTGACGCCCATCTTCTCGGCAGAAGCTATCAAATGGCGTAGCCACCGTATTGTAGACCTCGACGTGTACAACATTGCTCGCATCGAACTGGAAATACCTGACGCACCTCGGGAATCGTTCGCCGTGGTGCAGGAAAACAAGGACTTCTACATGGAACTGCTGGAGGGACACAGACGTCTGAATGGATTCGACACCGCACGAGTGAGCCAGATGCTATCGACCTTCAAGAACCTCTGTTTCGACGAATTTGCCTCGATTGTCCCTAACAGCAACGCCGACAGTTGTGTGAGAGGGGTTCCGCGCTGCATCCTCCGCATCACCGATACCGACGGTCGACACAACGAAGTGAAGGTATACCTGAAATACAACAACCCCGCCGACATCGCCGCAATGCCGGACGAGAAATTGCGCGAGGAACTCGACGTGAACCGACTCTATGCCCTTATCGACAACAAAGACACCGTGCTGATTCAGAACTGGATATTCGACCATATCCTCCAACCCGCCAGCTTCTTCATGGGGAAAAACATCACCCTACCAACAAAATGAAACCGCTGATTCTCATCACCAACGATGACGGCATCGCCGCCAAAGGACTACAGGTTCTCACCCGTGTGGCACAGGAGTTCGGTGATGTCATCGTGATGGCCCCTCAAACCAATGCCTCGGGCCTCAGCCATAGTATCGTCTCCTCACGCCCCATCCGGGCTCAGGAGATAAGCAAGGAGGAGGGACTGACGGTGTGCAGCTGCGATGGAACACCTGTGGATTGCGTCAAACTGGCTATCGAACATTTCTGTCCCCGACGACCCGACCTGGTACTCTCAGGCATCAATCACGGTAGCAACAGCTCCATCAACGTACTCTACAGTGGCACGATGGGTGCCGCCATCGAAGCAGTGGCGCTCTGCATTCCCTCCATCGGATTCTCACTGCTCAACCACAGCCCGCAAGCTGATTTCGAACCCGGTATTCCCTTCATCCGCCAAATCATCCGCACCACCCTCGACAACCGGCCACCTGCCGGCATCACCCTCAATGTCAACATCCCCCGTCTACCGGAAGGCGAGATTCTCGGCATCCGCATCTGTCACGAAGCCAACGCCTACTGGAACGACAGCTTTGAGAAACGCATCGACCCTCAAGGACGTCCCTACTGGTGGCTCACTGGAAAATTCATCTGCGACGACCCCTCTGAAGAGAGCGACGAGTGGGCCCTTGCACACGGATATGTCTCCATCGTCCCCATCCATTGCGACTTCACCCACTATCCCACCATTGACAAACTAAAGAAACTATATGACTAGACAGTTCTTCCATCAAGACAAGGTAAGTGTCGGACTCCTCGCCGGTCTCGGTTCGATGGCCATAACAGCATTGCTGCTGACCGTCGGTCTACTCGTCGCCAAAGAGCCCATCAATGCACACATACGCTGGTATGGCGCCATATTTATCCCACTCATCTTACTCATACGCTACTACGTAAAGCAACGGCTCTCCGTTGTTACGAAGACACTTTTCGTTGTGTTCTTCCTTTTCTTCATTGCTTTCATGATTTTGTTGTTCTCCACTCATCAAATCACCCTCGGATGAAATATTACATCATAGCCGGAGAAGCCTCGGGCGACCTTTATGGGGCCAACCTTATCAAGGCGCTGCGCGAGAAAGACCCCCAAGCGGAATTCCGCTTCTGGGGAGGCAACGCTATGATGCAAGTAGCCGGACAACCCGTGCGCCACATCCGCGACCTTGCCATTATGGGGTTCATCGAGGTAATGATGCACCTTCGCACCGTGCTGGGGAACATCAGTTTCTGCAAACGTGATATTCTCGCCTGGCAGCCCGACGCCGTCATCGGCATCGACTATCCGGGGTTCAACCTAAAAATCGAGAAATGGGCTCACACCCACGACATCAAAGCCGTCCACTACATCTCCCCTCAGCTGTGGGCTTGGAAGAAAGGGCGCCTCAAAGGGATGCGACGATACCTCGACCGGCTCTGCTACATCCTGCCTTTCGAACAGGAGTTCTACGCCACAAATAACCTGCCGCAAGCCGTCTATGTTGGCCACCCGCTGGTAGAATGTATCGCTGACCTTAAAGACCCCAAAGACCTTAATGACCCTAAGGACAACCGTCCCATCATCGCCCTGCTGCCCGGCAGCCGCCGACAGGAAATCAAGAACAGCCTCCCCTACATGGTGCGTCTCGCCGCCAATCATCCCGAATATCAGTTCGTCGTCGCCGGCATGAGCCTCATCGGCTCCGAACTCTACGACAAACTAATAAACTCAGGCAATCAAACAATCAAGCAATCATGCAATCTCGAGGTGGTCTACGACCAGACCTACAGCCTCCTTTCCCAAGCCTACGCCGCTGTCGTCTGCTCAGGTACCGCCACCCTTGAAACAGGACTTTTCCACGTTCCCCAAGTGGTCTGCTACCGCGGAAATCCTATCTCTATCTCTATCGCCCGCGCCCTTGTAGGCAACCGCATCAATCACATTGCGCTGGTGGACCTTATCGACGACAGCAACGTCGTCACCGAGCTCCTACAACAAGACTTCAACGACCGACGTCTCGAACAGGAATTCCAACTCATCACCACCGACTCTGCCAACCGCGAACGTATGCTGGAAGGGTATCGCCGTGTGGAGCAAAAACTCGGCAACGCCGGCGCCAGCCATCGCACGGCCGAAAGCATCATCAACCTTATCAATGCCAACTAGAAGCCCACGCTTCTCATAATAATGAAAAGACTACTGCTCATAATACCCCTGATACTCGCCGTGCTGACTGCCCGAGCCGAAAACGTGAAGGTACGTCTCTTCTCCGCTAACAACATCAAAAGTATCAATATCTCCGTCGACCTCGGACACTACAATCTTTATGCCGATAACGACCAACTCATCGAGGATATGATTGGTGTCGGCCGCTCTGTCATTCTCCGCCCCGAAGGCAAAAAAGTTCATGTCAGCGTCAACGAGACCGACTACGGCGCTTACAATTCCGTCCGCCTCGAATCCGCCGACACCGCCTGCATCCTCTGCCTCA
>JAEEGL012003735.1_pt1 | contig 14944 bp, 7 predicted proteins | sample 9134231 | NCBI WGS metagenome assembly JAEEGL01 (sample SAMN16246548, study PRJNA631951) | gut metagenome | biome: gut microbiome; feature: rumen; material: fiber-attached | host: Bos | place: Iran: Karaj | collected 2018-10
TGAACGCTGCCGCTGAAAAGGCCATAGGCGCATGGCAGAATGCCAAGAAAGCCACTGCGAAGGCCTCCAAGGGTATCGTCAAGCCTTTCAACCTTATTCCCAATCTGGCCATCCTCGGCCTCATCCTCGGCGTGCTGACCACCATCGGCGCCATCTTCATGGGATTCAACCCGGCCAAGTTCTTCCTGGGCTTTGTCGGCGTCTACATCCTCTGCCTCGTGGCCAACATTCTCGGCAAGCAGGCGGACATGTCCCTCTACGGCCTCAATGCTGAAATCTGGTCCATCGTCATCGGCATGCTGATCGCCAACACCATCGGCACGCCCAAGTGGCTCAAGGAAGGGGTGCAGGTCGAGTACTACATCAAGACCGGCCTCGTCCTGCTCGGCGCTGAAGTCCTGTTCCACAAGCTGATGGCCATCGGCATCCCCGGCATCTTCGTCGCCTGGGTCGTCACCCCCGTCGTGCTCATCTCGACCTACATCTTCGGCCAGAAGGTGCTGAAGATGCCCTCAAGAACCCTGAACATCGTCATCTCCGCCGACATGTCGGTGTGCGGCACTTCCGCGGCCATCGCCACGGCGGCCGCCTGCCGCGCGAAGAAGGAGGAGCTCACCGTTTCCGTGGGCCTCTCCCTCTGCTTCACGGCCATCATGATGGTCGTCATGCCCGCCGTCATCAAGGCCGTCGGCATGCCTGAAGTCCTCGGCGGCGCATGGATCGGCGGCACCATCGACGCCACGGGCGCCGTGGCCGCGGCCGGTGCCTTCATCGGCCCCAAGGCCATGCAGGTCGCCGCTACCGTCAAGATGATTCAGAACGTGCTCATCGGTGTGACCGCCTTCTGCGTGGCCATGTACTGGAGCACCAAGATTGACGTGCAGAACGGCGAGAGAGTGGGGGCGATGGAAATCTGGCACCGCTTCCCCAAGTTCGTCATCGGCTTCCTTGCCGTGTCCATCATCTTCTCGCTGGTCGCGTCGAATCTCGGCCCCGACTACGGCAAGATCTGCATCGACAAGGGCGTTCTCTCCGCTTCCAAGGCCCTTCGCGGCTGGTTCTTCGCTTTGGCCTTCGTTTCCATCGGCCTCGGCACGAACTTCCGCGAACTCGCCAAGTACTTCAAGGGAGGCAAGCCGATCATCCTGTACGTCTGCGGCCAGTCCCTCAATCTGGCGCTGACCCTGCTTATGGCCTGGATCATGTTCTATAAGGTCTTCCCGGAAATCACCGCCAAGATCTAGCGTTTTCATACTACCATCTTCGGGCCGTCGCGGATATCCGCGACGGCCCCGGTTTCGGAGTGGAGATATGCCTGCCATGGCAAGAAATCTTTTGAAGCTGGCGGCCATTTCCTGCGGGCTGTGGTTTTTTTTCAGCGTGCTGACCCCCAGAATGGTCTCCGTCTGCCCGAACTGGCAGCGTTACGGCGCGGTGCAGGAGGAAAACGGGCTCGACAGCGGCGCCCTGTACTATTCGGACGTGCCGGTCACGCTGGCTTCCGAGGAGCATGTTCGTCAGGCCGTTCGGGAAGGCATGGCCGAACGTCAGCGTTCGTCCGCCCAGCGCTAGTTTTTTGCATGACGCTTTCATCGGTTAAAAGACGAGGCGTCACGCCCCCCTCAGGGAATCATTTCATCCGAGGGGGGTTTTTGTCATCGTGCTGAATGACGCACAGGATTCTGTCTTGGCAGGGGCGATACGGACGTCTTGTCCCGCATGATTTCGATCCCGTAGCTCATTGCGGAATGCGGCATGACGCTATCGGGCACAAAAGCGAGCAGTAGATATGAAACTTATCCGCAGCAAGGGTGGCGAACGCCTGCTATCGATGCAGGAACCCAGGAAACCTCAGCTATATCGCGACCTTTTTCCCTACAGCAGCATCTGCCGTACGAATTTCGACGATGTCCTGCTGCCGCCGCGCCCTGCGGAGCAGATGCGGATAACCGACACCACCTTTCGCGACGGACAGCAGGCGAGGCCCCCGTACACCGTGAACCAGGTGGCCAGGATCTTTGATTTTCTGCACAGGCTTGGCGGAAAGACCGGCCTGATTACGGCCTCCGAGTTCTTTCTGTATTCCTCCCGTGACCGCAAATGCGTCGACGTCTGCCGCGCCCGCGGCTATCGTTTCCCGCGGGTGACGTCGTGGATACGCGCCACGAAGGAAGATCTGCAGATCGCCCGCGACATGGAGTTCGATGAAACCGGCATGCTGACGAGCGTGTCCGACTACCACATCTTTCTCAAGCTGGGCAAGACGCGCCAGCAGGCCATGGACATGTACGTCGATCTGGCGCGGCAGGCCCTGGAGTGGGGCATCATCCCCCGCTGTCATTTCGAGGACGTAACCCGCGCCGATATCTACGGTTTCTGCCTGCCCCTCGCTCAACGCCTGATGGAGCTTTCGCACCAGAGCGGCATGCCGGTCAAGATACGTTTGTGCGACACCATGGGCTACGGGGTGCCATACCCGGGGGCGGCCCTGCCGCGCTCGGTGCAGCGCATCGTACGCGCTTTCACGGATGATGCGGGCGTGCCGGGCGAGTGGCTTGAATGGCACGGGCACAATGATTTCCACAAGGTGCTCGTGAACGGCGTGACCGCCTGGCTTTACGGCTGCGGCGCGGTGAATTCGACCCTGTTCGGTTTCGGCGAGCGTACGGGCAACACTCCTTTGGAGGCGCTCGTCATCGAGTACATATCCCTTACCGGGGATGACGCCGCCGCTGACACGACCGTGTTGAGCGAGATGGCGGAGTATTTTGAAAAGGAACTGAATTACAGGATTCCGTTCAACTATCCTTTCGTCGGGCGCGATTTCAACGCCACGAGCGCGGGCGTTCATGCGGACGGCCTGGCGAAGAACGAAGAAATTTACAACATATTCGATACGGAACGCATACTCGGCAGGCCCGTGCCCATCATCGTCACCGACAAGACGGGCCGCGCGGGCGTCGCCTATTGGATCAACACGAACCTGCGTCTGTCGGGCGAGAGGAAGATCACGAAGAAGCATCCGGCTGTCGGGCAGATATACGACGCAATAATCGCCGTGTACGAGGAAACCGGCCGCACCACGCATTTCTCGTATGACGAGATGAACGCTCTGGTGCAGCGCTACATGCCGGAACTTTACTCCTCCGATTTCGACCGAATGAAGCAGCTTGCCGGAGAGCTCGCCGCAAATCTCATTCTGCGGCTCGCCAAGAGCACCGAGATGCTCGGCTTCGACAGGAAGGCCTGCGCGCGGCTGGACAATTTCTCGCGGGAATACCCCTTCATTCAGTATTTGTACCTGACAGATGACAAAGGCAGCCTGAAGTGCGCCACCATAACGGACCCGGCCTATCGTGAGAAATACGAGGCCTTGCCGATCGGTTTCGATTTTTCGCAGCGCGAATGGTTCACGGTGCCCATGCGGACAGGGGATCTGCATATCATGGATGTGTACCAGTCGCAGTTTACCGAAAAGCTCATCATCACCGTATCCTGCGCCGTGACGGATGCCGATGACCGCATAGTCGGAGTGCTCGGGGCCGATATACAGCTTGAACAGCTCCTGAAGCGCGCCGAGGCCCTGAAGCAGGAAGCAGCCTCCCGCGAAGACAACGATGATGCCAATGGCTCCGGCGACGCGGCATAGGACAGCCGCCGCCGAAGTTTCGAAAAAAACAAAGAAAGGGATATGAGAATGATACAGCTTTTTGACGAACCGTATGTGATAGAGGGCGATTCGCTTCTCACGCGGAAAGACGCCCTTGCGAAAGGCATAGACCTGACAAGCGCACGCGACAACACGCTCGCTGCGCGCATCTTGCGGGCGCACAATATTGCGAAGACTTCTGAAGAAGGGCTCCGTCTGCGTTTCGACGCCATGGCCTCCCACGACATCACCTATGTCGGCATCATCCAGACGGCGCGCGCGAGCGGCCTGAAGGAATTTCCCCTTCCCTACGTGCTCACGAACTGCCACAACAGCCTGTGCGCCGTGGGCGGAACGATCAACGAGGACGACCACTGCTTCGGGCTTTCCGCCGCGCACAAGTACGGCGGCATCTACGTTCCCCCGCACATGGCCGTCATCCATCAGTACATGCGCGAGACCATGGCCGGATGCGGCAAGATGATACTGGGCTCGGACAGCCATACCCGCTACGGCGCCCTGGGCACCATGGGCATAGGCGAGGGGGGCCCCGAGCTCGTCAAGCAGCTGCTGCGCAAGACATACGACATCCCCCGGCCTGAAGTCATAGCCGTGTGGCTGACGGGGGAGCCGAAGCCCGGCGTCGGCCCGCAGGACGTCGCGATCGCCCTGATAGGGGCGGTCTTCAAGTCGGGATTCGTCAAGAACAAGGTCCTCGAGTTCCACGGGCCCGGCGTCGGGGGGCTTTCCGTCGAATTCCGCTGCGGCATAGACGTCATGACGACGGAGACGACCTGCCTGTCCTCCGTCTGGCGCACCGATGAGCGCGTGCGGCAGTACATGGCCCTGCACGGGCGTGAGGGTGATTACAGGAAACTTGAGATAACCGCCCCGGCCGCCTATGACGGTGCGATCTGGATAGATTTGAGCTCCATCGTGCCGATGATCGCCTTGCCGTATCATCCGAGCAACGCCTTCCCCATCGCCGACGTGATTGCGCATCCCGATGAGATCCTGGGGGCGGTCGATGCCGATGCGGAAAAGCGTTTCGGCGCGATCGGCCGGAACCTCTGTCTGCGCGGCAAGTTCCATGACGGCGGCGTCTGGGCCGATCAGGGCATCATAGCCGGTTGCGCGGGCGGCATGTTCGAGAACATCACTCTCGCCTCGGCAGTGCTGGAAGGGCAGAGCACAGGCAACGGGCAGTTCGCCCTGTCGCTGTACCCGTCAAGCGAACCGTTGGCGCTCGCCCTCGTGCGCAACGGTTCCTACGCAAAGGCCATGGCGGCCGGCGCCGTGATCAAGACGGCCTTCTGCGGCCCCTGCTTCGGCGCGGGGGACGTGCCCGCGAACGGCGAACTCTCCCTGCGGCATTCGACGCGCAACTTCCCCAACCGCGAAGGCGCCAAGCCGACGAACGGTCAGATCGCGGCTGTCGCCCTCATGGACGCGCGTTCCATCGCGGCCACGGCCATACGCGGAGGAAAGCTGACCCCCGCCACGGATCTTGACTGGGAAGCCGTCAAGGCCGACCTTGCCTATGCCTTTGATGCCGGCGTCTACGAGCGTCGCGTTTATCATGGCTTCGGCAGGGCCGAGGCCGGGAGCAAGCTCGTCCTCGGGCCGAACATCACGGATTGGCCCTCCATGAGCAGCCTGCCGAAGAATCTTCTGCTTCGCATCGCAAGCCACATCACCGACCCCGTGACGACGACCGACGACCTCATTCCATCGGGAGAGACATCCTCTTTGCGGTCCAATCCGCTCAAGCTCGCCGAGCACACTCTCGGCATCAAGGATCCCGCCTACGTGGGCCGCGCAAAGGATTTTCAGAAGTTTGAGACGGCCCGCCTCGCCGATGCCGGCGATGCCGGGGCGCTGGCCCTTGTGGAAACGCTGTGCGGGCGTATGGGCGAGGAGGGCAAGGCGGTGCGCGGCGGCATGCGCGATCTGCGCGACATGGGCTTTGGCACGGCGGTCTTCGCACTGAAGCCCGGCGACGGCTCGGCGCGCGAGCAGGCCGCATCCAGCCAGAAGGTGCTGGGCGGCTGGGCCAACATCGCCGTCGAGTACGCGACCAAGCGGTACCGCTCGAATCTCATCAACTGGGGCATGCTGCCCTTCACCGTCGATGCCGGGATGAGCGACAGTTACAACGTGGGCGACTACCTGCTTCTGCCCGACATCCGCAAAGCCGTCGAAGAGGGAAAAACCGAGATTAAGGGCGTGCTCTGCGTAAGCGACGGGCAGGGAGGCATCACGGATACCAGGACCGTATCCTTGTCGCTGTCCGCTCTGACCGAAGACGAGCGTCGCATCATACTTGCGGGCAGCCTGATCAATTTCTACAACGAAGACGCGGCGCGGCAGGGCCGCCAGTGATCTCCTCGCCGGCTCATCCGCTGTAACCGCGCATAGTTGTGCGATTCCGCCCCGGCAGCCAAAGGATGCCGGGGCTTCATCGATCCTACGGGAATGGTCGCTTTCAGGAACGCAAGCCCGTGAAACGCTTTTTTTTCTTCGATCTCGACGGTACGGTCACGGATTCCGGGGAGGGAATACTGCGTTCCGTCCAGTATTCCCTGCGGCATTTCGGCATCAACCGGAAGAATGAGGAGCTTTTGTTCTTCATCGGGCCGCCGCTGAAGGAATCCTTCGCGCTTTTTTTTCCCGATGATCCGCAGACTGTCGATGCCGCCGTCGCGAAGTACCGCGAATATTACACGGAGAAAGGCATCTTCGAGAACCGCCTTTATTCCGGAATCGACGCGCTGTTGCGTGAGTTGCGGGCGATGGGGCGGGTCTGCTGTCTCGCCACATCGAAGCCGGAGCCATTCGTCGAGCGCATTGTCCGGCATTTCGGAATAGGCGACTGCTTTGACGCCGTGGCCGGGGCGCAGCTGCACGGGCCCCGCGACAGCAAGGAGGCCGTTCTCCGCCATGCCTGCCGTCTGTGCGATGCCGGCGACATGAGCCGTTGCCTCATGATCGGTGACAGAAAGTACGACGTCCGCGGTGCGCACGCCGTCGGCATGGCGTGCGTCGGGGTTCTGTACGGCTACGGCGACAGGAATGAATTGCAGGCGGCGGGGGCGGATTTCCTGAGCCGTTCGGTGGATGACCTGGCCGCCGTGCTCAAGGCGTTTTGAGGGCGGGAGCGCGCAGGGATGAGGGAAATGCCGGGCTGAAACAGTGGCGTTGCTCGGCCTTTCGGACAGAGCCTTCGTTTCGCAGTTTCATTCGGCGGGCGAACCCGCCTGCCCAAGCCGTTTTTTCGTCAGCTTCGTCGGAAGGGCGGTGAGGGGATCCTTCGGCCAGGGGTGCTTCGGGTAGCGGCCGAGCATTTCCGAACGGACCTGCGCATAGCCGTTGCGCCAGAAGTGGGCGAGATCGCGTGTTATCTGCAGGGGGCGGCCCGCCGGCGAGTTCAGGTGCAGCGTCAGCGGCATCCGGCCTCGCGCTATGCGGGGCGTGTCTTCGCATCCGAAGAATTCCTGAAGCTTCGCGGCGAGCCATGGGCCGCCGTCATCCCCGTAGACGATGGGGTGCACCGCCCCTGAAGGCGCCTGCCATAGCTGCGGGGCTTCCTCGTCAAGCCGACGCAGGAGCTGCCATGACATCATGCCCTTGAGGGCTTCGAGAAGCGTCTTTTCGTTCAGGTCCCGCAGGGCCGCGCGGCTTGTGAGATACGGGCCGAGCCAGAGGTCAATGCCCTGCAGAAGGGCGTCATTGCTGACGTCAGGCCACGGTTCACCTTCAAGTTCGTGCAGCAAGTCCATCCTCGCCCTCAACTGGCGGGATGGGGCGGACCACGGCAGCCATCGTTCCAGCTTGCTCTTCCCGTCCCCCTGGGCGAGAAAGCGGCAGAGCGTCTGTCGGCAGCTTTCGGGGGAAGGCCTCGTCACGGAAGCGCTGCGCAGAACGAGACTCCCGAGGCATCTGTTTCTGCGGCACTGCACCACGGCATCGTCCGAAACCTCAAGAATGTCTTCCACCGTGATGTCGTCTCCGAAGATTCTCGTGAGATCGTTCTGGTCAAGCGGGGCGGCGAGGCGTATCCGGCATATTTCAGCGGGGCGGGACGTGAGGGCGACCGCCACGAGAAAAGGGGAGGTCGAGAGCGGATCCTCCGTTGTCAGGCAGGCGGCCCGGCCGGAGCGGAGGTTGTAGACGGTATCCTCCCTGCCCTGTCTGTCTGAACGCATGGCGATGAGATCCGGCCATGCGGCGGCGAGCAGCATGCCGCATGCGGCTATGTCGGCATCCGCCGAGGCGAACAGGTCGCCTCGGATCCCGACGGTCTTCGCAAGGCGTCGCGCAAGCTTGCGGGAACGCCCATAAGAGTGTGCGTCTTGTGCTGTGCACAGAGCATGCACGGAACGAGTGATGTCGCTCCCGCCGCCGGAACGCGCGGGGGATGAGGCCGCGTCGTCCAGAACGGCGGCGAGAACGCAGGCAAGCGCGCCGTGCCCGCTGTCGTTGCCGGCGATGAGGAGGCGGGCCGGACGGGGGGAAAGCGGAGCCTGCGCCATGCGATTGCCGATAGGGGTCACGCGGCCGTTCGCATCCGTCGCACCCAATTTCATGAGCAGTTGCCGCGCTGTCGTCATCATGGCGGCCGGCGGCAGGTCTATCCATGGCAACTGCCGCAAGGTGTGTTCATCGCTGACGCCCCATGCTGCAAGCTGTAGGGCGAGACCGGAAAGGTCAGAGCGGGTGATTTCCGGACTTTGCCGGGCGAGCATGCCGTTCTCTTCGGCCTTGTCCCAAAGCCTGCAGCATAAGCCGGGGCCCGTGCGGCCCGCTCTGCCCGTCCGCTGTGCCGCGCCGGCGAGTGAAACCCTTTCCGTCACAAGCATGTCCATGCCGGATTGCGCATCGAAACGCGTGAGACGGCTGTAGCCGCTGTCGACGACGATGCTGACGCCCTCGATGGTCAGCGACGTTTCAGCGATCGCCGTGCTCAGCACCACCTTGCGCGAGCCTTCCGCGGTTGGGGCGATTGCGGCATCCTGTTCTCGCGGGGAAAGATCGGCGAAAAGGGGATGGAGGGCGACATCGGGGGGGAGCCGTTCCTCAAGCAACTGCTGGAGGCGGCGGATCTCCCCCGTTCCCGGCAGAAAGGCCAGTATGCTGCCTCGCTTTTCTGAAAGCAGGGCGCTTATGACGCCTGCCATGTGACGGAGCAGTTCGGGACCGCAGCCGCGCGCGCCCGCAGGCGGCGGAAGCCAGCGCAGTTCCGTCGGAAATGCGCGGCCTTCGCAGGAGAGGATACGGGATCCGTCCAAAAGGCGGGCCAATCCTTCCGCATCCATCGTGGCCGACATGACGATGACGCGGAGATCCGGCCGCAGGGCCGAACGGGCATCCAGCGTGAGGGCGAGCCCCAGATCCGTCTGTAGCGAGCGTTCGTGGAATTCATCGAAGATGATGCAGGCGACGTTTTCAAGGTCGGGCGAGGATTGTATCATGCGCGTCAGCACGCCTTCGGTGACGATCTCGATGCGGCACTCCGGGCCCGTGAGCGTATCTCCGCGCATCCGCCAGCCTATGCGGCGACCCGGTGTCTCGCCGAGCAGCCCGGCCATGTAGCGCGCAAGAGAGCGCGCGGCAATGCGCCTCGGTTCGAGCATGAGGATGCGGCGGCCGCGCACCCAGTCCGCATTGAGCAGCCACAGGGGAATGCGGCTGCTCTTGCCCGTGCCCGGCGGCGCCGTCACGAGTACCGGCGCCGGGGTTTGCAGAAGACGCAGCAGGTCGCCCTGAAGCGCGTCTATGGGGCAGGGGGGGATATTCATACCGTCTGTCGCTTGTTTCATCGTGCCGCTTGGTGCGGAAGAGTGATTTTTTACTGGAAATTCCGTTCGTGTCAGTGTATTGACACAAGAAACGAACCTCTATGAGAGGAACAGCAGCATGGATTTGAACACGAGCGGGATCATCGGGCAAAGTACGACACTCGCCGAGGTATTCAAAGTGCTCGGCAAAGTGGCTCCCACGGACAGCACTGTGCTTGTAACCGGAGAATCGGGAACAGGCAAGGAATTGCTCGTCCGGGCCCTGCATGCCAACAGCCGGCGTGCCGACAAGCCCTTTGTGCCCATAAACTGCGGCGCCATACCCAAGGAACTGCTTGAAAGCGAACTCTTCGGCCATGAGAAAGGGGCTTTCACGCATGCCGTCCGCTCGCGCCCCGGCCGTTTCGAACTGGCCGACGGGGGGACGATATTTCTTGATGAAATCGGCGAGATGGAGCTGAATCTTCAGGTGAAGATTCTGCGTGTCCTTCAGGAGAAGGAAATCGAACGCGTCGGCGGCACGGGCGTCAAGAAGGTCGATGTCCGCATCGTCGCCGCGACAAATCGGGATCTTGAGGCGGAAGTATCCGCCGGGCGTTTCCGCGAAGACTTGTATTACCGGCTCAACGTCATTCCCCTGCATCTGCCTCCCCTGCGGGAGCGCGGCGGCGACGTTCTGCTCCTGGCGGAACATTTTCTCGAGGCTTTTTGCGCCAAGAAGGGGAGGGAGACTTTGGGGCTGGCCCCGCTCACCAGACGGATCCTGACGGCCTATTCCTGGCCGGGCAACGTGCGCGAGCTGGAAAATTTCATGGAACGTCTGAGCATTCTCGTAGATGGTTCCCAGGTGCGGCCGGAGGACCTGCCGAGGAAGATTCTGGATCAGGTGGGCGATCTCGCCGGGCTTCCCGCCGTCGAAGCAGAAAGCGTGCCCGCGGGCACTGATGCGGCCGGCGGCGCGGCGACTGCCGCGGCTCCCGGGGGCGGCGACGCAAAGGAGGGGCCGGCGCCGAACGGAGAATTCGTTTGGCCGAATCTGGCGCTTTTGCAGTCTCTGGGGTTGAGCCTGAAGGATTTTCTGGAGGCGGTGGAGAACCGTCTCGTTGACGAGGCCCTGCGGAGCTCCGGCGGCGTGAAGAACCAGGCCGCAGAGGTTCTGGGCATCAAGCGTACGACACTGATAGAGAAACTGAAAAAACGCGCCTGATTCTTTGGCGTGCTTATTGCATTGATTTCAATGCGCTGCGGGATAATGACCCTCGGGCGACTTTCATCGCTGGCATCAGGTGTTGGGCGTTATGCACACAGGAAAAGCGGAATCACGATTCTTTCGATTCCTTCGGCGTGTTTCGGCATGGCCTTTTTCATGCGCCATGGCGGCCATGATCTCGCTGTGTTGCATTTCGCCGGCAGACGGCGCCGAGGACAAAGCGGACGTTGCGTCGCCTGCCGCGGCTGCGGGGGAAGCGAACTCTAGAATGAAACGCGGGGAGGCCCGCAGTCCGCAGGAGGTCGTCGGTCGTCTGAATGAAGGCTCTGCTGAAGATTGGCCGGAGGAGGAAGGCCTTTCCACCGCGACCGTGCAAGAGCAGAAGCCCTCGGAAAGCGATGAACACGGGGGGAGCGTCGCAGCCCCGGACCCCTTGCAGAAGGTTCTCGACCATGAGGCGGCGTCCGCTCCCGTCGATACCGGGGTGTCGGGCGTGGCCAGGCATGAGTCGGAAAGCCTGCCGCCGCCTGAATCGAAGGAAGACGAAAAGGCGAAGAAGGAAGCCAAGGAAAAGGCGCCGGAGGAGCGGGAGAAACCGAACGTCGTCTATCGTGACGAGAACGGAAACGAGGTGCCGAAGCCCCCGGAACCGGACAAGATGCTTGCTGAAGCAGAATCTTTTCTCAACGAAGGGCAGTTTGACAACGCCCTTCTCGTGCTGGACAAGATACGCGCCATTCCGGACGTCTCAAAAGAGGTTCGGGAAAGACTTCTCTACGATACGAGCGACTGCTACTGGGGCAAGTACGCTTCAAATCCTCGCGCGGGCTATGACATCATCGTGTCCTCCACGAACGAGGCCCTGAACGCCGACCTTCGCTCACCGAGGGCGCCGGAGGCCATGTTGCGTCTCGGCATGGTCGAGATTGGCGTTGGCAACCTTGCGGAGGCCAAAGGCTACGTGATGGCGCTTTTCAGGCGCTACCCCGATTTTCCGGGCGTTCCTCAAGGCTTCGCCGCCTTGGGGAAGGCGCAGCTCGACAAGGGCAGGGATGCCGAGGCTGAACAGTCGTTCTCATTGGTGGTTGACAAATATCCTGATTCAGCCCAGCTCAAGGATGCGGCGATCGGGCTCGTGAAGGCGCTCTACCGGCAGAAGAAGTTCGACAAGATCCGCCCGTATATTGAATACGTTAACAAGCGCTGGTCGCGGTATTATCTGGACGACCCCGATTTCCTTCTCCTTCAGGCTGAAATAGACGCCGCCCTGGGCAAGTCGGACAAGGAGTTGGAGACGATCTGGCTCCTTTACAACGTCGACCCCGCCCGCAAGGATGTGGAGCAGCTTTTCCTCAAGATGGCCGGCCTCTACCTGACTGCGGGCAATGCCGAAGCCGCCGCCTTTCTGTACAAGGAGATTCTGGAGCGGTACCCCGACACGCCGGGGGCTGTCATCGCGAAGCTGCGCATTGCCGAAGGAGGGCGCTACGAATCCCCTCTCGACTATGCGCGCATGGCGGGCATGTTCGAGCAAAGGGGCAGGGATGGACTCCTGCAGGTATACAAAGATACCGCGGCAACTTCGCAGACCGATGCGGAAGCCGTGCTCGCACGGCTCAAGATCGCCATGTGGCTTTACTGGGACAAGGAGTACATAGAGGCGATGGGGCAGGCCGCCGATTTCATCGACGCCTATCCCGAACATCCGGACAAGGAACGGGCGAACGACATCATCTGGCAGTCTTTCCTGAAGGAACTGGAGAACGGCATGGCGGAACAGAATTACGGCCGCATTCTCATCCTCTGGAAAGGCTTTCCCCTCGTGCGTCAGCGCTATGGCGAACCGGATGCGCGCCTGCGCTATGCCCTCGCCCAGGGATGGCTTGAGCGGGGCAACAGCGACGAGGCGTTGAGACTTCTGTCCGGTTTCATCAAGCCTGAAATGGATCCTCAATATGGGGAATTCGCCTTTTCCGAAGTGTTCGACCGTTACGTAGCGGACGGCGAATGGCAGAAGCTGCTTGACCTCGGCAAGACAGTCGCCGGATGGAAAATGCAGCCGCGCCTTCGCAATCAGCTTGATTATGCGATGGCGCTTTCGGCGCAGAATCTCGGCATGACGAAGGCGGCCCTGGAGATGTGGCGCAATCTTGCCGGGCAGAAGGATGCCCCTCTTTACCAGAGGGCCTATGCCTCGTATTTTCTGGCGCGGGATGCCGAGGAGCGCAAGGACATACGCTCCGCCTATCAGGCGAACCGCGATGTCGTGGAATTGTTTTCTCAATTGCAGGAGGAACATTCCGACAAGGCCGATCCCGACCGCATACGAGACGCCATGGTTTCGCTCATGGACATTTGCGAGGTTTCCAACCGATTGCCCGAGGCTCTCGACTGGGCGAACCGTTACAGGCAATTCGCCCCTGAAGGCTCGGATGCATACAGCGCCCTGCGTTTCAGAGAAGCCCGCCTGTATCGCAAGCTGGGAGACAGCGACCGGGCACGCGCCTTGCTGGAGGAGGTCGCCAAACTCGCCCCTGATTCGCCTTACGGCAAGGCTGCGGCTTCGGAGCTGCATACCTTCGAGGTGTCACGGGATCTGGAGAATTACCAGAATCAGCAGAAGCAGGGGAGTTGAAAAGACCAGAAAGCCGTGGAGAGGGGTCCGTTCGGCGGACCCCCCGGTGCTTTCCGGCGCTTTCTCGTGCGCGTCATGAAGCCCAGGCGTCGAGGGCCTTGTTCAGTTCCGGACCGGGCTGGACGGTCAGCTCCGCAGCCAGTTTGACATGGCAGCGGCAGCCGTCAAGAGTGACCACGGCTTCGGTCGGAACAGGGCCCGGATAGCGGCCGAGAAGATCGCGCAGATTCATGATGTCTTCGCGCCCGAGCCTGTGCGGCGGAATCTGAACGCAGACCGGTTCGTCGTTGCTCTCGCAGGCTTCCTTCAGCAGAACGACCAGGTGGCGGCCGGCGGGCCGGCTGTCCGCGGCATCCTCCTTCCTTTTTTTTCTGGGGATGGAGACGAGCAGTTTCAGTTTCTGAACTGAACTCTCCTTCGGTTCGCCGTCATCGTCACCGAAGTCTTCGTCGGAAGCGGAATCCCTTTGCTGATCTATGGCGGCGGTCAGAAGCACGGGCTGCTGCTGCTCTTCCGCGGATTTCAGGACGTCGCGTATCAGGTCGTAGGCATCGGAGAAGACAGCGGCTTCGGCGTGCCCCGTCAGATCTTCGATCTCGATGAAGGCCATCCTCCGGCCGTCTTTTTTCGTCGTTATTTCGTTTCTGTTCACAATGAGGACCGCACAGCGGATTTCCGCGCCGGGGGCGAGTTCTCGCGCCTCCTCAAGCGTCGTCAGCCGCATTCGGCTGATCTCTTTCATCCACGGTTGCAGCGGGTGGCTCGTGAGATAAAAGCCCAGCACTTCTTTTTCGAGCTGAAGTTTACGCTCATCGTCCATTTCGGGCATGGCCGATTCGGGGCAGTCAAAGCCCAGGCCGGGCAGGGCGGCGGTCTCGGTTTTGGGAGCGAAGGCGAGCAGGGAAAGCTGGGAGGACTGCTTGGTCTTCGCCTCTTTCTGCGCGCGGGAGACGACATCGTCCAGAGCCGCCAGCATGCCGGCGCGGGTGATGCCGAAACAGTCGCAGGCGCCGGATTTGATGAGGGATTCAAGCGTGCGCTTGTTGACCTGACGCAGGTTGACTCGCCGGCACATGTCAAGGATGGATGCGAATTCGCCGTCTTTCTCGCGGGCCCCGACAATGCTCTCGATGGCGTTCTGGCCGACGTTCTTGATGCCGCCGAGGCCGAAGACGACCTTGCCCTGGTGGGCTGTGAAATGCCAGTGGCTCTGGTTTACGAGCGGCGGCAGAACCTCTATTCCCATCTCCTTGCAGCAGGAAACGTATTTGAGCAGCTTGTCCTGATTTCCCATTTCCGACGTGAGCAGGGCGGCCATGAACTCCACCTTGAAGTGGGCTTTGAGATAGGCTGTGTAATAGGAGATGAGCGCATAGGCCGCGGAGTGCGACTTGTTGAAGCCGTATTCTGCGAATTTTTCCATCAGGTCGAATATCTCGTCGGCGGTGTCCTTATCAATGCCGTTCTTTTTCGCGCCCTCGACGAAAACGGCGCGCTGCTGCCGCATGGCCTCGGCTTTCTTCTTGCCCATTGCGCGCCGCAGAAGGTCCGCTCCGCCGAGCGTGTAGTCGGCAATGATCTGGGCGATCTGCATCACCTGTTCCTGATAGACGATGACGCCGTAGGTGTCCTTGAGGCAGCCTTCAAGCGAA
>JAEEGL013059640.1_pt1 | contig 14944 bp, 13 predicted proteins | sample 9134231 | NCBI WGS metagenome assembly JAEEGL01 (sample SAMN16246548, study PRJNA631951) | gut metagenome | biome: gut microbiome; feature: rumen; material: fiber-attached | host: Bos | place: Iran: Karaj | collected 2018-10
GACAATCGCTTTGCCGATATTCTGCTGCAGCGACATAATCATACGTCGTGGATTCAGCATGAACCTGCGCCCCCTCCGGAAAGAAAATTACAATGGAATCAACTAGAATATTATACCTGTAATTGATGAAAACATCAAGATGTTGTATAATGCTGACAGCCGATGCAACATCTGATAGTAAGGTGGCCGAACTCCGTGTGGGATATCCGGATTCTGGATGAAACCCTGTCCACGAATGATGATGCAGCAGCTCTGGCCCGCAGCGGTACGTCTTCCCTCCGGCCGGCTGTTCTCCGTTACCTGCGGTGATGGATATGTCAGAGGAGTAAATGGATATGTGTAATGGGATTGGAATTGATCTCTGTGAAATCTCCCGTATGGAAAAGCTGATGGCGGATGACCGGTTCATGAACCGCTGGTTTACGCCGGATGAAATCCGTTATGTGCATGCCAAGGGAAAAGGTGCGGCACAGACGCTGGCCGGCCTTTATGCAGCCCGTGAAGCCCTGGCAAAAGCACTGGGCTCCGGAATCGATTTTGATCTGAAGGAGGCTGAAATCCTCCATACACCGGCCGGTATGCCGTATTTCCGGCTGAACGGACAACTGGCAGAAAGAACCGCCGGAAACCGGATCCTTTTAAGCATCACACATGATGCCGGAGTCGCGGCTGCTGTCTGCATCCTGGAACAGATATAAAAAGGGAACCGGTCATGCCGGTTCCCTGATCGCAATACCCTGTTATTGCCGGAACAGAACCACCTGCGGCTGGCACTCCATATCGCCGGATGTAACCCTGAGCGCTTCCGCATTCTTCAGTATGTTCTTTCCCGAACAGGCTTCCAGAAAACCCTCCGGCCCGGAAACAGGCCACCCGGAGATGTATTCTGTTTTATAATGCATCGGCAGGACTGTATGTGCCTCAAGGGTTTCTGCCGTTTCGGCTGCCTGTTTCCCGTCAATTGTAAAGAAGCCTCCAACCGGAACCATCAGGATATCAGGCCGGAACAGCTTCCGGATTTGTTCCTCATCCAGGGCACATCCCAGGTCACCCAGATGAACCACCCGCAGCCCTTCTGCTTCAATCAGGAACAGCAGTGTTGTTCCTCTTTTTTTGCCTTCTTCATCATCATGGAAGGCGGAGATGGCAGTACCCCGGATCATCGGATCCGGTGAAAAAGTTCCTTCCGTGCTGATCACAGCCGGATGGCCGGAGATGTTCTCCACCGCATTGTGATCCCGGTGTCCGTGGGAAACGAGGACTGTATCCGCCTTCACCGGTTCAATCGGATACCCGCAGGAACTGTCATAGGGATCTGTTACGATCCGGAATCCGCTTTCCGTTTCAATCAGGAATTCTGCGTGATGAATCTGCCGGATAACCATATCGTTCTCCTCCGCTGAAAAATCTCATATCCACATCCGGTATTCCCTGATGGCAGCGCAGCCGTTCTGCCCACCGGGCATGCAGTTTCCTGCATGCTTCCTCGTAGGATTCCCGGCTTTCCTCTCCGGCTTTCAGCAGCATTCTCTCAGCGATGCCGTCTGACGGAGTCAGACAGTCCCTGTGCCGTTCCAGCAGGCTCCGGCAGCACGCCGCAGCCGGACTGGTTGTCCACCCCTCCGGAATCATTCCAGGCAGGAACACGTTGTTTTTGCGGTCCAGCTGAATCCATCCGTCTTCCCTTTTAACCTTCCATCCGGCCCAATCCGCCTGTCTGATGAAAGTCTCCAGTGTGCGCTCCGATGCGGCCAAAGGAAGATCAGTGGAATACAGCCATTCTTCCGACCTGCTTCTCCGGAGTGCCGCGGAGCGCTCCGTTTCCAGAGTGTCCAGGATTTTCCTCAGTTCTTCGCGGTAAGGATTCACAGAGATCTTTTTCCCTTTCTATCGTTCTGACAGTGGGGAGCCGGCCAGGACGCTCCGCGTGGCCTCCGCTGCCTTGTCCATGCTTTTGATCTGTTCATTGTCCATTCCGTCCGGAGGATTCCGGTTGGCAGCAAGGCACCGGTAATAATACTGGCCGTCCTGCCGGTACCGCCATGTGTAAAGCGGTGTATACTCCGGCTGTTCCACTGCAGCCTTTCCGTCCCGGGTCAGATGAATCCGGACATGCAGCAGGTATCCGGAAATTCTCCTGATGTTGGAGCGGTCCCCGCTCAGTACGGTTCCCAGACTCCAGATACACAGGATTTCTGTTTTGCTTCCGTCTGCCCGCTGTGCGGTCAGATACTCTGCCGCCTGCGGAACCCGGCTCCCTGCTCCGATAATCAGGTCTGCCCCCGCATCCGCAATGCTTTGAGCCAGTGCTTTCTGGGCTTTGTCCGGTGTTTTTCCGACCTTGCCCCAGTTGATCAGGACAATCACAGCCTCTGCACCGCGGTTCCGGGCTTCGGATATATCTGCCGCTATCTGTTCGCTTTCTGCCGCAGGCACAGTATCGGATTCGTCCTTTTTATCCATCTTTTTTCGCGTGGAGGCAGAAATTGTATCCGTATATGCCAGTACGGAAACCCGGATTCCCTGAACCTCCGTGATGCCGACCCGTTCCCGGTTTCCCGGTTCGAATATTCCGGCCGGTGAGATTCCGTTTTCCCTCAGGTTTGTCCGGGTGGAAGAGATTCCGCTGCTTTCCCTGGCCCATGCATTGGCAAAACCGCATGCCGCAATCTGGAACCCGGCATTTTTCAGCACCCTGGCTACGGAAGACGGTGTGACCGTATCGGAAACCTTTTCCTCATCGCTGATGATGTTTTCCAGGAAAACCGCATTCAGATCAGAGCAGATTTCATTTTTCAGCAGACTCATTATATCTGTGAAATCATATGTCCTGGAATCCGAGAGATAGCTGTTTTTCCGGACTTCACCGTCCATTGCCACCGTACCGGCCACCGTCATGGTAAAGCTCCGTTCGGCTGCCACAGGAGACGGAGTGGCTGCCTGCACTGCGGAAACACCGGATACAGTTTCCTGCCGAAGGTCAGATGTTTTGTTTTCCAGATCCGGTTCCGGAGTTTTGCCAGGCTTTCCGGTAACTTCATCCGGGCCGGTATAGTTCTCTTCCAGATTCAGGGGATTCATCCTGGCACCGGTCAGGTCAATCGACCGGCCGGAGGAAAACCGGATCAGGATCATAACCGATCCGATCAGAACCAGAAGGGTCACCACCAGCATCACCCGTGTACCGAATGATACCTTCCTGTTCCCCGGATCCTTCACCGGTTTCACCTCCTTCTTCTCTGCAGCAGCCGTAAAATCAGACTACGCCCTGCAGTATAGCTGCCAATACTACGCTCCCAAGCATAATGCAGGCAAGGACCAGCGCGCCAATCCGGATCATGCTCTTTTTGCGTTCAGCGGTACTTTTTCTGGTCATTTTTGTCTCTCCGTCTGTAAATCAGTTCAGCTTTCTGTTTTTGTCTGGTCCGGATTTCTTCTGCGCCGGGATACTGTGCTGGTTTCCCGGTTTCCTTCCGGTTTGAATGAAGCGGTGTAATCCGCATCATCTTCGGTTCCGGATGTGTATCGTCCGTATGGATTGTCCACATTCCTGGAATACGGTTTTACGGATGCCTGTCCACCGGCAGTTGTTCCGTTAGGCCTGGGAATGGCTGTTCCGTTGTTTCCTGTATAAATCCCGGTCCTGACCCGGGCTGCCTGCTGGGCAGCGCCAGGCTCCGTCACAGTCCCTGCCCTTGCTGTCCCGGGCTGCTGCGGCCGGCCGGCTGCCGATGCCTGCGGCTTCACTGTCGGAGTTGTCTGGGATCTGGCTGTACCGGCATTCTGCGCACGCTGCTGTGCGACACGTTTCTGGGCCATCCGCTGGGCTGCTTCGCGTTTCCGGTTCCGGTTCGCGTAAACCGCATATCCGGCCCCGGCTGCGCCGAGCACGAAGATTCCTCCGATCAGCCATCCGAACCCTCCGCCCTGTCCGGCATCCTGTTCGTATGTAATGTTTTCCTTTACTTCCGGGCTTTCGGTCGGCACCGGGCTCTCTTCAGCCGGCTGTGCCGTACCGGTGCCGGTCTTTTCCCGGATATACCCAATGGCAGCCGCAATCGTTTCTTCCTTGTTGCTGTTATCCTGATAAGCGATTTCCAGCGTGTTCTGCAGGTCTTCCTCTTTCAGGCTTCCGTTCCGGATTCTCTCTGCCAGTGAGTCCAGGTATTCCGTGTTTCCGGGGGTGCTGCCGCTGTTTTCAGGAAGCGGTGCCGGTGTCGCAAACGGATCAAACGGCTTATAGCTCACCTTGATTTCGCTGTTGGGGTTGGTCCAGGTGTTTACGCGCTGATCCTCTGCGGAAACGACTCCGGTCGGCGTTCCGGTGGTTGCCGGCTGGGATGAACCCGGGTTCGTCTTGACGGAAGAAGGCTCCGTATTGTTTGCGATTCCTTCCAGGTACTGGGGAGAAGCAAAGAACGCATCTGCCTCACTGACAGTCATCTGTTTGAAGTAGCCGCCGTTCACATATCCTGTCTGGCCGTTGTAGCTGACCCGCAGCCACTGGTCTCCCCCCTGGCTGACCGTGTCATAAACAATGCACAGCGCATATTTCTTCAGTCTTCCGATCTTGGTTCCGTTCATACTGGGTTCGCTGCGGAAATTGACGGAATCTGCCGAGACGTAGCCATAGCAGCTGAGGCTGTTCGGATTATACGGAGGAAGAGTAATCACCGGTTCCGGTTCCTCTGTCTGGGTGGCTTCCTCCAGGAAAGCCGCTTCCTCCATTGAGCTCATCATGCGCAGCATATCAGCCCGGATATATCCGGAGGTGCCATCATACTGGGCAACATGCCAGGCAACTCCGTCCACATATTCCTGTCCGGTTACATAAACCACCTTGTTTGCAGGCAGCTCGTCGATGATGACGCTCATGCTTCCTGGCCAGTTCCGGACATAGATGCCGTCTCCGATCGTAACAGCATGACCAACCCGCTGATAAGGCTCCTGCGTCGGTGCGGGTGTTGGCGGTACAGTCGGTGTCGGTTCAGTTGTCGGTTCCGGAGTCGATGTCACTTCCGGAGTCGCCGTTGGCACCGGGGTTGCAGTAATTTCCGGTGTCGGTTCCGGTGTCGCGGTCGGTTCCGGCGTTGCAGTCGGCTCCACGGTCGGTTCCTCCGTCGGCACAAGGGTCGGGCGGGCTGGTTCCTCTTCACGGAACCTGTCCGGAGAGTATACCGGGGCCGGAGTCGCCTGGGCAGCGTCATATGCCTGGCTTTCCTGCAGAGTCATTGCGTTATCAACAAATTCCCATTTGATGTAGCCTTCCTGTCCGTCCACCAGAATATGAGCCCATTCTTCATCCTTGTCATTCAGTACCATCCGGATCAGATAGGCCATTGTGTTCGGTTTCAGCTTTTTGAGCAGTGTGGAATTTGTACTGGCTTCCTTCCGGAAGTTGACATTTTTGCTAGTTTTTACATATCGGTTCTGGATTTCATCCAATTCCACCGGTTCCGGCGTGGGCTTTTCCGTTGGAACTGCCGTAGGTTCCGGCGTAATCACCGGAGTTGGTTCAGCAGTCGGTTCTGATGTCGGCTCTTCAGTCGGAGCCGGAGTGGCTGTATAAACCGGTGCAGGGCTTGGCTGTGCCTGATTGTAGCTGTTGCTGTCGTCCAGGCTCAGCACATTGATGAATTCACTCTTCAGGTATCCTTCCTGGCCGTCTGCATTGACTCTGGACCAGATCGAGCCATCATTTCCGACTTCATTCCGGATGATATAGACATGTTTTCCGCTGCTCAGGCTCCCCTTCCGTGCAGAATCTGAAGCAGGCGCTGCACGGAAATTAACCTTTGCATTGGTCACTCCGTAAACATTGATCATCTGTCCGACAGGAAGCGATTCCGCGGTCAGTGTAACGGCCGGTTCAGAAGCCGGTTCTGCCGTCGGCTCGGTTGTCGGTTCTGCTGTCGGCTCGCTTGTCGGTTCGGTTATAGGTTCTGCTGTTGGTTCGCTTGTCGGCTCTTCCGCAGGAGCCGGTGTCGCGGTATATACAGGTGCGGGGCTTGCCTGGCTCTGGTTGTAGCGGTTGCTGCTGTCAAGGCTCATTGCATCCAGAAACTCGCTCTTCAGGTATCCTTCATCACCGTTGACGCTGACCCGGGACCATATGGATCCGTCGCTGCCGACTTCATTCATAATAATATATACGTTTTCACCCGCACTCAGGGAACCCTTCCGTGCTGCGTCTGTGGAAGGTGCAGCACGGAAGTTTACCTTTGCGTTGGTAGTCCCGTAAACATTCAGATATTGTCCGACCGGAAGGGACTCAGCTTTCATCTGCGCTGCAGGCTCTTCAGCAGGTACTTCCGTCGGTTCGGCTGTCGGCTCCGTTGTCGGCTCCGTTGTCGGTTCGGCTGTCGGTTCCGCCGTCGGCTCAGTTGTCGGCTCCGTTGTCGGTTCAGCTGTCGGTTCCGCCGTCGGCTCAGTTGTCGGCTCAGTTGTCGGTTCGGCTGTCGGTTCCGCCGTCGGCTCGGTTGTCGGTTCTTCTGTGGGAGCCGGTGTAGCAGTATACACAGGAGCAGGACTGTATTGAGCCTGGTTGTACCTGTCACTGTCTTCCGGACTCATGACATCGACAAATTCGCTCTTCAGGTATCCTTCGTCTCCGTCCACATTGACTCTGGACCAGACTGCATTGTCGCTGCCGGTTTCGTTGATAATAATATAAACTGTTTTTCCGGAGCTCAGGCTTCCCTTTTTTCCGGCATCCTTGGAAGGACCGGAGCGGAAATTGACGTTTGCATTGGTTCTGCCGTATATATTCAGGTATTGCCCGACGGGAAGATTTTCTGCTGAAATAAAGGCTGCCGGTTCAGGGGCAGGTTCGTCTGTCGGCGCCTGCGTCGGCTCTTCCGTCGGTTCCGGCGTCGGTTCTTCCGTCGGTTCCGGTGTCGGCTCTTCCGTCGGTTCCGGCGTGGGCTCTTCCGTCGGTTCCGGCGTGGGCTCTTCCGTCGGTTCCGGCGTCGGTTCTTCCGTCGGTTCCGGCGTGTTCAGTTCAACCGTCGGAATTGCTGTTGTAAAAGAAACATACAGGCGGAAGGAATAGTAAATATCATATTCGGAAGCTGTAATCACAAAATAGGGGGTATCAGAATTCAGCCTGTCCCCGGCATCAGCAGGAACCGGCAAAGCAGTACCCGGCATGGGATCAAATGTATAATCATGCCACGGATGGGAGGCATCAAAAAACAGACCGGCCGCATCCGCATCGCCCGGAATACAGATCCAGAAGCTCCCGGGCTGTTCATATACCGGTACAGCCTGGGCGGTCTGCTGTTCACCGTTCCCGTCAAACCAGGTCAGGGAAAACACCATCCCGTCCCAGTCTGCGGGAGCTTCGGCCTGTGCAAAGGCCGTGGCTGTTGCCAGCATCAGCAATGCCGTCAGCAAAGCAGCCACTTTCAATAGCAAACCCGTTCTCTTCATATGCATTTCCTTCCTTTCGGAATCGTTCACGGAACTAATGCAACCATTGTACTTCCTTTCCGAAAGGGTGTCAATCAAAGCACCGCCGCCGGAAGGAATTACAGTTCGTCCCGTCGAAAAAACCGTCATTCGAAAATGATAACGGACTGGCAGTCCGTTTTCTTCCCGGGAGGGGTGAAAACCATGTTCAAATCCTGTTTTTCCGCACTGCTCAGGCTGCCCGAAGCAGCAGACAGCGACCCGGCTGTCTATTTTTCGGATCCGCCTGTGCTGGAGACTGCCGACCTGATCCTGCGCCCGGTCCGTATGGGGGATGCAAAGGATATTTTTCGGTATGCTTCCGATCCGGAAGTTGCAAGATATGTAATGTGGGAACCACACCGGAGTATTGCAGATACCCGTGCCTATATCCGCTATGTCCGTTCCATGTACCGCCGCGGTCTTCCCTCTTCATGGGCTGTTGTTCACAGAGTGTCCGGGCATGTAATCGGTTCTATCGGGTTTGTCGGATATTCACCGGTTCACCATGCAGCTGAAGTCGGATACAGTTTCTCCCGTGAATACTGGAACCGTGGTTTTGCCACCCAGGCGCTCTCTTCCGTAATCAGCTCTGCATTCGACCGGATTCCAGGGTTGAACCGGATTGAAGCCCAGCACGATATCCGTAATCCCGCAAGCGGGCGGGTCATGGAAAAGTGCGGGATGCGCCGTGAAGGCATCCTCCGCGGACGGCTTCTGAACAAGTCGGAATTCATTGATGTTGTGATCTATGCAATTCTCCGCTCAGACCGAATGGGTTGAAGAAATTGGCTGTTCGGCGTATAATAAGATGTTAATGTAAATCCGGCAGGAAGGAGGAGGATTATTCCATGAATGAGTACAGGGGAAAGCACGCTCCTTCTCAGCCATGGCCTGTTGCCTCCACTGCCGCGGTTCAGGGCGGAAAAGGCCGGCACAGAAAGAAAAACCGGCGGAAGCGTCTCCGTGGATTTTTGCTCGTTTTGCTGCTGCTTGCTGTCATTTCATACCCGTTCCTTGAAGCCCGGATCCTGCTGACAGATAAAGCTACATTGGCAATGAACGATCTGCCTCCTGATGCCAATCATCTGCGTGTGGTATTCCTGTCTGATATCCACTGGGGCTTCTGGTATTCAGACTCCGATCTGGAGGGACTTATTTCGCGGATCAATAATCTCCGGCCGGATCTGGTGCTTTTCGGCGGCGATTACGCCACGGACAATGCCTCCGCCATCCGCTTTTTCCAGCAGATGAAGAAAATGAACAGAATACACGCCCGGTATGGTATTTACGGTGTCCTTGGTGAATCGGACCATGGAGAAACCGGCTATGAGCAAGCTAAGCTGCTGGATGCCATGAAAGCTGCGGAAGTGATTCCGCTCGTTAACGAGGCAAAGTCCATCAACATCGGTGCAGGCCGGATTTATATTGCCGGAGCAGACAAACCCACAAAAGGATCCCCGGATATCAGGCCGCTTGTACGCAGCCTGTCCGTCTCGGATTTTGTCATTTTCCTTGCACATGACCCATCCCTGATTCCCATTGCCCAGCAGGCTCCCAACGCATCCGGGTCTCTGGGCTGGATGGATCTCGGACTGTTTGGTCATACTCACGGCGGACAGATGGCTTTCTTCGCTGATCTGCTGGACATCGCCCCGGATGTGCCGGACCGGTACCGTTCAGGCTGGCTGACGGAAAACCGCGGAACACTCCTGATTTCACGCGGAATCGGAACATCTGTTGTTCCCTGCCGGCTTTTCTGTTATCCCCAGATCCACTGTATAGAGCTGACAGTCAACTGACATTTCCGATTGCTTACTTGGAGGTATCTGATACTGATGCAGACCGATACGCAGATTGACGTAAAGGATGTATCCTTTACGTATGATGGTTCGTCTTCACCCGCTCTCTCCCATATTCAGGCAGAAATCAGGGCGGGCGAGTTTGTGGCAGTTCTCGGACACAACGGTTCCGGGAAGTCCACGCTCGCCAAGCTTTTGAATGCCCTGTATACCCCTACGGAGGGAAACGTTGTTGTCTGCGGGTACGATACGCGGGACGAAAAACTGGTATGGGAAATCCGGCAGCGTGCCGGTATGATCTTCCAGAATCCGGATAATCAGATCGTCGCAACCGTTGTGAAGGAAGATGTTGCCTTTGGCCTTGAAAACCTCGGGATTCCTTCAGAAGAGATGATTCCGCGGATTGAGAGTGCACTCTCTGCCGTCCGGATGAACCGGTATGCCGATTCTGCCCCGCACCAGTTGTCGGGCGGCCAGAAGCAGCGTGTTGCGATTGCAGGCATTCTGGCAATGGAGCCCTCTGTGATTATTGCTGATGAAGCAACCGCTATGCTGGACCCTTCCGGCCGGAAGGAAGTACTCGATACCATCCGTATGCTGAACCGAAGCAAAGGGATTACTGTGATCTGGATCACCCATTTCATGGAGGAAGCTGCCCTGGCGGACCGGGTCCTGGTAGTGACAGATGGTTCTGTGCGCCTTGCCGGTACCCCTGCCGAAGTTTTCGGTCATGTGGACGAGATGCGGGAGATGCATCTGGATGTTCCCCATATGACCGCGCTTGCGGATGAACTGCGCCGGGAAGGGCTGCCTGTCCGGGAAGGCGTCCTGACTGTTGATGATCTTGCACAGGAGGTGGAAAAGGCAGTATGTCCATTGAAGTCCGCCACCTGACCCACTGCTATTCCGCAGGCACACCGCTGAGCACAGTTGCACTCGACGACATCAGTTTCCGGATCGATGACGGGGAATTTATCGGTATTATCGGCCACACCGGTTCCGGAAAATCCACTCTGGTCCAGCACCTGAACGGTCTGCTGAAGCCAACCTCCGGGGAAGTTCTGATTGACGGGGAGGATCTCAACGGCGAGCATACAAACCGCCGTCTCCTGCGTCAGAAAATCGGTCTTGTTTTCCAGTATCCGGAATATCAGCTTTTTGAGGAAACCGTCGCAAAGGATATTGCTTTCGGTCCAAAGAACATGGGCTTGTCTTCTGCTGAAATTGATGAGCGGGTTCGCTATGCCATGGCCAGTGTCCATCTGGATTATGACAAGTATGCTGAGCGCAGCCCGTTCGAGCTTTCCGGCGGACAGATGCGCCGTGTGGCAATTGCCGGCGTACTTGCCATGCGTCCCTCTGTGCTGATTCTGGATGAGCCGACAGCCGGACTGGACCCTCGCGGCCGGGATCGGATTCTGTCCATGCTGGAAGAGCTTCATTCCGAAGGAAATGTAACCATCCTGATGGTATCCCACAGTATGGATGATATGGCCCGCCTGGCCACCCGCCTGCTGGTCATTGCAGATGGCAAGCTGGTCGCCACCGGTACCCCGAGGGAGATTTTCGCCCAGTCCGATATGATGACTTCCATTGGCCTGGATGTCCCGGAAGCCGTTCATCTCTGCAGGGAGCTGCGAAGCAGGGGGCTGGATATTCCTCCGGACCTGTATCGCACAGAGGAACTGAAAGATGCCATTCTTCAGCTCTGGTCCCGCAGGAAGGAGGGACCGGCATGCTGAATAACATCACGATCGGTCAGTATTATCCGGTGGACAGTCCGGTACACCGCCTGGATCCGCGGATCAAACTGATCCTGACAATCGGTTTTATCGTTTCGGTATTCCTGGCACAGTCTTTCTCCGGCTACGTCCTGCTCTTTGCGTTCATTTTCTTTGTCGCCCGGCTTTCCCGGGTGCCGTTCCGCATGCTGCTGAAAGGACTGAAGCCGCTCCGGATCATTATCATCCTGACTTTTTTCCTTAATCTTTTCTTTACGCAGGGTGATATTGTATGGGTGGAATTCTGGATTATCCGGATTACGCAGGAAGCATTCCTGCAGGCGCTGTTTTATTCCCTGCGTCTGGTTTTCCTGGTGGCCGGTACTTCCCTGCTGACACTGACAACATCCCCCGTCGCCCTGGCTGACGGGCTGGAAATACTGCTGACACCGCTGAAAAAGATCCATTTCCCGGCACATGAGCTGGCCATGATGATGACCATCGCACTCCGGTTCATTCCGACATTGCTGGAAGAAACGGACAAGATCATGAAGGCCCAGATGGCCCGCGGTGCTGACTTTGAGAGCGGAAACCTGATTTCCCGTGCCAAGGCCATGGTCCCCCTTCTTGTCCCCCTGTTTGTCAGCGCTTTCCGCCGTGCCGGTGACCTGGCCATGGCCATGGAAAGCCGCTGCTACCATGGCGGTGACGGCAGGACCCGGCTCCGTTCCCTCAGGCTGACCCGTGCAGACCTGATCGCCTGTATTGTGGTCGCTGCCTTTATCGCCCTGGTCGTGTGTTCCGGCATGTTCCTTCCCTTCTGAATCCTGTATTTTCCTGATCCGGAGGCTTTGCTTTGAAGAGAATCCTTCTGACAGTTGAATATGACGGAACTGCTTATGCCGGCTGGCAGCGCCAGATCAATGGCCTTGCCGTTCAGCAGGTGCTTGAGGAAGCCCTCACTTCCGCCTGCGGTCATCCGGTTGTCGTAACCGGGTCTTCCCGAACGGATGCAGGAGTCCATGCACTGATGCAGATGGTCCATTTTGATACGGACAGTACAATTCCGCCGGACAAATATCCGTTTGTGCTTAACAACATTCTGCCTCCCGATATCCGGGTTCAGGCCGGTAAGGAAGTACCGGCCGGTTTTCATGCCCGTTTTCTTTCCTCGGGAAAAACCTATACTTACCGGATTCTGAACCGCCGCCATGCCAGCGCGCTGTATCGCAACCTGTGCTGGCATGTACCGGTTCCCCTGAACATCGGCTTTATGGAGCTGGCAATTACCGATCTGACCGGAACCCATGATTTCCGGGCTTTTGAAGCTTCGGGAGGCACTGCAAAATCCACCATCCGAACCCTGGACCGTGCAGAGCTTGACGAGCATAATGGAAATATCACCATCACCATCAGCGGCAACGCATTTCTCTATAACATGGTACGGATTATCGCCGGCACGCTGGTCGAAATCGGTCTGGGAAAGCTGCGTCCGGATGCTTTTCTTCGGGCTTTCGAATCCGGAAACCGTCTGGATCTCGGAATGACAGCTCCGCCATCCGGTCTCGAACTCACAGAGGTTCGCTATCCGGCACTCGCCTTTACAAATCCGGATGCGCTTCGCTGGCATGAGGAGGATTAGCTGATGCTCCGTCTGACAAATCTCCGTGTTCCGCTGGACATGGCATCCGGTTCACTTCGTCCCCTGCTGGAGAAAAAGCTTTCACTTCATTCTGAAGAGCTGCTTTCCTGGCGGATTGTCCGCCGGTCGGTGGATGCGCGGGATAAGAGCGATGTTCATTTCGTCTGCACCGTTGATATTGCGGTTTCAGATGAATCCAGACTGCGGAAACGGAACCGGAACCTGACATATGTACCCTCTGCACCATCTGTAAAGCTGCCCCGGGTATCCCTGCCGTGTCCACCTCTGGTTGTAGGTGCCGGCCCGGCCGGTCTGTTTGCTGCGCTGACACTGGCGCGTGCCGGCGCAAATCCCGTACTGATTGAGCGCGGAAAACCTGTGGAAGAACGTTCCCAAAGCGTATCGCGGATGTCGGATACCGGAGAACTGGACCCTGAATCCAACGTACAGTTCGGTGAGGGCGGCGCAGGTGCTTTCTCCGATGGCAAGCTCACCTGCGGTGTCAAGTCTCCCTGGCTTCAGGACGTGCTGGATACCTTTGTAGCGCACGGAGCTCCGGAGTCCATCCTGTATGACAGCAAGCCGCATATCGGAACGGACCGGCTTCGCGGAGTTGTGTCATCCATCCGTGAAGAGATCCGCCGGTTGGGAGGAACAGTCCTGTTTGATACCCGCCTGGAAGAGCTTCTGATTCGTGGGCATCACATTTGCGGTGCAGTACTCTCCCATGCCGGTGAGCGCCGGGAATTCCTGACGGATACTGTTTTGCTGTGCATCGGTCATTCAGCCCGGGATACGGTCCAGAATCTTTTCAGTCAGGGTGTCCGGATGTGTCAGAAGCCGTTTGCAATGGGGGTGCGGATCGAGCATCCGCGTATCATGATTGATCGGAGTCAGTACGGTTCCTTCGCCGGGCATCCGGCACTCGGGGCTGCTTCCTACAAACTGGTATGCCATACGCCGGACGGAAGGGGTGTCTACACCTTCTGCATGTGTCCGGGCGGATATGTAATTGCTGCCGCTTCCCAGCCGGGAGGTGTCGTTGTTAACGGAATGAGTCTCCATGCGCGGGATGCGGAAAACAGTAATTCCGCGCTGCTGGTAGGGTTCCGCCCGGAGGACTTTGGCGATGATCATCCGCTGTCCGGTTTCGTAATCCAGCGAAAAATTGAGAAGGCCGCCTTCTCTGCTGCCGGAGGCGGATTCCGGGCACCGGCTCAGCGTGTGGAGGATTTTCTGGCCGGACGGGCCTCCTCCCGTTTCGGGGATGTAACTCCGTCCTATCGGCCCGGAGTGGTTCCGTCTGATCTCCGGGCAGTTCTTCCCGAAATGATCTGTGCGAACCTGAAAACCGGCATTCGTGCGATGAACGCCCAGCTTCCCGGATTTGCGATGCCGGATGCTGTACTGACCGGCCCGGAAACCCGTTCCTCCTCCCCGGTCCGTATGCTGCGGTCTCCCTCCGGGGAAGCGGAGGATCTGGCCGGACTTTATCCGGTTGGTGAAGGTGCCGGCTTTGCCGGCGGTATTGTTTCCGCTGCGATTGACGGGATTGCTGCTGCGCGTCATGTCCTCGGGGCCTGACCCAAAGCAGCCCTGCCGATAAACCAGAAAACCCCGAATCCGGAATACCGGATTCGGGGTTTTCTTGCATTGGAATATGGATTCTGATCCGGAATTATTCCTCGTCGTCGTCCTCGATTTTCGCGTTGGCAATAATCTTCTGCGCTTCCACCTGGGGTACTTCTTCATACCGCTCAAACTTCATGCTGAAGGAGCCTCTTGCCTGCGTCATGCTGCGCAGATCAGTTGCATACTTGAACATTTCCGCCAGGGGCGCTTCCGCTTCCAGCTTCTGCATGCCGTTGACCTGGTTCATACCCATAATCCGGCCGCGCCGCTTGTTCATGTCGCCCATGATGTCACCCATGTACTCATTGGGCACCAGCACATCCACATGCATGATCGGCTCCAGCAGTACCGGGCTTGCTTCCATACAGCCCTTCTTGTAGGCAATACGGGCTGCGGTTTTGAAAGCCATTTCAGAAGAGTCCACAGGATGATAGGAACCATCGTACAGTTTCGCGTGAAGATGAACCATGGGATAACCTGCCAGAACACCCTTGACGATATTCTCGCGCAATCCCTTTTCAACGCTGGGAATAAAGTTCCGCGGGACCACACCGCCGACAACGGCATCTTCAAACTCGAATTCGGCATCGCTGTCCGTAATCGGGCTGAATTCGATCCAGACATCACCGAACTGTCCATGTCCGCCGGTCTGTTTCTTGTGGCGGCCCTGGACCTTCACGGTCTTGCGGATTGTTTCA